>ERZ773083.2215-NODE-2215-length-12303-cov-2.535026_pt1 | contig 12303 bp, 12 predicted proteins | sample MGYA00511465_ERZ773083 | MGnify/ENA primary metagenome ERZ773083 (study PRJEB29015, sample SAMEA2738001) | human oral metagenome | biome: human oral; feature: human-associated habitat; material: dental | place: China | collected 2060 ... | reverse complement strand
CGCGCCGCAAGGCCTGAGAGGGTCCGCCGAGAAACACGGGTGCCGCCCCTTCATCTAGGGGCGGCACCCGTGTGTGGTTGTGACCCGGGGGTTGCGAGATGGCGGTGCGCACCCTGCTGCTTTCTTTTCTGTAGGGGTCGTGTGCTGTCGGATCTGTTCATCGAAGATGTCGCCCATTCGGCTGTGGGAGTTTCCTATCCATGTTTCTGGGGTGGAGTGGGAATGGGACTGGTGGATCGGTTTCGTTCGAGGGAGAGTGAGGCGGTTCCGGTGCTGGACTCCTCGTCCAGGGGTGATCTTGCTCTGCTCAGCATTCCTTGGCCGGGTTACGTTTATGCTGAGGCGTGAACGAGAGCCTAGGGCGGAAGATGATTGCTGAAAGTTAAGGGGGAAGTTGGCCAAGTTTTCCGCGGCTCGTTTGTGTTGTGGTTTCCTGACCGTGACCTCTTTTTGGCCAACCCCTCCCTTTGGGGGACGAATCCATGGTGTGTTCCCTGCGGGCATCTTAAGCTGCGCTTATGACCACACGAGTCCTCACGTTGGTGGACCGACGATATCGATTCCAGGCTCAGCCGAGCGGCATGATTGCCGCTTTGCGGGCTCATGGTGCCCATGTTGAAGAGCTGGATGAGACCCAGTGCGCAACCGATGAGTGGCGGGAAGTCCTCATGCGGGTGGATGTTGCCGTGGCTCGTGGCCGGCTCCCCGGAATCCTGGATGTTCTCGCAGATGTCGCCGCTTCGGGAGTGCCTGTGGTCGATACGGCGGCGGCGGTGGAGCAGGTGCGTGACAAGCGCATCATGACCAAGATCCTTGAGGATGCGGGTTTGGCCGGGCCGCGAACCGTGATCTGTTCGCCGGAGGATCTCGGGGATGCCGATCTGAAGTACCCCATCATCGTGAAGCCGGTGTTCGGGGACAATGCCGAGGGGATCGTCGTGCTTGAGGAGCCTGCGGATCTGCTGCGATTACGATGGCGCGATCCTGAGTTGATCGCTCAGGAATACCGGCCCGGCTCCGGGGCGGATCTGAAGCTTTATGTAATTGAAGATTTTATTGCTGCTGTTCGGCGTCCTTCGCCGATCAGCCCCTGCACGGCACGGTCTTTGGGGGTCGTGCCCGTGAATGATTCACTGCGAGAGATCATCAAGCGGGTTTCGACGGCGTTCGGTCTGCGATTCTTCGGCGTCGACTGCCTTGAAGTGGATGGGCGACTGGAGGTTCTCGAAGTCAATGATTTTCCCAACTACTCATCCGTCCCGAATGCCTCTGAGCTGCTGGCCAGGTATGTGCTGAGGAGGGCGGTTGCGTGAGGATCGCCTTGCTGACATCCCGGTGTGTGCCCAAGCGGGATTCCCTCACTAGGGAATGCTTGGATCTGTTGGTGAGCTGGGGAGTCCATGTCGATGCTCTACATGTCGTTGAACGCGCTGAGTTGGGAGATGTGTCAGTGGAGCACGACCTCTACCTTCTCGCGTCCCCATCCCGTGCGATCGTCTCCCTGACCACGGGCCTGGCGGCCTTGGGGGCTCGGTGCTTGAACGTCCCTGAGATGGTGAGAATCTGTCGGGACCGGATCCGGACCGTGATGCTGCTGTCCTCCGCGGAGGTACCCACTCCCAGAACTTGGGTTGTCGGAAGCGCGGAGGACCTGATCGAGCCTCTTCGTGATGGACCTGTTGTCCTCAGACCGGCGGATGTGAGCTGTTCCACGGGGACGAAGGTTCTCTGGAACGTCGACGAGGTGATCGACCTGCCGCTCCTCGAGAAGGAGGCAATTGTTCAGGAAATCCACCCCAACGATCAGTGCACCTATCGGGTGTATCGGATCGGGGGCCAGACGTTCGCGGTGAAACGGCCCTGTTGGATGGCTTTTCCACGCGGGATACGGGAAGAGCCCATGCCGGTGACCGAGGAGATGCGTGACGTTGCGGATCGGGTGGCGGGTATGTTCAAGAGTGAGCTCTTCGGCCTGGAACTGGTGAGTGCCGAGGGGCGGCTTCAGGTGGTGGAGGTCCTTCCTTTTCCCCGGCTCAGCGGAGTTCCGGACGCGGCATTGAGGTTAGCCGACTACATCTATGCCCGCGGCATGGAACCCGCTGAGGAAGCCCGCCGGTGAGAGCCACCATCATTGGGGCAGGCCGCATCGCCCTGGGGCTGGCTGCTGAGCGGTTCCACCAGTCAGGTTACGAGGTGACGGTGTTGGGTCGAGGACATGTCTCCGCAGCCCTACTGCGCTCTCGTGCCGTGGAGGTTGAGCTGACTGACGGATGGGAAATGGACCGTTTTCTGGTGCCCGTGCGAACCGTCGACCTGACGGACCGTCGCGCAGCGGTGAGGGCCGTGTCCACCGCCGATGTGGTGGGCACTGCGGTAGGGGCACGGATGCTGCCTGAGGTGCTGGACCTCATCGCAGAAGGATTGGAACGCGCAGCCCGCCCCGTGAACCTGATCGCCTTCGAGAACCATGAGAACGCCGCCCGGATCATCCGGAAGGGCCTGAGAACGCGATTGGGGTCGGTTGTGGACCGGCACGGGTTCACCGGAGCCGTTATTGCCCGGGCCGTGGCCCAGCGTGTGTTCGCCGAGGACGGGCGTGTTCGGGTCGTGGGGGACCGCCCCAGTGAGGTCGTGCTTGATGGTACGGCTCTGGTGGACCCTGTTCCGCTGGTCCAGGATTTCATCCCGGTCGATGATTTTCGGGCCTACTATCGTCGCAAGCTCTACCGTTTCTCCGCTGGACACGCAACGGCGGCCTACCTGGGTAAACTCAAGGGATATCGATATCTGCACGCCGCGGCCACGGACCTGGAGATAGCCGCAGCCGTCCTGGGAGCGATGGAGGAGGGTAGACGGGGACTCGCGGCGCGCTACGGGGAGGAAGTATCCGGTACTCCGGAGGACCTGGAAGCCATTCTGCGCCGGTTCCGCAACGCGGTCCTGGGCGACACGGTCGATCGGGTGGGACGAGATGCTCTCCGCAAGCTCGGACGGAGGGAGCGCCTGGTCGGGGCCGCTCGGCTGGCCGTCAAGGGGCAGGTGCCGCCGGTCCATTTGACGAGAGCCGCTGCCGCTGCTCTCGTCAGTGACCCAACCCTTCTCGTTTCCCGGGAACGGATGACCGCCAGAGTGGCCCGGGTGACGGGCGTCGGGCGTCGTCATCTCGTCACTCGAATGGTGGCTCACGCCTGGGACGAGTTCGCCCAAGGGGAGTCGGCCAGCGCACCATTCCTTCATCTTCCAGAAATGAGTCTTCCGATATGAGAATTTGCTTCCTGCTGACCCGTCGAGTTCCCGACGCTCCCAGCCCCATTGTGCTGAAGACCCAACGGCTCTTGGAGCGGATGGGATATGAGGTGACCGGATGGATTCCCGAGGATCGTCTGCTGCGTACGGATGTCCTGACACCGGAGGCCGATCTCTACGTGCTCAAGAGCCATACCGAGTTGGCGCTCAGCTATGCCGGTGCTCTTCACGGGCAGGGGGTCGCGGTGTGCAATGAATACGGAGCCTGCCTGACCGCCCAGGACAAGGTGACTGCGGGAAGACTCATGCGGGAACTGCGTGTGCCCACCCCCGACACATGGCTCATCGGCAGTCCCCAGCAGGCGATTGAACTGCTGGCGGAAGGGCCCCTCATCATCAAACCCCATAGAGGACACCGCGGGGCGGGGCTGCATCTGATCGAGGAAGCCACGCAGTTGACCTCGATGCAGGCACCTCCTGAGCCGCTGATCGCCCAACGCTACGTGCCGGGTCCCGGAGAGGACCTCAAGGTGTACGTTGCCGGGGAGAACGTCTGGGCGGTGCGCAAACCCTTCGATCCCCAGTCGTTCACCCGTTTCGGGCGCTCCGTTCACGTCGATGAGGAGATCAAGGACATCGCCGCACGAATCCGTTCCGGATTCGGCCTGGAACTGTTCGGATGCGATGTGATCGAGTCCCCGGACGGTCCCAGGGTGGTGGACGTCAACTACTTTCCCGGGTACAAGGGATGCCCCGATCCGGCTCCCGGGATTGCAGCCACCATCGACCGTGTGGCCCGCTGCTCATGACCCGTCAGATCATGCATCCCGAGCTCCGTCGGCGGCGCTGCCGGGCGCGCTGGATCGGCTGGTCGGTGGTCGTCGCCGTCACCGTGGCAACGTCGGCGGCTGCGATCTTGGTGGATGGAAACTGGGAATGGGCGAGCCCTGGCAACAGGCCGTGGCTGGTCCTGGGGGCCCTTCTGATCGACGGATTGACCGTGACCCTGACCATCTGGACCACCCGTCGGTACATCCGGACGCCCCGGCACGCGGTGCGGGACCGGGGCGACAGTGTAGGTCCTCTGGGCGTGGTGGTGGTGGAAGGTTTCCTGTCACGCCTGGCCTTCGGCATGATCAGCTTTTCCTTGCCGCTGTATGCACATCGCCTCGGCATGTCCATCGAGAACATCGGGGTTCTGCTGGCGACGAACACCGCCGTCGCGATCCTGTTGAAGCCCACGATGGGGGCCGTCATCGACCGCATCGGGGTGCGAACCGCCTACATCGTGGCGGTGGGGCTGCGGACTCTGGTGGTGCTGTCCTTGGTGTTCGCCCAGACACCTCTTCACCTGTTTCTCGTCCGAGGGCTGCACGGGGTGGCGATTTCCCTTCGTGATCCATCGTCCTCGACGATTCTGGCGGCCCTGGGAGGTAAGAAAGCGGTTGCTCAGCGTTTCTCCTGGTACCAGACAGTCAAGACGGTTGCCGGGTCCGCCGGTGGGTTCTCCGCCGGCATTCTGTTGACCACCCTCGCGGGTGACCACGCGTTCGTTTTCGCGGTCTCGGCTATTTTGTCCGGGCTTCCCATGTTGTTGGTGCTCATCGGGCTGCGAGGCCCCCAGGTCATCGGATTGAGCAGGAAATCGGAGAAAAAGACACCAGTTCCTGTGGAACTTCGCCGGCTCATCCGGCCCTACGCGCTCCTCGGAGCGGCCATGAATGGCACAGCCTATCTCATGGCGAATCTGCTTCCGCTTCTCTCCGTGTCGTACATGGGATTGTCAGAAGCAGCCGCATCGTCGCTGTACGTCTTCGCCACCGCCATGTCCTTCAGCGGGCCACTGTGGGGATGGCTTGCGGATAGGGTGAGCCTGAAGCTGGTGCTGGGGGTCAGGGCCATCGGCAATGTTTTCTCCTCCCTGATCTGGTTGCTCTTCCCGAGCTATGCGGGTCTTGTCATCGGAAAGGTGGCGGACGACGCGGGGAAGGCCGCTTTCCGGCCGGCCTGGGGAGCGGTCATGGCCAAGGTGGCTGCTCTCGATCCGGTGCGGCGCACCCGGACACTGGCGATAATGAGCACCGCGGAGGATGCCGGAGAGTTCGGGGCGCCGATTCTGGCCGGGGTCATCTGGACAACTTTCGGATTACCGGCGGTACTGGTGGTCAGGTTGTGTGCCGGGACGGCAACCGAAATCTACTCCTGGTGGTTGGCCAGTCACATGAAAATCGACGACGACCACTCCGTCCAAGAGTCTGACACGGAAGCACTCACAGAGCCTCGTAGATCGGCGTAAAATCCGCAGCATGAGAGTCATTCTTCTGCGATCGGGGTTGCCCGGAGGCTCCAATCCGCTGCTTGATGCGCTTGAAGCGGAGTTGCGTCTGGCCAAGGCTACGACCACCTCGTTGTTTCCCGCGGAAATGGACTCGTCCGTTCCAATACCCCGGGCCGATGTGGCAGTGCTCAAGGACAAGACACCGACGGGTCTGGAATGGGGGAGGCGGCTGCACGAGGCAGGGATTCCCACCGTGAGTCCATACCCTGTCACGGCTTTGTGCAGGGACAAGTTGAGAACCAATCAGGTGCTGGCTCGAGCCGGTCTGCCCGTTCCAGAATGCCGTCCGATGACTGGGACGGAGGACCTGTTGCCGATGCTGGCGGATGGACCAGTGATCCTCAAGCCGCGCCGCGGTTCCCGCGGGCGGGGAATCCAGATCATCCATGACCCCACGGACGTTCCCGCGTCGTGGGGAGCGGAGGAGATGTTCGCGCAGCGCTACTACGAGCCCGAGGTCTTGGACCGCAAAATCTATCGCATCGGGGAGGACGTGTTCTGCGTCGAGCGGGTGTGGCCGCCGGTCACCCTGGAGGAGAAACGAGGCCGGCTGATCGAGCTGGACGCCACCACCAGAGAACTTGCGATGGAGTGTGGGCGGGTGCTGGGAACCGAGGTCTACGGCGTGGACGTGATAGAAAACGATGGCAGGCCGTGGATCGTGGACCTGTCCAGTTTCCCGGGGTTCAAGGGCGTTCCGGAGGCTGGCGCCCGCATCGCCAAGGTGGTTCTTCGCGTGGCGGCCGAGGCTCGGAAGGATGACACCCCGCCAGAGTCGGCCCCGGACAATGAGACGCTTTGCCCCGTTCCCTGAAGTCTGAAATATCGGGGATGGCTGCCCCGACCGGTTGTCCCGGGGCAGCCATTCAACATGATCAGGGCTCGAGCAGTACCTTGATGGCGCGGCGCTCATCCATGGACTTGTAGCCCTCGGGGGCCTCGTCGAGCGGGATCCGCTGGTCGAAGACCCTTCCAGGGTTGATCTTCCCGGCCAGAACGCGAGCGATCAGGTCCGGCAGGAAACGGCGAACGGGAGCGGGCCCGCCGTGCAGGTGTACCTCGGTGCCGAACAGCAGGCCACCCGGCAGGCTTACGTCGTGGGAGACCCCGACGAAACCGACGTGCCCACCCGGGCGGCAGACTCCGATGGCCTGTTCCATGGACTGCTGGGTGCCGACCGCCTCGACGACGCTGTGTGCGCCCAGCCCGCTGGTGAGGTCCTTCACGCGGGAGACACCTTCCTCGCCCCGTTCCTCGACGATGTCGGTGGCCCCGAACTCCTTGGCAAGTGCTTGGCGTTGCGGGTTGCGGGACATCGCGATGATTCGCTCGGTGCCCAACTCCTTGGCCGCCAGGATTGCCAGGAGACCGACTGCACCATCACCCACGACCGCGACGGTCTTGCCCGGTCCGGCCTCTGCGGCGACCGCTCCGAACCAGCCCGTGCCGAGCACGTCGGAGGCGGCCAGCAGCGAGGCCAGCATGTCGGGGTTCTCGGGACGCCCGCCCGGCACGACGACGAGGGTGCCGTCGGCCTGTGGGATGCGGACGAACTCCGCCTGGGTGCCGCTGACGAACCCGCCGTTGACGCAACGGGACTGGTAGCCGGAATCGCAGATCTCGCAGGTGTTGTCCGAGATGCAGAAGGAACCGACCACGAAATCACCCGGCTTCACCCCGGCCACGTCCGAACCGACTTCCACCACGGTGCCGACGTACTCGTGCCCCATGGCGCGGTTCTCGGCTTTGTCATATCCCCGGTAGGGCCACAGATCCGAGCCGCAGATGCATGCGGCGGCAAGCTCGATTATCGCGTCGGCGGGTTCGATGATCTCGGGTCGGTCCACCTCGGTGACGATCACGTCGCCCGGTGCCCGCATGATGGTTGCTCGCATGATGCCTCCTCGGTCACGAACTGCGCAGGATGTGTGGATTTCCCATTATCTCCCCGTGACGGGAAAAGTCGCGAGAGAGCCCATGAGCGCCCCTCGCCACGCCGGAAGCGATGTCCACGATCGTGGCGGCCTGCCGCCCGCCGATCATGCCTTGCTGGAGCCTTCCCCGCGTGAACGATCCAGTCGGGAGCGATGCCGGCCCCTACCCCGGAACCGTTTCCAGGAACTTGGCCACCCTGGCGATGTATCCGGGGCGGTCGACGAAATAGCCGCCGCAGTGATCGGCGCCCTCGAAGGTGACGAGCTCGACCTCCCCTGGGCCGGCCGCCTCCGCCAGCTGCTGGGCGTGTTCGTACGGGATGATCCGATCCTTTGTGCCGTGCAGCAGCAGAACCGGGCGAGGGGACAGCGAACTCATGGCGTCGACGGGACGCACCTGCCCGAACGCGTAGCCACAGAAAACCCGGTTCACCAGGCCGGCCAGCGGCAACAGCAGGCCTCCGGGAAGCCGGTAACGCCTGTAATTCGCCGCGATCACCCCCGACATGGTCGCGAACGGGGAATCGAGCACCAGGGCCTCGATGCGCGGGTCGTGGGCAGCCGTGAGGATGGCGGTTGACGCGCCCATGGAGAAGGCCATCACCGCGATCCGTTTCCCGGGGTGGGACCGGGCCACCCAGTCCAGCGCGGCGGTCAGGTCGGCCTGTTCGTAGTGGGCCAGGGACTGCCGGCCGTCCCCGGAGTCACCGTTGCCCCGGAAGTCGAAGAGCAGGACGTTGTGGCCCGCGCGCCACAGACCAGGACCGATCCCCAACATGTCGGCCTTGTTGCTCCGGTGACCGTGGCAGCAGATCACCACGCTCCGGGAGCTGGGGCTGTCCAGCCACCAACCTGCCAAGGACACCCCGTCGGATGTGGTGAAGGAGACCTCCTCTGCCGGTACCCCCACCTCGAAGGGGGTGAACGTGTACGGCGGCCAGGGGCGTCTCGGGGCGTTCAGCGTCCAGGCCGTGTACCCGGCGATGGTCCCCGCACCCAGACCAAGGGCAGCGGCGATCCAGCGTCCGGTCCTCGTGAGTCGTCCCATGTCCTTGTCCTTTCCAGCTGCAAGGCCACGCTATCCCGCCCGGAAACACCTGCTCGCGGTGGACGCGGTTGTGGACATTCCACCCATGCGCTCGACCTCGTGCTGTGTGCAGCGCGGGCGCTGGGGTGCCGCGTGGAGTGGTACGTGTTTCGTGGACAGCGACGAAACACGTACCACTCCAAGTTTGTGTGGACAGCAACCTAAACCATGATCCAAGTTTTTCGCTACCGCCCACAACACCCATAGCAGTCCACGCCTTCATCCGAACAAATACATTCACCTGCCGCCTCACAAAATATTTTTAAATGCACACCACAGTCATCATCTGGCTGGAGTCGAATCGAAGATCGCGCCGCCCAGTGATCGTGGACTTCAGAGTCATCGTGTAATGGTGGGATAGTGGTCCCGTGCGCGTGGGTGTGGCCCAGATTCGGGCGAGTCGAGAACCGCAGGAGACCTTGTCGCTGATTGAGGAAGCCGTGAGTGCTGCCTCGGCGGCCGGGGCAGATCTGGTCGTTTGTCCGGAGGCCGCGATGTGTTCGTTCCTGCGAGATCCGCAGGAGGTCGCGGAGTCGCTCGATGGTCCCTGGGCAACGCGCGTGAGTCAGCTGGCGAGGGGCGCAGGCTTGATTGTCGTCGCAGGGATGTTCACTGTCGCCGACGATGGTCGCGTGCACAACACCCTACTGGTGGCCGGTGAGGAAGCGATGCGTTACGACAAGATCCACCTGTTCGACGCTCTTGGGCAGCGTGAGTCTGATCGGATTGCACCGGGCGAGCGATTGGTGACTGTCGACGTCGCCGGGCAGCGAATCGGCCTTGCGACCTGCTATGACGTTCGCTTCCCCATCCATTTTCTGGACCTCGCGGGTCTTGGAGCGAAGATCATGATCGTTTGCGCGTCGTGGGCCCCAGGGGCTGAGAAGCTGTACCAGTGGCGAACCCTCGTGGCGGCGCGGGCCATGGACAGCACGTCGTTCGTCATCGCCGTCGACCAGGCGGGAAGCGACGACGACGTTGCCGGCGTTCCGGTCGGCATTGGACATTCGATGGTCGTCGGCCCGACCGGTCAGGTGCTGCTGGAGCTTGGCAGCGAGCCCGACCTGGCGTTCGTCGACCTCGACATCGCACAGGTCGACGCGGCCAGAGCAGCCCTCCCGGTGCTCGAGAGCCGCTGAGGAGCCCGGGAACCGCGGAGAGTCGTGTCGTCGAGCGCGGGGACAACCCATGGTCCTCTCCGGGCGATAGCTGCGACTCTTCCGCGCCTCGTGGAACGCCGCATCGTCCTCCAGCGACGTAAAGGCGATGATCCGCACTGGACCATCCACGACCAGTCGAGTTCGAACAACAAGTATTGCAACAATCAGCCATCACGGTAGAGATACAAACCGTGTAAGCGGGCCATGTCCACAATTTGCTGAGAACCCCAATACGGTCTTCGCCATCCTCCTTGATCGGCTTGTTGCCCGCGCGAGAACGGCCACTAGGAAGACCCCCGCGATCCGTGGCGCCAATAGTTTCATGTTGCCAACAGCATCACGATGCAGCCAACCCAGAATTGTGTGGCATCCAGGCCAGCAGTCTCATCCACCGGTAAGTGGTCATGTAGCCGGTCAGGACATAGGGGATGCCGGGGACGCTGAAAACCAATCTGTAGACGCATAACGCAAGCTCTGCGGTCACCCCAAACAATCCGTATGGCCAGCGGGGAAGCTTGCAATGATTACGGCGTATTATCAGGTAGCCGAACCATGCAAGTCCGAGCTTGATGAACGCCGTGAACAATACAAGTATGGTCAACCGCATCGGCCGCTGATCGGCGAGCGCGAGACCCTGATCCTGAATAGCCGTGTCGAGCAACCAGCCGCCACCCAACGCCCAATAGACGCTTATCGCTCCGAAGGTCGACAATCAGGCGGTCGGGGCAATCGCAAATCTGTTGCGATAGGGGCGAGCTGGCCCAAGTTCTGGCACAGTATCACATCTATCAATCTGGGGTTCGTTTCCCGGTGTGGTACCCGAGTGCTATCGACCGCAGCCGGTCGGTGGTGAGCGGAGGAAGGGTTTCTTTGTCGGAGAGTTCAAAAGTGAATGGCTGCTCAGCTGGAATCCCGCTCCGGGTGAACTTTCCATCGTTCGAAGCGTAGGCTTCATTGGCTAGAACGTCGGCCCTTTCGAAGCGCCGTGTTGAAGGCGCTGTCGTTGTGTCAGTGCGGGCCAAATCCTCTACGTGACTGGCTATCGCCATACTCGCTCCTTCTGTGTACCATACCGCATGGTATGGTTTCTTCGTGGAGAGGCTTGATCGGTCGTCGTGGTTCCGGGTTGCGGCTCGCCTGTTGACGGAGCGTGGTGGGGGTGGGCTGCGTGTTGAGGCGTTGTGTCGGGACGCGGGGGTGACGAAGGGTTCGTTTTACCACCACTTCCGCGATCTGAGGGAGTTCAAAACCGCGTTCGTGGACTATCTCCACCAGCGTGGCGCGATGGACCCGATGTCTCGTTTGGCGGCTCTGGGTTCCCCTCGTGAACGGTTGCGCGGGTTGATTGAGGCCATCGCTTGCGAAGACCTGGCGTTGGAGGCTGCGGTCCGGAGGTGGGCGGCATCAGATCCTGCGGTGGCTGAGCACCTGAGGCAGGTGGACCAGGCGAGGACGGCGTTCGTCGCCGAGATGTACCACGAGCTCCTGCCCGACGATCCGGCGCTCGCGGACGATATGTGCCGGCTGGCCCAAGCGTTCTATCTGGGCGCGGTCATGCTGGAACCGCCGGTGACCGGCGAGGAGTATCGCCGGCTCACCGCTCTCCTCGACCGGATCGTGCGGGTGTGACACATGTCCGAGGTGCTTGTGGTCGGCGCCGGGATCAGCGGACTCGCCGCCGCCTGGCGGCTGCGCTGCGCAGGAATCAGCACTTGTGTGCTGGAACGATCCGACCGCCCCGGCGGGCGCATGCGTTCCGTTCAGGTGAACGACTGCACCATGGAAGCCGGAGCCAACTTCATCACCGACGCCTACCGGATCATTCCCGGGCTGGCGGGCGAAATGGGCATTCCCCTGCAAGCGGTGCGCAGGGACAGCGCCATCGCCATCGATGAAGCGATCCGTGCTTTCCGAGCCGACCGGCCAGCAACCGCGATCAAGGCGGGCATCCTGTCGCTACGTACCGTGACCGGAGAGCTTCCCGGGCTCGCTCGATTCGCAGCCCGATACCGGCGCCGAGGCACTGTCGATCCGCTCGATTGGCTCGACCTCGACCCGGTTCCCACAACCGAGTGGTCACAGGCGCTGAGGATCGCGACGCTGGCGGAACGCTGCTGGCGACCGGCCTATCACGGCTTCTACTTCCAAGACACCCACGCCACCTCGGCGGCGGCCGTGGCCGCGATGGCACAACACGGATTACGCCAACAGACCCTGACCATGCCAGGAGGGCTGTCCAGCCTCACCGACGCGCTCGCCGCCAGGCTCGACGTGCGCACCGGAGTGAAGGTCACCCAGGTCGAGGAAGGCTCGACATCGGTCACGGTCCACACCGACACCGGCCGATTCCGGGCGGGCAAAGTGATCGTGGCGCTGCCAGGCCCCGACATCCGTCGCCTGAAGAAACTCGACCCCCTGGAAGCCGCTGTCGCGTGCACCCCCTACAGCGCCGCTCTGCTAGTTGGCCTGGGAACCCGACGTCGCCTGCGGTCCCACGAGCTGGGCGGTGCCTACGGCGTCTTGATGCACCCCGACGAG
>ERZ773083.2210-NODE-2210-length-12318-cov-2.965751_pt1 | contig 12318 bp, 11 predicted proteins | sample MGYA00511465_ERZ773083 | MGnify/ENA primary metagenome ERZ773083 (study PRJEB29015, sample SAMEA2738001) | human oral metagenome | biome: human oral; feature: human-associated habitat; material: dental | place: China | collected 2060 ... | reverse complement strand
CCGTTACCCGTTTTCCGGAAGCGGCTCATGCAGCGGGGCGGGAGCCGCAGCGAAGCATCGTCGAAATCAAGTATCGGAATATTGCAAAAGACCTTGCATGGTATTTTCAGCAATCGGAACAGCTCTATACCGCTTTTAATACAAGTATCAGGTTTGACAGTATCGGTAGAGTCATCGGTGCCGGCGGCTTTTTTATCCAGCGGATGCCCGCAGCAGGGGGAACACGCCGAGGCAGGCAATCGAAAACAGAAGAAGAAATTGAAGATGCCGTCACCAATATGGAACGGGCTTTTACCGCCTGTCCCCCGCTCGGTGATTGGTTTGCTGAAGGCGGCAACTGCGAAGATATCATCTTCGGTCTACTGCGGGAGTTTAACCCTCAAGCGGTTGCAGCACGGAACATTACCTTTGATTGTCCATGCTCAAAGGAGTACTATCTAGAAGCGATGCGGAAATTGCCGCAAGCGGAACTGGAAAACTTAAAAGAGACCGCAGACGACCCGCTTGAGATTGTCTGCCGGAATTGCTCCAGTGTGTACACTATTCCGCTTGCCGAACTATAAAACCGGCACATCTTGCGAAGATATTAGCGGCGGGTCTGTTCAAAAACCGCAATTTTTGGACAGCACCCTTGGTCTAAGTTTTGATTATTTTTTCGTATGGTTTTTGCTTTCGATAAATTGACGTAATATACTCAAACTTTCGATAACCGATGCGGAATAATCCAACAATTTTGAATAAGAAGCTTCCAATTCAGTTCTCGATGACGTTTTAAGCTGGCCGACAATGGCTTTCGTCTCGTTATGGAGCTGCTCATGCTGTACCATAAGCTTTTTAAACTCGGGATGCTGCATTAAACCTTCATACAGCGGAGCTTCTTTTTCAATCCATCGCCCTAAATCACATTTTTTATGATCACCCAATTCTATTGTGTTTACATCAAGCCGCCCATCGATCAAGGCACGCACCTTAGTAACCCAACCGAGATGTTTCAATACAATACGCGCAAATGGCATAGCATACTCATCCGCTACTGTCTTTCCGTTTACCAGATCAATACCTTTTTCTACTGCAGCATCGACCACAACGGTACTATCAATAATATTGTTCATATTAAACAGGGCACTACTCATTAAATCGCTTACTTCATTCGCAGTTGTCTGCAAAGTAAACAACATATTTTTCCCTTTATCCGCTTGATCAGCTATTTTATTGATATATTCAATAGCGGTATCCGCACGATTATTCAAGTCTGCCGCAGATTCCGGCACCAGCATAACAGCGTCGCGTACCGATGTGCTCGTTCCCGCAAGCATATTCATTTCGGAAGAAATTTCTACAAAAGACGCAGTCGTCTCATTTACCGAATTACCGATAAGTGTCATCGCAGTACGCGTTTCGTCGGCGGTATCCCGCGCGACCTCAAGTGCTTCGACCATATTTTTGAGGGTCTTAGAAGCATCGGCAGCATTGAGCGCCGTCGCTTCAGAAAGCTTTCTAATTTCACCGGCAACAACTGCAAATCCGAGGCCAGCCTTCCCTGCATGTGCCGACTCTATGGCAGCGTTCATCGCAAGTAGGTTCGTCTGAGCGCTGACATCATTTATCGATCCGATAATATCTTTAACCGCATCAATGTTTTGATTAAGGCTGTCGATAACCGCAAATAAGTCTTTTACCTTTAATGAGCCTTTTGCGACGGCATCCGTTAATTGAGAAGTAACCGAAATTCTATCGGTAACGATGTTTGCAACGCGATTTACCGAATCGGTTATTTGTTCTACCGAAGAACTTGCTTTTCCAGCTGTATCTTCCAGCGCAGTAGTACAGCTATGCACTTCTTGCAACTGCTCCTGAATCGACATAATGGAATCCAGGATTGAATGGATACTATCGGTGAACGCTTCAAATTGATGTTCTTGTTTGAGGTTTTTAAAAAGTACTTGTGACGCACCGGTTATCCTGCTTCTGATATTTAACGCGATATCTTCTGCAGCGGACATCAAAGCTTCTACTTCTTTTATCTGGAGTACGATACCGCTTGTTATAGGTACTACTGTATCCTTTCCGGCTTCAGAATCTTTTTTTACAAACGAAAACATATTTTTCCCCCTTATTTACAGGCACAAGGCTTTCCAGGCAACCTCTGCAGCCGCCTGTTCCGCTTCTTTTTTACTTTTTCCTAAAGCAGGATTATATTCCCTCTCTTTGATGACAACCTTTACTTGAAAAACCCTATCGTGATCCGGTCCGGATGTCTCTACCAGCACATATTTAGGGATAATTCGGTACTTTTTTTGCACATACTCTTGAAGCAAAGATTTATAATCTCTATATCGATGTTTATTTTGTTCCACCAACTGCAGCTGCGGTTCAATAATTTTCAATACAAACTGTTGAGCGACCTTGAAGCCCGAATCTAAATAGAGTGCACCGATAAGAGCTTCCACCGCATCGGCGAGCAGGGCTTTCTTTTTTCTTCCGCCCGACACTTCTTCACCATGCCCCAGCATTAGATATGTATCGATATTGAGATTCAGTGCAATAGGAAAAAGAGAGTCTTCGGAAACGACCGCAGCTTTAATTTTTGCAAGATCCCCTTCAGGTTTATCGGGATGAGCAAGATACAGCTCCGTTGCAACAATCATACCAAGTACGGAATCGCCCAAAAATTCAAGCCGCTCATTATTAATAGGAGAATCGCTATGTTCATTAGAGAAGGAACGATGATGGAAGGCTATATCCAGTAAACTAATATTTTTAAATTTGCATCCTGCTTTTTTTTGAAAAGCAAGCAGTTCTTGCTTCCGCTGTTTTTCTAAACCATGTTTAAAAGGAAACAAGAACCACATCCTTTGCCGGATTATTTCGACTGAGATTTAATAAAATCGTACGCATCCCTCACGGTTTCGAATTCACTTACTTTCCCGTCGGGTATCTTGATTCCCATCTCCTCTTCGATTGCATATACCAGTTCATAGGTATCAAGGCTATCTGCGCCGAGATCTTGTCGGAAAGAAGAATCGAGTGTAATTTTATCTGCATCGATTTCCAATTTTTCTGCAATCAGCTTTTGAATTTGAGCAAACAATTCGTCCATAAAGAAAAACCTCTCTTAATTTAATGTATCGGGATCAACAACTTGATGTCCGCGATAGAAACCGCATTTGGAACATACGTGGTGAGATAAAATTAAATTTCCACAATTTGCACACTCCACAAGATGAGGCGCATTTAACCGCATATTGATTCCTCGGCGGCGGCGTGTGCGTGCTTTTGATGTTTTAGCTCTTGGCACTGCCATAAGGTAACCTCCATATTCATAAATTACATTACAAAAAGATATACAATATTATACGTGAACCTGAAAATAGTCAAGGGTTTTGTTAGCATCAAATGTTAACATCAAACAGACAGATTTCCTGCAATCCTTGCATAAATACCAAAGGGATTATATACTGGATCTGTTCGATAACTGGCGTGTCGGACAGGTTGCCTTTAGGGCATCAGGAGCATCACAACACATTTTTATGGAACACATTATTCAAAAAAACATCCTGCATATTAAGGAACGGATTAAGGCTGCCTGTAAAAGAGCCGGGCGCAATCCCAAAGAAGTTCAGCTGCTGCTTGCAACTAAAACCGTCGAGCCGGAGCGGATTCTACAGGCCTTTGCCTGCGGCTGCACTTTAATCGGCGAAAACAAGGTACAGGAGCTGCGCGATAAATACGAGGCGCTATCCGCAGTGCCGCATACGGCGCATTTTATCGGGCATTTGCAATCGAATAAGATTAAAGAGGTGATCCAGTATGCGCAATGTATCCAATCAATCGATAACCTCGATATGGCGAAAAAATTGGAACAGCGGCTTGCACAGGAAGGCCGTAACCTCGACATTTTAGTACAGGTAAACACTTCGGCGGAGGAGAGCAAGTTTGGCTGTGTGCCAGAAGAAGCGGAATCTTTGGTAAAAGCCATCGCTACCCTGCCCCACGTCACTATTCGCGGGTTTATGACCATCGGATTATTCTCCGGAGAAGAAGACAAGGTTCGGGCATGCTTCCGCTGCCTTAAACAGGTACAAAAGCGCGTTGCGGCACTGGCGCTGCCGAATGTTTCTACGGATATTCTTTCGATGGGGATGTCGGGCGACCTGGAAATCGCCATTGAAGAAGGTTCGACAATGCTGCGCATCGGTACGGCGGTATTCGGCGAACGTCAGTACCCCGATACTTACTACTGGAATGAACAAAACCCTTCATAATGATGATAGAGAGATGATGAAAAAAAAGATTTTGCTTGCAGTTGTATTCTTGTTATCCGCATTAGCCGCTTTCGGCGAGGAGCTTACCTACGCGCGGCCGAAAACCAACAGCCTCGATATTGAGCTTTCTCAGGTACATTTGATTGCCGAAGTGTTTGATGAAGAACGCATCGCGTACCGATTTGAACTTGCGGAAGGCAAAAAACTTTCCTGCATAGAAACGCAAAAAACACTGCGGATACGTCAAATGACTCCTTCACAGGGCACGCTGTATGTCTTTATACCGAAAAAGATGTTGCTTGAAAATTGCAGCATACGGATAAGCAGGGCGGATATCCGACTCGAAGGAATTCAGGCGGTACATATTCTTGCAATGCTGAATATGGGCTCGGTAACAACGACCGAATGTGTCTTTAAAAATGCCGTAATCAATCTTGCGCGGGGATCGCTATCCTGTGATAAAACGGAAATAGTACGTTCCTGCGCATTCACCGTAACCGATGCAACCGCCACCATAACCTTCCCTTCGGAAGAGGCTGAATATCATATCGATTACGTCCAAAACGGAGGGGCGCTCACCATTGCCGGTAATGAGCTTACCAAAAGCCCGGGAGAATACGGCAGCGCGAAAGCAAAACGCCGCATCATCTTTTCGGGAGGAGCGGCAAAGACTTCGATCAGCTTTACAAAAAAAGACACAAAAACGACAGCTTCAAAACAAAATTCCGGAAACTGATATTCCTCGTGCATAAAAAAGGCTTCTTTTGAAATTCAAAAGAAGCCTTCATGCGGCGAACTGGACTTGAACCAGCACACCTCGCGGCATCAGCACCTCAAGCTGACGTGTCTACCAATTCCACCACCGCCGCATTTGTAACAGTGATGTACTATAATGGAGATTATAAATAAAGTCAAGACCTTTTGAAATATACGACGCATCTACTGCGTCATACGGCAAAAAAGTATCCTCAACGTATCATAGATACGCCTGCGGTACTTTTTTGCCTAATTCCTTGTATCTGCATCGTCTATTTCAAAAGGCTTACGGAAAGGGTATATACTGCGCGCCGCTGCTGAAAATACTCAACGTATCAGAACGGACAGGGATGTCCGTGGTTCCGTGCCGCTGATTCTCGTCAGTAGTGTGTTTGTCTGATTGCTAGAAAAAAATGTGCGGAATTCCACGCATTGCAAAATCACGAAGTTTTTGCTAAAGTTATCCGCGATGAAGCTCATACTGGCGCCGCTGGCAAATATCAGTCATTCGGGATTGAGGATGCTTATCCATACTTTCGGCGATCCCGACGAATATTTTACCGAGATGATTCATGCGCCGTCGCTGCTTGCGGGCGGGCGGTTTGAACAGTGGTATCTGCGGGCAAATCCCGTGCCGGAAAAGCTGGTGTGGCAGCTCACCTCGCCTAAGGCGGAATCATTCGCACAGGCGATACCGGTTGTATTGCAGTACGGCGGCATCGGGGTTGACTTGAACATGGGCTGTTCTGCGCCGCCGATTGTACGAACAGGGGCGGGCGTTGCTTGGATGCTCAAGCCGCTTAACACGACAGCCGAGGCGGTGCGCTCGGTTAAACAAGCGCTTGAGGCATATTCTACGGAACAAGGCAGATCGTTTAGACTGAGCGTAAAGCTGAGGCTCGGTGCGGCCGCCGACTATGCGTATCTTTTACGCTTTTGTACGATGCTGATTGATGAAGGCGTACAGCTTATCACAATCCACCCGCGCCTGCAGCGGCAAAGCTATGCGCGTCCGGCTCTCCACGAATACACGGCAGCGCTCGCAAAGGATTTGCCTATCCCGGTATACGGCAACGGAGACATCAATTCGGCAGAGAAACTGCAAACCGCCGCGCAGCACTATCCTTGCGCGGGGTGGATGATCGGGCGCGCTGCGGTACAAATGCCGTGGGTTTTTGAAGCAATACGCCGCAAGCACGGCAGCGAATCGAGATCAGGCGTAACCCATGCGGCCGAAACGGACGAAGCCCGCGCCGCCGATACAGTGAGTGATGGTGCGTCGAATTTTGCACCGTACCGTATCGACCTTGAACAAACGGCGTTATCGTTTTTGCAATACCTTGAAACCGAACAGCCGCCGGAATTCTTCCTTACACGGGCACAGCGGTTCTTTCAGTTTTATTGCGACAATCTTTCGTTTGCACACTATTGCAGAACACGACTGCTGCGGGCACAGAGCCAAGAAGAAATGGAGCGCGTGCTGCATACCTATTTTGAACAGGCTCCTGAGGATAAAATGATTCAAATTTAAAGTTTTCGGTTTATTTTCCGATGCTTATTAAATGGAAGTATGTTATTATTAAAAGATAACAACCGGTTAAAATATTCGGGAGGACATCATGCGCAATGCAATACGGCAAAAAACCGTGGCGGTCTTTTTTTTCTTGTGTATACTGATCGCGGCGCAAGCGGCGGAACAACCTGCCATCGACACATACACCTACGGCGAACTTGTTGAAACAATTGCACGGACGGATGCGCCGCTTATCACCGGAAAATATATCATTTTTACGGCAGCAGGATCCGCACGCCATGTCGGTATCGCCTTTGAACATGAAAACTTTCAATCGATTCATTCTTTCCAGCGCTTGTATCGAAGCGATGATAGTACCGAAACTAAAAAATCAATCCTCTTCTATATCATGCAGATACCTGAAGAAATGAGAGAGCTGCGCTATCGGCTGGTTATTAACGGTCTCTGGTCTACAGACCCGCTCAATCCCGATGAAATATTCGACTATTCCGCCGGGATGTCTCTTTCGGTTTTAAAGATTCCGTATCAAAAAGAATACAAAACCGCTGTTGAAAACAACGGCAGAACTCGTTTTGTCTATCAAGGAGAATCGGGCAAACGGATATACCTTGCGGGCACGTTCAATAACTGGGATCCCTTTATGTACAACTTAGAAGAAGTGATGCCCGGTCGATATGAATTATACCTTCCGCTACCGAATGGCGTTTGGTATTACGCTTACTTTACAGATGGCAAGCAAATTCCCGATACGACAAACCACAAGCACGTTTACATGGCCGATGGCCGGACTGCTTCGGTTATTTCCGTGGAATAGCGGCATATAGGCTTTCTGCCGTATGAAGACATTCCTGAAGCAATCGACGGAAGCGCGGCGCGAACTCATCCTTACCGCAAACCCCGTCAAGACATTGCTTATCCTCTCTCTCCCCTCGTTACTGATGAATACCGTGCAGGCGATGATGCCGTTTACCGACGGGCTTTTTATCAACAACCTGACCGGTTATGCCGTAACGGGGGCGGTAACTTTTTCTCAGCCGATTATCTCGATGGTGTTAGGACTGTCGCAGGGGTTAAGCGTAGCCGCAATGGCAATTATCGGTCAGCTGAATGGAAAAGGCGCAATCGCAGAAGGAAAAAGGGTTGCTGCGCAAATATTTTTGTTTGCAGTCATGCTCGGAATCATCAGTGCGCCGCTGCTCCTTATCATCAGTATCACGGTTTCGCGGGGATTACAGAGCGATATTGCTCCGTATGTCCGCCAATATATTTCGTGGTACAGCATCGTCTTACCGTTCAGCTTTTTAGAGGCCGTGTATAACGGTATCAAAAACGCAAACGGGAAACCCGAAGCGGCTTTTACCCGAATGACCATCCTCTTTATCTTGAAGGTTATCGGCAATTTTATCTTTCTCTATGTTTTGCGGCTCGAAATTATCGGCTGCGTGCTCGCATCTCTTTTGGCAAACGTATGCATTACAATCTGGATGGTATACGAATTATTCATCCACAACAGCCCGGACAAACTCGATGTTAAAAACTTCAAGTTCGATTCAAAAATCATCAAAGAGGTTCTGAAAGTCGGGTTTCCGGCAATGTTCAACTATTCTTTTTTATACTTAGGCTTTTTCCTTATCAATAAAGAGATTGAAAAATACGGAGCTATTGTGGTCGCGGCACAGGGAATCGCAAGCAATATCAATGCGCTGTGCTTCAACCTGCCTGCGGCTTTTAGCGCGGCAATTACGACGATGGTCAGTATGCACATCGGTGCAGGATACCCGCAAAAGGCAAAGCGGGATTGTCTTCTCGGCTGCATCACCAGTATCATCATCGCTATTATAATGATTTCGATTATGATTCCGCTTTCGCCTTATCTGACTGTCTTGTTCAGGCGGGAGCCGGAAATTATCGGTATTGCAAACAACGCTCTCAACATCTACACCTATTCGATTATCGGCTTCGGTATTTGTATGACCATTCAGGGTGCGTTTATCGGGCTCGGCAAAACGAAGATGCCGCTTGTGCTCGGTGTGCTCCGTATATGGCTGCTGCGTTACATCTTTGTACTGGCGACGGAACACATCCTACAATACTACGCAATCTTTTGGGGAAACCTCTTTTCAAATATGGCGACTGCACTGATTGCAATCATCCTGATTCTACGGACAAAATGGGTGTCGGCGCTCACCATCACAAACGAAAAAAAGGAGTAACCGCCATGCACGGTTCACTGGCACAGATACCGCAAGTCGAAAAACTTCTGTCACATCATGATCTTTCCGACTGCATCGAAAAACTCGGCAGACCGATTGTAGCCTCTATCGTATCGGAGTATATCAAGCAGATACGGGCTGAGGCTTTAAAAGGAGCCGCCGTTCCGTCTTTTGATGCGTGTATAGCGGACATCCGGCAGCGGTGCACGAAGCATATACGGAAACGGATTTCGAAGATTATCAACGCGACGGGCATTATCCTGCACACCAACCTCGGACGAAGCCCGCTTCCGCACGGTATTTGGGATGCGGCAAAGGAAGCGGCCCAATCCTATTCGGCTATCGAGATGGATTTGGAGGACGGCAAACGGGGGCAGCGGTTCCCCTTTGCCGTCGAAGCGATGAGTACGCTTGTCCGTGCGGAAGCGGCGCTGATGCTGAACAACAACGCCGCCGCCGTGTTTCTGTTACTTAAAGCGCTTGCGAGAAGCAAAGAAGTTATCGTTGCGCGCGGCCAGCAGGTGCAAATAGGTGGCGGCTTCCGCATCCCCGATATTCTGCGGGAGGCAGGCTGTACGCTCGTAGAAGTCGGCACTACCAACATCACCACCCTTGAAGACATTACCGCTGCCGTTACCGAACAGACGGCAATGGTGCTATGGGTGCATACCTCAAACTATAAAATCCGCGGCTTTACTGAACAACCGTCCCTTACCGTCATACGCAAGGCGTTACCCCCTGAGGTTATTCTCGCGGTGGATCAAGGTTCCGGTAATATTTCTCTTACCGCGCAGGACGAGCCGACCGTACCGGCCTTATTAAAAGAAGGCGCCGACCTCGTTTGTTTTTCGGGGGATAAAGTATTCGGCGGCCCGCAGTGCGGATGGATTACCGGCAAAAAAGATTTAATCGCGCTCATTGCCCGCCATCCGCTGATGCGCACCTATCGGGTAGGCCGCGCCGTCGCCGCTCTAATGGAAGAGACCCTCGTGCACTACCTAAATAACGGAAAAAGCGCCGCGGCCGAAGCGTTGCTGCTTGACCCTGCCGTGATAAAAAAACGGAGCGAAAAGATTGTGAGAAAACTGCCGTCCGGAACCGCATGTGTTGTCCCCTACCCTTTCTCGCTCGGCGGCGGCAGCACCCCCGATGAGACCTTCCCGTCATGGGCAATTATGCTGCACACGCATAAACCGGAAGCGGTAAAGACCGCGCTGCGGTTTTGCAGCATTCCGATTATCGCTATTATTTCGGAGGACAGGCTGCTATTACACCTTGCCGCCGTAAATCCTGCCGATGATGCATATCTTATCCAAGAATTACAGGAAATCTCTAAAAAATTATAGAGGTGCGTTGACTATGGCATATATTTTGGGAACCGCCGGACACGTCGATCACGGCAAAACCGCATTGGTAAAATGCTTAACCGGAGTGGAAACCAGCCACATCCCCGAAGAAAAGAAGCGGGGTATGACCATTGAGCTGGGTTTTGCCGCCTTGGAAGATCCCGTACACGGAACGGTCGGCATCGTCGATGTTCCCGGGCACGAACGGTTTATCCGTAACATGGTGGCAGGCACGTGGGGACTTGACGCGGCAATGCTGATTGTCGCAGCGGACGACGGGTGGATGCAGATGTCGTCGGATCACCTGCGGGTGCTTAAAGCGATGCATATCAACTCCATCCTGTTGGTCATAACCAAATCAGACTTGGCCGATCCCGATATGATCGAGCTGATACGGGAAGATGCAAATCGTCATTGCCGCGAAATCCTCGGACGGGAGTTACCTTCGACGGCTGTTTCCGCACATACCGGCGCCGGTATCGACGAACTCAAGAAAAAAATTACGGAATTATTAAGTACCGTCCGTACCGCTCCATTGGATAAGCCGTTCCTGTATATCGACCGCGCCTTTACGCTGAAAGGAATCGGCATCACGGTAACCGGTACGCTCCGCGGTAAAAGCATTGCCGTCGGCGATCAGCTTGCACTCTATCCCGGCGGAACCGAGTGCAAGATTAAAAACATCCAAAATCACCACGCCGACGTATCTTCTTCCGAATCGGGAATGCGGACGGCGCTCAACCTGAAAATATCCGAAAAGGAAAAGGTAGAACGCGGGATGCTGCTTGCAGGCATTGGCGAAAGTCCCGTGCTGCAAGGCTCCGAATTGCTCGTCCGCGTCGATGAATATTTTAACAAACAGGAAACCGGCGCCGGTATGAAAAATCATATCGAACTGGAACTTGCCACCGGCAGTACCAATGCCATCGGCGCGATTCACTTTAACAAAATCGATCCTACGCTGGCGCGGGTGTCCTTGCAGGAACCTATCGCCGGACGATGGAACCAACCGGCCGTCCTTATCAGACATGGGGGAAGTTCCATTCTCGCCTCGTGCAGAATACTTGCGGCCTTTGACTCCTACCGCGCGGCCGTCTTTAAGCAGTTTTTTTCGGTGTATGCCGGACGGGAATTACCGTCGTGGAAAAGCTGCGGCTTTTTTATCACCGGTTTTATAGAAAAAGACCGCGCGGAGCCCAAGGAGCTTTCGGCTGACGCAAAAGACGTTACGGCCTGCGGCAAACAGCTCATCTTTACCAAAAAGCTCGCCGAATGGGAAGCAAAGATTTTAGAGACCGCAAAGAAAAGTCAGGCAGGTTTTACGGCAGAGGAAATCGATACGGCTGTGCCGGTAAAGGTGCGGCAGGAAATCCTGAAAAAACTGTGTGCGGAAAACAAACTGATCAATGAAGGCAGTGTGTACAAGCTGGCAGGCAGCGGAGATACTTTGTCGAAAACGGCACAGCAGCTGTTACAGTTGGCGCTTAAAGCAGGGTTTGACGGTATCGAAATAGATAAAATCCAGCTGCCGCAGGTGCGGAAAGACGCCCGCGATTTGGTAAAGCTCGGCAAACTCGTTGTATTGGAAAACTTTTTGCACTACCACCGCGAGATATACGACAAAGCGATTGCCGCTATCTTAAAAGGGAAAAAAGCAGGCGACATCATCACCATTGCAGATGCCCGTACCGCGACCAATCTTTCGCGCAAATATGTCATCCCGCTGCTCAATGTTCTGGAAAAAAACGGTAAGGTAAAACGGCAGGAGAATGATAGAATTGTCTTGTAGGGTTAAGACAGGGTAAACGCACCGGGCTGTTTTTTTACTCCCACGCGGAAAAAGAGAGGCTGGACAGGCCTTAAAAGGCAGCTACTTTTTCGCAGTTTTCCTGCCTAATACCTGCATTACAAATTACTAATCGACCGTACTTCCTCCGGCGAAAGTCCTGAAATCTTACAAATATCCTCAAACGGATAGTGCATAGTCAGCATTGTCTTTGCGATTTCAAGTGACTTTTGGCGGGAACCTTGCGATATTCCTTGTGTTATTCCTTGCTCTCTGCCCTCCGCAAAAGCTATTCTGCTCGCTTCTTCTCTTTGTACAGCAATATCGGTATCGTAATCATATTCGGCTATTAACATATTAACTACCTCCCGTGACTTTCTTTGTAAATATTCCCTTAATATATCGTTTTTGATGCATT
>ERZ773083.2208-NODE-2208-length-12321-cov-4.005055_pt1 | contig 12321 bp, 9 predicted proteins | sample MGYA00511465_ERZ773083 | MGnify/ENA primary metagenome ERZ773083 (study PRJEB29015, sample SAMEA2738001) | human oral metagenome | biome: human oral; feature: human-associated habitat; material: dental | place: China | collected 2060 ... | reverse complement strand
ATTAAAACAAAACAATGTGCCCCAGGGTGGGCGCGCATCAGTGAAAAATACTCCGAATGGAGTATTTTTGATCTAATAAATTTTCGCTACTAGAACTATCGGATTTTTATATTTAAACTATACCGTTCAACAAAATTTATATCAGTATTAATATTGTTCGACAAGAGTAAATGTCTTCCCTGCTATTTCGATCATAGAATCTTGCGTAGCACCTTGGTTAGTGAGTTCGGCACGAATCCCCAGTTTCTTTAGAATATCTCGCAGACGATTAATGGAAGCGTAATTCGACATATCCGTACGGCGTGCAAATTTTTCAATCTTTTCGCCAGTTACGTGATAAACACCATCCTCATCCAGAGAAACCGACCAAGTATTTTTTAATTTTTCTCGACCAAGTGAAATAACTGGTAGTTCATCTTGTTTGACTTGTGATCCGTTCTCTTCATTTGAAGTTGTTTTTTTAAGTGATATAACCTGATTTTTTTGATCACTGATTATATTTTTGGTATCTATAGTTAGCGATTGACGTTCTAATATTTTCGATTTCGACAACTTAATCTCTTGCCACAAAGCACGAAGTAAATCATCGATCCCTTGATGGGAAACTGCAGATATGGAATAGATATAGGCATTTTGATTAATCTCACGAATTGCCTGAGATTGCATTTCAATGATTTCTTCATCAACACCTTCACACTTCGTGAGAGCAATAATTTCGGGACGGTCTTTAAGGTCGGAGTACTTGTCTAACTCTCTTCGAACAATTTGATATGCTTTTTTTGCATCATTATTATAAATATCAATTAAGTGTAATAAAACTGCCGTACGATCAACGTGTCGTAAAAAATCATGCCCCAACCCTTTACCTTCAGCAGCCCCCTCGATCAGTCCTGGAATGTCGGCAATTAGGAAGTCATGTCGATCAATCGTTGCTACGCCAAGATTTGGTGTCAAGGTAGTAAAAGGATAGTCGGCAATTTCAGGTTTTGCATTACTAACAACGGAGAGAAAGGTTGATTTTCCAGCATTTGGCAGACCAACAAGTCCGACGTCGGCTAGGAGTTTGAGTTCAAGTTCTGCTTCAAATTCTTCACCTGGTTCGCCAACCTCAGCAATAACTGGTGTTTGTCGAACACTAGATTTAAAATGAGCATTACCAAAACCACCATCGCCACCTTTTGCAATGACCGCTTCTTCTTTGTCTCTAGTGAGATCCGCAATTACATGTCCATCGCGTTTAACTACGGTACCAATAGGAACCTCAACAATTAAGTTTTTCCCCGCACGTCCAGCACTACGGGTGCCTGAGCCATTACCACCATTTTCAGCCACCAAAATTGGATTATAACGAAAATCAATCAGCGTATTAGTATCCTTATCGGCTTTAAAAATAATCGAGCCGCCTTTGCCACCATTTCCGCCGTCAGGACCACCTTTATTAATATAGATTTCATGCCGAAAAGAGACCGCGCCATCACCGCCTTTTCCTGCCTTTAGACTAACTTTTGCAACATCACAAAACATATTTAGTCTATTTTACCATTTTAACGACTATGAATAAATAGGTAGCCTGCCCAAGTACTTTGCGGTACAGTTTTACGACCAACGTGCCCCCAGCCGGCAATACCGTTCATATCTGAAACCGTAATTGTACCGTCAGAGTTAACTGAATCAACTATACCAACGTGTCCATACCACCCAGAGTCAGTTTGAAAAACATCTCCTGGTTGTGGATTTGAACCACGACTGGTTGGAAAAAGACCAACGAGAGCATTATCCCAAGTATTAGCGTTACCAAGTCCACCTGGTAAAACATAGCCGCCACCTAGTTCGTATCGACGTTGCCAAGCGTACCAAGTACACCAACCCCAAGGCATTTGGTTTGCTGGTGTCCAATAGGTTCGATAATAGACAGATTGAGTGTAACTTTGTGATTGAGAATTAATATAACGGGGGGCAACATAGTCAGGACGCTCTGCTTCTGGTAAATTTCCATCGGGCAGTAATAAATATTCACCAGCGACGAGATTTTGGTTTAACTCCAAGTTATTAGCTGTGATAATTTCTTCCGATTTTGCCCCATATTTACTTGCAACTGTATCAATCGTGTCGCCATTTTTTACTTTATAAACAAAACCAGCACGAGATGGGAGATAGATCTTATCACCGACCTTTGGCTCATAGGTATTTTTAAAGTTATTTGACCAACGTACCATCGTATCGTTTACCCCACAAGATGCATATTTCGCGGCAATCGATGCAACAGTTTCACCTTCAGTTACCGTATGTGTGATAACACCAACCTTAAGACAGTTACTTGACAATGGGGCGATGGGTTTTTCCATTTTTTCGGTGGAAACCTGTCCAGAATCATGTAAAGTTGTCAGAGAGTTATAATTAACATTAACTACTTCTGAAGATGCGAGGCTCATATTACTGGCTAGTTCTGATACGACGTAAAATTCAGATAATTGGTCAGTTGAAACTGCGTAGTCTTTTTTTGAAATTGATTGAAGATTTAAATTATTCGTGGTGCCATCAACGTGTTTATTTTTCGAACCATAATTTACAATTCCAATAATTGCAAAAAAGACGAAAATATAGGGCAGAACCTTGATATTTCGTCTAATAAATGATTTTTTGTTGTGTTTTCTTGCTGTCATAACTCACCGATAACCACCTATAGACCCACGTTACAGAGTTTCTGGCAAAAGTCGCGTTTCTTCTGTTCATGTTCATTACCGGTTACACTATAATACATCTTTCCGTCATCCCCTGTCAAGAAATAGTACATGGACCGCTTATTCTCATCAGGCATTGCTACTGCGATAAGAGCAGTGAGAGATGGGCTACAAATTGGTCCTGGAGGCAAGCCAGTATGTTTTCTAGTATTATAGAGGCTATCAGCTTCGAGTACTCGAAGATTATTATTGGGATCATTTTTATCTCGATTAGGATTCAATAAATCAGCAGCATAAGTGGCGGTTACATCGGAGCCTAAACTCATACCTACTCTCAAACGATTTTGAAAAACCATGGATACCCCTGCCATATCTTCAGAATGTGCCTCCTTCTGGATGATTGAAGCAAGAATAATCCCATCTCTCAAGGTGAAACCTCGTTTTTCGAGCTTTTGTTCAATTTGTTCAAGGGAAATTACATTATTGAGCTGCTTAATCATGGTTTCAAAAATATGTTCAACCGTTTCACCTTGGTAGAACTGATAGGTTTCACCATAAAGATAACCTTCAAGAGCCACGTTTGCTGGTTGGGCTTGGTTCTCTAGCTTGCCTGCACCGTCATAGAGACCTTTTAAAACAGGACTTGAGTATTTCTTGAGGAGGGCAGCCTCAATCTGTTCTGATGAATAACCCAGATTGATTAACTTTTTCTTAATATCACTGACCGTTTCTCCTGGAAGAACCGTAAGATTAAAAACTTGACTCGTACCAACACCGTTTTCTAGTTGTGAGACAAGTTCTTCGGCAGAAAAATTACTACGTAAATAATATGAACCTGCTTTGATTTTAGTGGCTTTATTGCTAATTTTTAAATACAATTTGAAAGCGAATTCAGAACGAATAAAACCTCTTTCTTTTAGATGTTTAGTAATAACGTCGATCGTTTCATTGGTTTTAATCTCGAATTTTTGATACTGACAATCTGGATTTTCCTCTTTTCCTGCCGCAGCTTCAGTGGGTGAGTTAAACTTGCATGAGATTTTTTTGGGTGGAAGCAGTTGCTGGTTTAGCCAATAATAAGCTCCACCAAGCCCAGCTGAGACTAATATGAGAATGATAATTAAACTAGTAATAATTTTTCGCATTTTGGATTTCTTTGGTTTTTTCTTTTGTTTTTCTTCCTTATTTGATTCTACTTTTTCATCTAATTGTTTTTCTAAATCCTTAAAATCAACGGGCGAAATGGACTGCTGATTATTAATAGAAGCCTGCATACGCTCAATGAAGTCTTGTAAGATAATCGAAGCGGCTTCAGCATCGATTTCACCTTTCTGAAAATTAGGCTTGCGAGACCTAAGACGTTTTTCAGCCTCAACAGAAGTTAATGACTCATCTTGAAAGTAAATCTTTATGCCTGGGATGATTGCAGCTACTTGCATAGCAAATTTTTTGACATATTCCGACTGTGCGGTCTGTACTCCGTCATTACTACGCGGCATACCAATGACTAGAACGCTTGAATCGTAAAATCTTAAACGTCTCTGGATTTCAGATACTTCTTGTCCATTAACGTTAATATATCCGTCAGGGATAGCAATTTTGGTTGCTGTGTCGGCGCGTGCTACACCAATGCGCACCGTTCCAACATCCAGTCCGATAATTTTCATAAATTTTAATTATTTTCCTCAATGGTAATATCCACACTGACTTTATTTGGATCATCTGGTATTGAGCGAACCCAAGGGAAAGAAGTATCTACCTTAACTTCACTAACACCATTAATCGATTTAATCAGGGTAGTTACCTCACCGATCTTTTTACCAAGTGATTTATCAAGCACAGTCTTCTCGGTCACTTCAGGTCCGGTTTTAATAGTGGCTTTTAACTTAGCCGACGCATTATTACCGTCTTGAAAACGCTCAATGAATAATGAATTAATATCATAAATTTTTTGATCGCTACCAAGACGACTACTAACGACAGCTCGGATATATTCATTGACCGCACTCTTATCTAAAATATTTACACTGTACTTAATTTTTGCGGTTAATTTCGATTTACCATTTGTTGCAACTTCGCCAACTGCAGGACTTGGCGTAGCATTACCTACATTTTTCTTATAACTTGCGTCAATTCTTAGATCAGAGTCTTTGACTTTTGCAAATAATTCTTCTTTACCTTCATCAACTTGACTTAGCTGTGTTTTAGCTTTTTCCACGTCTGCAGCAGTTACAATTTTAACGTTCTTATCTGTTCCACCAGAAAAGGCAGAAGAATTAAAGGCATCAACGCGATTGACAGAAGATTGCCAGCCACTACTACTTGGACCAATATTAAACTTAGCTCCCCCCTCAAAGGCTATTGCGTTTACAGTTTTGCGAATTTGACAGGTGTTTGAGATACGAGCTGTACAACTTGAAGTTGAGCCATCCCAGCTAAAATCAGTATTTGCTGTTGTTAGATAGTTTAGATTACCTTTCGCAAAAGCACTGCCAGTCGGTACCGATATGCGTTCTGGTGAGCTTGGTGTAGCCGTTGAAGAAGAAAAAGAGAAATTTGCAGTAAGAACTAGTTGCCCGGTTGCTTTATTACCGTCATTTCTTTCACCAGTAGCGTTGAATTCCAGTGAACTTTCTTTTTCCAAATTTTCTGTTTCAAGGAGAATTTTACCGTCTTTATTTGAGGCTTGTTCGGCTGTGGTAGTAAAAGTAACGTTTTCAGAGAAATTATCCGGTGTAGTTTTGATTTTAACGGAAATTTTTGCTGCAGGTGCAAAAACAAAGGCCCAGATACCACCGACGATCAAGACTACCAATGCAGCAGCACCCAATATAATCCATTTTCGTATTTTATCGAAACTAGGAATCTTTTTAACTTTTTTTGATTCATCTTTCTTTGATGGATCTTGCGAAATTTCATGTGAATCCAAATTGATTGTCGATTGCGAATCTTGACTATCGTTTTTAGAGTCTAGAACTTTATTGTCTTGTTTTTTTGACAATTCCAGATTATTTGGGTCTTTCTTATTATTTTGTCCTGCCTTTTTTAAGCCTTTAGGAGGTTCGTCGCCCATCTCACTGATTTCTTGCGAAGCTTCAACTGTCTGGTGAATGGAAGCAGGATCTTTATATTCACTAGGTAGGACTGGACGAGACTGAAGATTTTTTGAGAAGGGCAGTCCAGATGCTGCTGATAATTTCATAAGAACAGGGTCAAGAGTAATAATAACGACTGCTTTATCATGTGTTTTAGCCGCTTTGGCAATTAATTTTAAATTAATGGCGCTACGTAAAACACTGATCTTTTTAGGAGGAACGAGAGCGACGACTTTTTGTTTAGAAGCCTTCAAATGAGTAGTAATATCAGTAATATCATCCTCTGGCTCTATATAATAGATGTCCTTATTCATGAATCGATTTTATCACATTACATAATTTTTATGTTAAAATTTAGGTGATGAGTATTTTTAGCTTTGTAAAAAAGAAAAAGACAGAAAATAATTCAGTGGTAGTCAATAACAAAGTGACGGATACTTCGGCTTTGGCAAATCTTGTATTTAATACAATCGAAGAAGGTCTGATTATTACAAATCCGACTGGAATAATTTTGCTCGCTAATCCTGCGGCTATGCGAATGCTAGGGGCTACTGACGCAAATACGATTCTAAATTTGCAAATTAGTTCTGTTTTGCTTCTAGAAAATGGAGAAGGTCTAAAAATCGAAGATAATGTAAATCCAATAATAAGATCAATCAATTCTGGAGAAAATTATACGACTTCTGACTTAGTACTTGTAAGTATGCAAGAACAAAGACGACCAGTTGCAATTACAATCGTTTGTGCGACCTCCGGACAGAATGAACGGATCATAACTATGCGGGATATTGCAAGAGAGCTTGAAGAGGAAGGAGAGCAGACTGAATTTATCTCAACCGCATCGCACGAAATGAGGACTCCAGTTGCGTCAATTGAAGGTTATTTAGGATTAGCACTCAATCCCAAAACAGCCACAATTGATGATCGAGCGAGAAAATATCTTGAAGAAGCACATGCTTCCTCTAAGCATTTGGGGAGATTATTTAAAGATTTGTTAGATGTAACTAAGCTAGATGATAAAAAAATAAAGGTACAGCTTTCCCCGATTGAAGTCTCTTCGACTGTACGTTCGATTGTCAATGGTCAAGTCCCGCAAATGAGCGAAAAGGGTATTCATTATACTTTTGGAGCGGCTGGGATAAGTTGTGATGGGGCGGGCAAAACTATTAATCAAGAAGTTTATTCGAGTGTAGATATTGATTTTCTTCGAGAGGCAATTAATAACCTAGTGGAAAACGCCATCAAATATACGGCAACGGGAGGGGGTATTTGGGTGAACGTACGAGGAGATGATGATCGTGTTTTAATTAATGTAACAGATACTGGAATTGGTATATCCCCAGATGATTTAAAGCATATTTTTCAAAAATTCTATCGTGCCGACAATTCGCAGACACGCACGGTTGGCGGAACGGGTTTAGGATTATATCTAGTTAAACAACGCGTAGAGGCGATGGGTGGTAAAGTTTGGGCTGAGAGCTCATTCGGCGAAGGATCAACTTTTTATCTTTCTTTCCCAAGAATTACGGCAGAGGAATATAAGCGTCGTAAACAAATTGCTTCAAATATTGAAACAATGAGTCCCGTAAATCAAGTAAATAATAATGGAACACAGAATAATACAAATTTTTCGCAGGGTACTGATGCTTCACAAACTTCAAATTTTCCGCAAGGCTCCAATATTTCACAAACCTCTAATTCCCCACAAAATCCTAGTGTTTCACAGACTTCAAATTTCTCGCAGAGTTCTAATATTCAGCAAACTTCAAATTCTCCACAAGTATCGCAACCTGTTTCAAATATGCCTATTACCCAATCTGGACAAGTTCAAAATCCACAGCCAATTTTAACACAAACTCCGCAAAATCCCCAGTTTACTCAACCAACGCAAACTAGCACACAAAGTCCCCAATTTGTGCAAAATAGTCAATCAATTCCACAAGCTCAACAGTTACAGCAGATGCCACAGACACAAAGTGTATATTTCAAACAAGAAAATCCGTCCACATTAAATAACATTAATCAAGTACCACCAACAAATAATTAAAAAGGATAATATATGGCAAAAATACTACTTGTCGAAGACGATCAGAGTTTAAGAGAGATATACGGAATTCGTTTGACTGCTGAAGGATATCAGATAGTGCCGGCGGGTGACGGTGAAGAAGCGTTAGCAATGGCAGTACGAGAAAAACCTGATCTAATTATTTCTGATGTAATGATGCCAAAAATTTCTGGCTTTGATATGCTTGATATTTTAAGATCAACACCAGAGACTAAAAACATAAAGGTCATCATGATGACTGCACTTTCTTCCGAAGATCAACGCGCGCGCGGTGAAGCACTGGGGGCTGATCGTTTTTTGGTTAAATCACAAGTAGGAATTGAAGATGTCGTTAATGCAGTGCATGAAGTATTAGACCAAAACCAAAATAACAATACCGAGAACAAGCAAGCTGTTTCACAAAGTCAAAGTGCCCAACAAATACCTGCTGTACAGAATACTCAACCTACAGTTTCCACAAATGTTCAGTTTAATCAGCCAGCTAATCAGACAATAAATCAAACTGCTACACAAGCCCAGCCGACTGACCAAGTATCTTCAATTCAGCAAAATCAACCAATGAATCAAACCATGACAAACCAGCAAAATCAACCAACTAACCAAGAATCGCTAGTACAGCAAGATCAATCAGTAGCACAAGTCTCACCGGTTCAGCAAAATCAATCTATTGAAAATGCGCAGATTACTTCACAGAATCAAACAGTACAGCAAGAAGTAACAGTACAGCCAGACCTTTTACAGACAGATTCACAATCAAATTCGAATATTAATGATAAACAGCCAGCCGATTCATACACAATTGACACGGTAACTGATGAATCTGGGATGAATATTAAAGATCAAATGGATCAAATCCTTGGTGGGATGGGTTCAGTATAATTTTTTAAAAAGATGCGTTTAAATAAATTCTTAGCAGAAAGACTCGGTGTTTCTCGTAGGGAGGCAGATATTTTGATTAGTGACCAGCACGTGTTGGTTGACGGGAAAAATGCACAAATTGGTCAACAAATAACGGAACAACAGGAAGTTTTTGTTGATGGAAAGCATATCAATCATAAACACACAAATACTTATTTAATATTCAATAAACCTCGTGGGTTTGTTTCGTCGCGAAGAAGACAAGGTGATACACCTACCTTATATGAATTGTTACCAAAAAAGTATCAGACACTAAAAACCGTAGGGAGATTAGATAAAGAAAGTTCTGGCTTAATCCTTTTAACTGATGATGGGGATTTCGCCTTTCACATGACTCACCCGAAATTCTTTAAAATTAAAACTTATATCGTTGACTTGGACCGACCATTACTTCCTCTACATCAACAGATGATTTCTGATATTGGAATTACCTTAGATGACGGATTAAGTAAGCTATTTATTATGAAAATTCCTGATAAAGATGGTAAGGTTTCTGGTAAGCGACTACAAGTCGAGATGTCGGAGGGGAGAAATCGACAAATTCGTCGTACTTTTGCGGCATTAGGATACGAGGTAATCGGTCTAGAACGTATTGAGTTTGGTAAATATAAACTTGACGATTTAAAACCTAAAGAATTTAAAAAAATCATAGTCGATAAAACATTAAAATGATTTTTATTGTGCATAAAAAATAGACCAGATTGGTCTATTTTTTTAAATTATTTATTCTTCCGTGCTGCTATCTTCTAGGGCAGAAAGTAATGAATCCTCAGCATTACTGCGCTTCTTTTTCTTTGGTGCTTCAGCTAGTTCAATATCGAGTTCGATGCCAGTTAGCTTTGAAGCAAGACGAACATTCTGTCCCTGACGACCAATTGCGACTGATTGCTGATCTTCGTTGACATATACTTTGGCATGTTTACCATCTAATTCGACCTTGACGATTTCAGCAGGACTTAATGCTTCGCGAATATATTCTGACATATTGTCGCTCCAGTTGACAATATCAATTTTTTCACGATCACCAATTTCGTTCATTACTGCTTGAACACGAATTCCACGTCCACCAACGAAAGTACCGACAGGATCAACACCTGGTACGGTCGAAGAAACAGCAATCTTGGTACGACGTCCTGGCTCACGGGCAATAGCATGAATTTCAACTGTACCATTTTCAATCTCTGGAACTTCTTGAATAAAGAGTTGTTTTATAAATTCTGCAGAACCACGTGAGACGAGGAGTTCTGCACCACGTTCGCTGCGTTCGATGGCTTTAATTAAAACCTTAATTCTTGAACCGACTTTATAATATTCACCCTCAATTTGATCTTGTTTTAGCATAATGCCAGTTGCCTTACCAAGATCAACACGAACTAATTTAGGCTCGACACGAGCAATAGTGCCATTTACAATAGTATTAATTTTATCTTCATACAGAGTAAGAATTGCCTCATGTTCAGCCTCACGAAGTCGCTGCATAATGACTTGTTTAGCAGTCATTGAAGCCACACGACCAAAAGAAGTTACCTTATGTGATTCTTCAACAATTTCACCGATTTTCTTACCGTCAGCAAGATTGGCTGGAATTTCGGTTGCTGGATTATATGCAAGACCATCTTCGATGACTTCTTTTGCAACAAAGACCTCCGCATCACCATTATCTAGATTGAGAACTGCACGGACATTCATATCCTTATCACCTTCTTCTTTACGCCAAGCGGCAGCAATTGCAGTTTCAATAATATTAAGCACTACTTCTTCAGGAAGCCCTTTTTCTTCAGCGATCAATCTGACCATTGAAGACATTTGTTTAAGATCTATACCCTCCATTTTTCCTCTCTTTAATTTATTTTTCATTATTTATTAGCTTGAGTCTAAAATATCCGACCTTTCGGCCGGATATTATTCAAGTATGTCTTCATTTTAACAAAATATTATTAAAATAGCAAATTAAATACTAAAAACTTGTGTGCTATAATGGTTATAATTAAAAACTATTTGATATGCACGAAACAAATTTAGATATAGACAAGTCGCATAAAGTAAAACCCGAAAATGTTATTTTAGCATTGGATATTGGGACTGAATTTATCAAAGCCGTGATTGCCGAAAAAACTGACGATGATAATCTCATAATTATCGGGGTGGGTAAAGAACATCAGAATATGGGAAATATGTATGCTGGGGCGATTGCAGATATTCCTGCCGTGGTTTCAACTTGTGAAAAGGCTTTATCCCGTGCTGAAGAGATGGCAGGTGTAATCTGTAAGACATGCGTCGTTGGAATTGCTGGAGAGTTAATTAAAGGTAATACACGTACAGTAAGATATCGTCGTAAAGATGGAAATAAGCCAATTTCCGATCAAGAGATGCAGTTAATAATCCAAAAAGTACAGGATAAAGCGGGAGAGCAGGCAAGACAAGAGATTGCGCTTGAAACGGACAACCCTGAGGTTGAAGTGCGATTAATCAATTCAGCAATCGTTTCATTGACGATTGATGGATATAAGGTTTCAAATCCGATCGGATTTAAGGGTTCGGATTTAATGATTCAATTTTACACTGCGTTTGCACCGCTTGTGCATATTTCTGCAATTGAGAAAGTTTGTGCAGAGTTGAATTTGGATTTACTTGCCGTAGCGGTTGAACCATTCGCGGTTTGTCGTGCTTGTCTTGGTAATGAATTAGAATCGAATTTTTCAGCAATTGTGATGGATATTGGTGGAGGCACTACCGATATTGCAGTGGTGGATGATGGAGGAGTTGAAGGCACGAAGATGTTCGGAATTGGCGGAAGAAGCTTTACTCATCAAATTGCAAGTAAGACTGGGCTTGATTATGATACCGCCGAAGCTGTAAAGCTACAACTTAGTGGGATTTCATTAAGTAAACTAACCTTAAAACATAGCAATGAGACTGTAGCAGATGCAGAGAGAAAAAATGAAATTCAACAGATCCTGTCTACGCCAGAGAGAGCACGAAAAATTAAGGAAGCTATTTCGGATAATATTGACGTCTGGCTTTCTGGCATTACTGTTGCACTAGAGGACTTTCCATTAGTCGAAGCATTGCCGACTAAAATTTTACTTTGTGGAGGTGGAGCGGGACTTGTGGCACTACAAGAGGCTTTAGCCACTCAAGATTGGTATACTGATTTGCCTTTTTCAAGACGACCACTTATTCATTTACTTGATGATGTTGACATTCCTGGTATTACAAATACAACACCAGAAGACCTTGATTATTCTTTTATTACAGCATTTGGTCTACTTAGAGTTGCCATCGATACTCTTGTAGGAACAGAGGAACCAACTGGACTCAGGGCAAAACTAGCAAAGTTATTACAAAATTAATAGTTGTTATTATTATCTTTCAGTATGTTCATGAATATAAAAACATCTCAGAAGTGGACATCATCCAAATAACAGAAAACCACCCGTTTGGGTGGTTATTCCGTATAATTTGGCACCTTGCTATCTTCCCGCTACTGCAGTATTCTCGCCGCTACTGAGCTTGACTTCTGTGTTCGGAATGGGAACAGGTATTTCCTCAGTGCTATGGG
>ERZ773083.2204-NODE-2204-length-12332-cov-3.709945_pt1 | contig 12332 bp, 10 predicted proteins | sample MGYA00511465_ERZ773083 | MGnify/ENA primary metagenome ERZ773083 (study PRJEB29015, sample SAMEA2738001) | human oral metagenome | biome: human oral; feature: human-associated habitat; material: dental | place: China | collected 2060 ... | reverse complement strand
ACATATTTGAGAAATCAATCTCTTCCTGAAGCTTAATAGTGTTCAGATTCACTTCAAAGATATCAAAAAATCCTTCTGTCCAAATCATCTCAATAACAGCAGATTCAAGAAGATGTTTAGCAGCCAAAAGAATTTGTGTATATATTGAAGATATCAATTCAGCACTAAATTTTCCAGGATTGATATCTTTGTTGATATTATATAATTCTCCATAGCATCTACGACAAATTCCATGTCCATGTGCATAAGATGCACAAGTGATAGGAGATCTGAAATATAATGTTTGCCCAATCAGATGGGTGTCCTTTGTAGCGTCCAATAAATACTCTGGTCCATTTGGTTTAAACCTGTAATATCTTCTATCATATATTTTCAACCACAATCCGTCTTTAATATTAATCATTATGAAATTTTCAGTATCGCATGAATAATTTGGATTGTCGTTGAAGAACGTATCAATATTATTAGTCTCAAGCAGCCTAGCAAAAGACCCAGAGATTCCTACATTCATTTTTTGAAGGATCTGAGCTGTTCTACCTACAGATGAATCTATAATATACGATTCAGGATCAGACACACCTCCATTCATAAATGAATTATTTATGATATACGGAAATACTCCACCTTGCCCATTTGGTTTTGTTCCTATACTGGCTGCTACCTCTTTGTACTGTTTCTTATTGATGGCCTCTCCAGATACAAATGAATCTCTCAAGCAATGATCTGTACTGGTAATATATTTGATCTGGGTTTCAGCATATTTCATTCCTTCATTCTTTACATCTTCGATAGGAATACCTGTAAGATCAACATGCATTGCTTGATTAAATTCTGGATACTTTTTCATTAAATTTATTGTATCTTTAAAATTTAATGTATTAGCCAAATATAACGAAAATTCATCTATAAACTTTAGCTTGTAAATTGTCTCATCAATTACATTATTTAAAGCGATAAAATCAGTATTGCTATTTGTAACTCTTCTAATGATTTTGTCAAAATACGATTTAATATATCCCTTTGTAATTGCTCTTGTATCAAATAAATAGTCTACTGTGATTGGAAGATTAAGATATACAGGAAAAGTCCAAAATATCAAATTCATCCAATAGTTAGTAATTACAAATGTGATAATATTTCCATCTGCAAGCTTTACATTGATTTTAAGAGATTGAATATCTTTATCTTCAATTCCGTCTCTTAAAATATTTGTAATTGATTTAAAATGTTTACTATAGTTTTCTGACGTGATATCATTTGTATCGATATCAATTTTCCCGTTTTCTACTAATGGAACATAAATCCAATAGTTTTCTTTGTTCATTACCATTCGTCTACCTCCTAGCTTATATATATAAATATACAATGTTACACAAAAGTTAGTCCGAGTTTGGATAAATAATATCCAAAATCTCTTCATAATTATAATATCTTTATATATCAGATTTAAACCCGTAGAGGAATTCCTCTACGGGTTTAACCTTTTTGCTGAGCATTGTACCTATATTGTTTAACCAACTTAGAGGACTCACCATTTTGCAATGGCTAATGTACCTGATGAGATTCGAACTCACGACAAGTAGATTAAAAGTCTACTGCTCTACCATCTGAGCTACAGGTACAAAGTCGGGATGACAGGATTTGAACCTGCGGTCTCTTGATCCCAAATCAAGCGCGATAACCAAACTTCGCTACATCCCGAGATCCACCCCCTCGGATTCGAACCGAGGACCGATCGGTTATGAGCCGACTGCTCTAACCAGCTGAGCTAGAGGTGGGCAAAGCACTTTAAAAAGTATTAATTTACTTGAAAAACTTGTGCTTTTTATTTGTACTTTATATTCTTATCATCGTTTCTTTAGAAAGGTAGGCGAAAAGTTTAAAAACTAGATAGAATAAGAATAACAAACAGTTTATCGTGCGAGTAAAGGGATTCGAACCCATACGCAATTACGCAGGGGATTTTAAGTCCCCAGTGTCTACCAGTTCCACCATACTCGCATAATCCCCGAATCCACATCATCGGGGATAACATTTTCTCAGTCTATATTCTATTTTCAGTATTGTATAGTTTATGTAGTAGTAAATTTTGATTATAGCGAAATAAACGATTTTCCAGCCCTAACCATATTAGCATTAGCGATTCTATCATTTGGAATATAATCAAGAAGCTTATCGTGATCTGGGAATAGAGTAATTGTTTTGATCAATTCATTATTATCTTCATCATATATTTCCACATATAATCTATTCTGATCATCTGTGTAATATTTACTTTCTGTATTTATAAAGTATTTATACCCATCGGGCAATACATCTGAATCTGGATGTCTCATCCATTCTTGTACTTCAAAATCATATATAAATGGAACACCAGTGGTTGCTTCTTGTCGCTGCATATAGTAATCTACTACAATATCGTATAAGATAGATCTTAATCTAGCATAATTCTCTTTATAGCTAGGAGTAATAAGATTATTCTTATCTTCCACTATAGTTTGATCTTTAAAGATTTCCATTATGCCACGATCTTTAGCTTCTTCATCATCTATTCCAAGATTGGTTTCATCGTCAATATATTTCTTTTGGAATTTGCTTACAATGATTTTCCACATGTCAGAAGCGTTGGCTTTATAATTCTCATACTCTAATCCAATATCGTAAGAGGTGTCTCCAACAACAGCATCTATTCCAAGGAAATCAGTTCCAGATTTAGCCATTAAAGTAGATATACCATGTTGTCCAAATAAGAATCTTGAAATTTCTTTACTTCCATTTACAAATTCCATGATACATACATTGTATATTTCTCTTATATTAGAATCTATCATCATCTCTGACATAGATACATCTGTTATATCCATTGGATTAATTTTTAATCCATTAAGAAATACCATCGTAGTATCTTTAGAAAAAGCATATGTCTTCGGATAATTCTTAGGCTCAGTAAGTTTAATTATTCCATGTTTGGATTGAGTAAACTCTTTATACCTTTCAGTAACAACTTCTGGTATGTAGAAGATGTCTACATAGTCATTTGCATCTAATATAGTGGTAAGATATAGTATAAGCTTATCGAACGGTCTATATTTATTCATGATGGTTATAGTATATTCAGTTTTGTCTATTTTCTTTCCATTGACAAATACAATATATCTATCCCTATCATGGCAGTAGTTAAACTGTGTGGGAAGGGTTATTTTAAACTGACCACTCTTCTGTTTGAATCTATAATACCTAAATTGATACTTTGGTACTATTTTGAGTTTCTTTTGATAATTAGCATTATCTACAAATTTAATAAGATAATTATTATTAGCATCTTTAGAGAAGGTTTTGATTTCGCATATATACTGCCTTCTTCCTTCTAATGACTCTGGTACATCATAAGCATGATCTGTAGGAAGATCTTCTGACATGATGTAGCAATCATCAAGATTATATTCAGGATGAATATATACAGGAGTATTCTCATCTTGTACGTAAATATCAAGAACATTATTATTGCATCTAGAGAATAACACCAATTCTACGTGGTCTGAATCGTCTATATCTATGATAGGAATATTTATAGTATTATTCTTATAAGATATATCCATAGAATTCTGATATAGCTTTCCATTAACAAACAACATAGCCATATCTTCTATAAGATCAGTATGCTTCCTAGATAATTGCACATTGTATGTACTATTAGCTAATAACTTAAACTGTCTTCCAGTATAAGTAAAAGACTTTATTGGAGATTTGTCTACAAATACTTTATTCCATAAAGAGAAATCATATTTGGTGATATACCTTGCTGCATTGATTACATTATCTTCATACGAACTCTTATAACTAAACTCATAATCAAATTGAGTAAATAATTGTTTATAAGTGTCAGTATACTTGTTCTCATATTCTGTTTGATTGAGTTTGGATAGATCTTTCATTTTTCTTTTAATCTTATCTACATCTAATTCTTTTGTTGTGGTGTAAGACATAGATTCAGATATAGCAGTATTATAAAGCATTACAAGGGTACAATCAAATCTTGGATTTTTTCCTTGAAACTTGTCCCAATCTACAGAAACAGAATTGTATGCTCCATCAAGAGTCCATTTAAGTTTTTCCATATCATGGAAAACGTCTAACAAAGCTCCATCAGCAGAGCTGAATCCTATCAGATTGTCTTTAGTTATCCTATATTGTTTTCCAAGTTTATCAAAGAATGCTATATTTTCTCCTGTTGGAGTAAGATAAGTTATATCCAAAGTTTCCATATGAATATCTGGATCAAGTATCTCCAACCTGACAGACAAATCTATAAACTCTGGATTTTTAACCCATTTACCCTGTTTATTAAAATAAAATCCTTTCGTATTTGGATCTAATAAAATATTATTATCTTCCCCATATCTAATCTTTTTAGAAGCTAACGGAAAGTATAATAGATTAGCATAGAGAGAATAATCTGGAACGATATTGTCTATTCTGACATAAGAATAATCATAATCATGAATAATAGTGATATCACTCCATTTAATAACTGTGCCGTTTATAAATAATAAGAATGGCCATACTTTATCTTGATCTACAAGATCATTTAACTTTCCTTGAAAAACTGTATTGTGGGTTTCATTATCATAACAATAAGGAATCTCATTAACAGCATATAGATGAACGCTATCTTCCCATATATTGTACTTATACCCATCATACCAATATTCAAATTGATAATTAAAATAAACTCTTTTATTTATCATTGGGCAAGTATTATGCTGCATTTCAGATATACGGGTAGATGTATTGTGCAATAATTCTTCTACTCTATCTGTAAATACTTGACTTAGCATTGTATTACATCCTTTCGTCAGGTTTCTAATTCAAATTATAAGGATGTTTTTCTGACCAAATTTGCAAAAAAAAATAATGACAATTATACAGTCACTCTAATATTAGAGTGACTGTATAATTATTGTATTTTATAAAAATATAAAATACCCATCATTTCTAGCATTATCCAGCATTTCGTCAGTATAGTTTGGTGGGATATACGTGATCTTAGAGTTATCTTGCTTTGGAATCATCATTGAAGCGAGAAAATATTGAGCAAGGTAGCCATCATCAATATTATAATATTCTTTAATTCCATCGAACATTTTTCTTCCTCCCTAATCATCAAAGGTATCTAAAAAGATATTATGAAAGATATTTCCTCCTATAATATCCCATATAGATATTTATAATTGCTGAGAAGATTTTGATATTCTCAACAGTAACACCTATTCCTGTAAGGTTCAACAAAGATGATGTGCAATCATTACTGCCACTGCACATGTTATGTACGCTTGCGTCCATTTTCAGCGTATTTGTGTCCATAACAAACACACCTATTACAGACTCTTCAATATCACACGACACAGTATACCCTTTTCCTGTTATGTTGAGTTTAATGTAATTTTCAGCCAAGTTTGGAAACGGGAAACATGTCACATTTTCAGCATGACAGAAAAATCTCGCACCAGTTTCAGTATCTACTGCGATGAGATGTTCGTAAGCAATATCATCAAAACAAGTTGGTCTTTCTTTGATATTGTAAACAGACATAAGTGTATCAGACAGTCTGATAATGTTTCCACTTAAATCAATAACTGTAAATGGGCATCTTTCAGATTTGTTAGTATCTTTGCATATCATTTGTTACCACCTTTCTACCCTTATTATTAAGGGCTTAAAAGATACCTTATATAAGGTATCTTTATCTTCTTTATCACATTTATAATATTTAATCAAAAAAAAAATAGAAATTAATAATTCAATGCAATGCCACTACCAAATATTTGGTAGTGGCATTTTGCTCTATAAATAGATGAATGAAAACTACTTTACAGATACCAGAATTTTGGAAAGATCTTCTGTAAATTTATCTGGAGCTGTACCGATAGATTTACACATCGTTTTCTGAACAGCTTTCCAATCTGGCTGGTTTCCTGTTACTTTGAAAGCGATCCAATACGGATTACTTCCATAATCATACTTGTCAGTAAAAATTGCTACAGATCTTACGATAAACCCATCAGATACAGGAAGTGATTCCGCTGATACGATAAAATCTTCACCATCAATTATCATAATGGTAGCAACCTCATTTATATTTTCACATGTAACATATTCTACAGATTTAATATTACACCTGGCCTCCTTTCCATCAATAATGATAGAGTTGCTACGATCAACACTATTCTCATTAATATTGGAATACATCATATACTACCTCCTTTTCTATCATCGTTATAAGATGATGAAAAATGAATATGTATAAAATACATATTCTACTATTGTATCACTTTTATATTATGTAATCAAAAAAAAAAGTTAAAGTTAATAATATCTTATATATAATAGGTTTTCATTATAAACATTTCTGAGGTATTAGAATATGAAGAGTATTTTACGTAAATTAGTTTTATTTTATACAGGATTTTCTACTTATATAACCATTGAGGTTTTGTTTCATTCTAAGCTTACTTTGTTTGGAGCTGGATGGTCGTTTATTGCATCTGGTATAATGGGAGCTTTGGCATTTATTCTTATAGATGATATTAATAATCATATCTCTTGGAATATACAACTTCCCATTCAAATGGTTTTAGGTGGATTGATAATCACCATTATAGAATTTATTATGGGATGTATTAGTTTATATGGGTTTAATGTTAGAATGTGGGACTATACTGATCTTCCATTCAATATACTTGGAATAGTATGTTTATATTTTACCATAGCATGGATATTCTTATCTTTAATTGCTATAGTACTGGCAGACATTATAAATTACTATGTATTTAAAGAAGGACCGTTACCATATTATTACATTTTCAATAAAAAGATATCGTTTCCAAAATAATCAAAAAAAAAAACAATACCACTGTAGGGAGTACCCTACAGTGGTAAATTTACGAATTAGAGTATGATTATATTTATTGGCAAATCTACATTTATCATATTGGATGATCGTATATAGATATGAGTATGATGACTGGAATCTACAACTAACTTCTTGGGAGCATTTTGAATAGAATTAAATGCTGACATTTGTGACATCCAATCTGTACTTCCATCCTCACCATAATCTGTATTCAGTGTAAATATAATCTGATTCTCGTAGATATACCTTTTAGCATATCCAATATTAAGATCATATTTAGCATCAGATTTACCAACACTCACCCATTTATTTTTTAAAAGTGTAGTTGAAATTCTGTATCCAATACCATTATATATATCTTTAATTTTTGATTGTAAGAAACTTTTCCCAATCAGACCAAACTCCTGTAGGGGATTTGGTTCTTACTGCTAATGTAGGCATATCGTTTGGTTCTTCTTGATGCTCATATTCCTTTTTATCTTTATCACACTGAGCAATATAGATTTGTGTATCAGCAGTTCTACTATCGAGACGAGCTTTAAAATTCAATACCACTCCAGGTCTCTTCATGCCACGAATATCCGGTTTATTTGTTATAGATCCTGCTGGAGCTACAGTTAATAAAGCATCATTTTCAACTTTTGTATCTATATCCGGTACATTGTCAGATATCTTATCAAATGACGTAAGATCACCAGCAGTATTGGTAAGATTTTCCGGAGCTGTAATTAAACTAGATCCTTTTGGAGCAGATGGTGAAGATACTTCTCCAGGAATAGCATAAAATTCTTTTTCAGAATATCCGGTAGAATCGTCATTAATATGATCATTCCATGTTATTTTCTCAGATCCGGATTTGGAATTCTTTTCTGCTGGTTCTGCATAAGAACTCTTATCATATATACCTGTATGAGATACAACTTCAATTCTATATTTACATCCCACTTTATCTGCTTTGATATAGAATCCGTATTTAAGATCAGTTCCATCTCCAGTAGCGACTAGATTAAAGATGGAATTATCGAGATTTCCAAATACAATCTTAAAAGACTGCACCGTTAAATCCCCTTTACCACCTTTCAATGTCTTGATCTCTACTATTCCACATCTCGATACGATATTCTCAGTAGTGTTTCCAAGCATATTATATATGCCAAGATATACTGTAGATATCGGATATCCAGTAGATGTAATGTCTTTCATATCGTGTTCAAATACAAGATACCTTTTTCCTACATTAGATGAATTTTCTACATTCATCAAGCATACATACTTATCATTACGATCTTTCCAGTTAATATTTTCTAATCCACTACCAGATCGTACTAATACCTTATCTGCCATCGATTTCTCCTTTTAAGTACACTATATTTTACTATTTAGTCTTTATACCTAGCTCATATTTGATGTACTTAAACATCTTGATCATATCGTCCACCATACCATCAAAATTCTCCAAATAATTCTGATCGGTTACGGATATGATGACATATCTATTCTCTTTATCATTTATTGTAAAATTAAGTTTATTGTTATGCTCATTATTCATATATTCGATCTCAAGCTTATTCTTTGCGATTTCATAATAATGAAAATTATCATAACTTAACTTAGATTTTTTATATAATGTGAGAAATTTAATTATATCATCTATATCGTAATCACCTTTATCCGTAGAGAAAAATGATGAAAGAATATCAGATATTGTAGCAATATTGCATTTTTTAAGAATAGTGGTGGAATCAATATATGGGGCATCATCGTTATCAAACGAATCTTTTAGTTTTTTATCCTTAAGATTCTTAGACAAATGCTCAACTAAGTCTCCTAAAGTTGAAACCAAACTATCGATAGGAAGATTGCTTCTAATGTTTGTTTTAATAACGGATTTTCCATCATTAAGAGAAGATGCTATCATATTATCGTCTGATAATTCTAATTTTGAAATTTCATTATCGGAACCTGACTTGGATGATACAAAATCATTATATATTTCATCTACCGATTTGATATCATTAGATAACATCTTTTCCCATTTTTCTCCACCATCAATACTATTTTTAATAGATTTTTCCATCATATTCTCAATATTTTTTTTGATAAATATCTTTTCCCTTGTAGAAATATAATGAGATTTACACATACCACCACAAAACTCATTTACAAAATATATAAGCCTTTCAAAAATAAGACGATTTATTGACGATGCTGTATATTGCCCAATATCCATTGTGGGAAAGACATTTTTTGCAAAATCTGAATCTGGTGAATAATTTCTTATAGAATAAAAGAATGGGATATTATATTGATTATCGTCATCGTCCTCAGTATAATGCATTCCAAAGAAATACATAAATTTTGTTGTATATAATATAGACAGTATAGATGAAATAAACATATTTTCATCTTTTCCTATAACGCGATATTTTGATATTTCATTATATGTGCTATTTGTGAACGTTATACATCTATTTACTAAAGAATTATCTTTAGGATGAAATAGCGGGTTATATAGAATTTCATAGCAATCTAAAGCAAATGCTGTAGAATATTGACAGAAATTTGCGTCTTCAAAATAAGCATTACAGCACCCAGAGTAGTTTGAGCAATATCCAATAATAGATGTGATAACTGCTAAGATATAATCATTTGTCATTATATCTTTATTATTACATTCATCGTTATTGTAAATTGGACCATATATTTTCTTTATAAAATTGATTTTTGCATCATCATTATCTTTAAAAGGTAACGAATTAATATATTTTAGAAAATCCATATCAGAGCAAGATACCAATGCATATTTAATATTATTGCATCTAATATAGATATTAAAAGGATATTTTTCAATACTATTATTTGACATAAAATCTGATAAAGAGATAAGATCAAAATTTTCAAAATTTCCGCTGTACAGTTTAGAAATATTAGATAAAGCTATATCTAAATATACTTTCAGTATATTATATGCTCCTATATTACTATTATCTATATTATCAGATTCTGAGTCTTCATCACCATCTTCTAATTCTGTGTATGTGTATCTATACATAGCCTCATATATAGTATTCATATTACGTACAGTATCGTGGCAAATAGATAAGTATTTTTCAAAAGGAATTTGATGAAACTTTTTTATATTTTTATTAAAATTTTCCTTCATCATAAATCTATATCTCCTCTCTTTTATTTAAAGTAATATCTCATTTAGAGATATTACTTTAAATCACCTTCGGTCTTATAACTCTTGATACGATTATATGAATATTCTGTTACAGATTTTTTCAAAAATTCTGTAGCATAAATTTTATCTATAATATTTTCTTTGAAAGTTACATGGATAACATATTCATCTCTATCTATCGACATAAAAGTTTCAATTTTATTTTTGAATAGAAGCTTGTTTAATGCATCAATACTGTTACTAAGTTTCTGTTTAAGATCGTCAGCGTCTAACACAATATCACTTTCAGATTTGCTCACAATATCTGATAAAATTTTAGAATCTTTAATCAATCCATCTATTAGTTCTTTTTTATCAGATACATCTATATCACATTTTACATATACTGTATTATATGAATTATCGATCTCCAATCTGTTCACACCATTTTTGTTCTTATTAATCCTAAAAGAAATCATAAGCCCTCCATTTTCTTTTGTTTAAACACTTTGTATTCTTATGTATTGGACATAGTATTAAAGAATTTTATACTTTTGATTAAGGGAGATTATATATATATGGCTATTAAAGTTATAGAATTAGCTAATGTACCACGATCTCAAAATATACCATCTCATGGATACTTTCTAATGGTGTCCGAATCTAAAGTAGTTAAAGTAGATCAAGATGGATTAACTAATAGTGTTGTCACCAAAATTTTGGGAGACCATCCAGATCTTGGAAACCTTGCTAATAAAATAGCAGCAAACGAAACTGCTATAAATAAAGTAAAAGAGGATATACAAAAAGATAAAAATGCAATTCAAACTAAGACTTTATATATTCCAAACAGTTGGACTTTTGAGCCTGGGTCTAATAGTAGTATTATAACAATCACGGTTAATGCTGCTTGGGCTGAAGAAGGTAGAGATTATGTCATGTATTCAGCTTGTGATCAGAATGCTACGGAATCTAATATGAAAAATTACAATAAAGTCTATGAAATGATATCTTCTGGTGTTGGTATTTCTTATAATGGGTCTATTAAATTTAGAGCCATGTCTAAGAGACTTCCATCATTAGGAATAAATGTATATCTGAAAGGATAAGGTGGTGAACCATTATGCCTTTTACAGAATCTTTAAAATTTGTTGAAGTATTGAGATTGGACAATACTGTTCTTAATACTAAGCCAGAAAATGTGGAATCTGGTAAATTGTATATAGGTAGTACTAAGAAACTTGAAACTGGATCTATGCCGGTTCAAGCTTCTCACGGAGATGTGAATTTACTTGCTGGAGAGGCCCATATTGTACCATATGGAAAGATATCTAAAGCATATAATGTAAATTCTGCTACTCTAGCATCGCAGACACCTGGAAATGCCACATCTGGATCTATTGCCGGTGGATATTCGGCATGGGTTAATGGTGTAAAAATAGATGGGTCTATGACTAGCATACCTCCAACTACAGTTACATTGCAACCAGGAACCCAGTTTGTCATACCTGAAGGGTATCATGATGGAACTGGAATTGTAAAGTCTGCTGACCTTACAGAAAGTACACAAGGTACAGCTTTACCATCAGATATAGTTGCTGGTAAAGTAGCTTATGTTAATGGTAGAATGATAACTGGTACTGCTGTAAAACATCCTGCATTAAGCGTTGAGCTTAAAAATAGTGATACTTATAATATGATTGAAGGGTTCTATCCTGCTGGACAGATAAAGGTAAAATCTCTTCAATCTGTTACTGAATCTAACGCAACTTCTGATGATTTACTTGAAGGAAAATATGCCGTTATCAATGGTTCTAAAACAAATGGTACAATGAAAGCTATATCTTCTCAGGCTACAGCATTACCATTAAATGGAACTTATACTATTCCTAAAGGATATCATAGCGGGTTAGGTACAGTTACTCAAAATATACCAGTTATAAACGATAAAGTTACTATTACTCCATCTGCAAGAGATCAAGTTATAGCTACGGCAGGAAAATTCTACACTCAAAATATAACAGTTCCAGGAATAGATGTATTGAATTATCAATATTCCACCAATGAGAAAGGCTCATTTGCACCAAAAAAAATTATAGAGGATAAGGTGATAGATAACTCTATTAACGCTATAAACATTCCTGTTGATAACTGGCACGATAATAAGACTATAAACATTTATACCATAAGTATTATGGCAGTATATGATGGTAGCAATAAAGAAAATAATAATCTTTTCTCATATTCTGGGGTAAT
>ERZ773083.2203-NODE-2203-length-12337-cov-3.389025_pt1 | contig 12337 bp, 10 predicted proteins | sample MGYA00511465_ERZ773083 | MGnify/ENA primary metagenome ERZ773083 (study PRJEB29015, sample SAMEA2738001) | human oral metagenome | biome: human oral; feature: human-associated habitat; material: dental | place: China | collected 2060 ... | reverse complement strand
CAGCGGTTTGTATCATTTCTACATCGTTCATATGGTCGCCAAAAACCACTGTTTCCGATGGCAAGACACCTAATTTCTCTTGCAGACGTCTTACCGCCACCCCTTTATTCACATCACTTCGGGTAATATCAAGCCATATCTCACCTGAGACCACCACATTAAAATCATTCTCATACTTCTTCAAAAGAGGATAGCTATTAATCCTTGAAATTCCTTCATCACAAATAGTTATTTTAAAGATGTCATCATTCACTTCCGAAAAGTTCACCACCTTTGTATGAGCGGGATAATGTCTGGCTATTTCATCAAAAATAGTAACACTATCCGTCTTAATGTAGGCATTCTCTCTTCCACAAAGCGCTACTCCTATTTGCCTAATCTGTTCACAAGTTTCCAATATAGGGCGAATACCATTAGGGTTCAAAGGGTTTTCAAAAAGCGTCTCCCCTTTGTATATTAGCGAAGCTCCGTTATCAGGAGCAAAAGCTATCTCGTCTTTAATAGGTGCAAAAAGCTCGTGCAAACTCTGTATCTGTCGTCCACTCGCCACGCAAAAATTAATTCCACGGGCTCGTATCTCCTTAAAAACTTCCCAAAAACTCTCAGGTACTTCCTTCTGATTATTCACCAAAGTACCATCAATATCCGTTACAATAAGTTTTATCATACATTCTAATTTTCGGCAAATATACAAAATTATTCACACATATCGTTCAAATATGGTTTTCATATATCTCAACCATCTCCTCACTTCCGTTTCACTTCGTTTTGTTTCCCTCAAAATCACCTCTTTTTCTCATCTTTTAACCACTCACTTTCAAACACTTACATAGCCTTTCTATACCAATCGTCCAAGATTCGTATAAGCTTCCTATAAGCTCTCTATAAGCTACCCCCACCCTCCTAATAGCCTTTTTTCATCAAAAACCCTCCCTCTCCTCTTCCGAACTTCTCCGATATCTTCCGAATACTCCTATACGTCATTTTTGCGATATACACTTTGGCATTATTGGCATTTCTGGTATTATCAGTATTATTGACATTTTTTTTTTGCAATTCATAATTATTTTGTAATTTTGCATCTTGAAAACTATGAAAAGACAATCGTTACACACGCGCATCTTCGCCTTTCTGCTACTGTTTTGTATGCTGAAAGTAGCTTTTCCGGTGGGTGAATTCTTTCATAATCACCACACTCAGGAAGAGTTATGCGCCATAGCTACCGGCGATAAGTGTCATCACAACGCTCACCTTTCAGCGGTAGACGCTCATCACGATTGTATTTTTGTACAACTGCATCAATTCTTTGCTCCTTCATTTTTTATCTATCAATTCTTAGAGCAAAGTGCAACAGCAGTATTCTTCTTTATCGAAAAAGGCTTTACTCAAAACGCCTTTACTATCTTTTCAAGAGGTCCTCCGATGTAATTAGCTGATGAGTTAATTAGTAAATTAGCAAGAGAGGAGTCATTCCTCTTCTTATCCAGCTTGCTAGTTTTCAAATTCCCAAAATTTTCAAATTGATTTTATGCAAAAGATATTCAGTCTTCTGCTACTCAGTTGTGCATTCTCGCTATATGCGCAAGAAACCTTGCAACTGCAAATAGAAGACACTCAAAAACTACCCTTAGGCAATGCGGTAGTGCATTTCGTTGGAAAGCACTTTATAAGCGATGCCGATGGAAAGGTAACGATAAAAAAACTCAGCAAGGGCTCTTACCCTATCAAAGTAACCTATTTAGGCTATCACGATTACGAAAGTACTGTCATCATTCCTCACTCACAACCTCTTGTGATTGTAATGAAAGAAGCAGTGAGCGTACTCGAAGGTACTACCGTATCAGGGCATACAACTCAGCAGTATGTGAGAGGCTTAACTCCATCTATCATATCCATTTCGCTCAAAAGAAATAGCTTGATAGACAAACAAGGCGACGATTTAGCCAAAGTGCTCACCTCTATATCGGGCGTATCGATGATACAAACAGGCGCGACCATTGCCAAACCGGTAATTCACGGCTTGCACAGCAATCGTATCTTGATACTCAACAACGAGGTACGCCAAGAAGGACAACAATGGGGTGCCGACCACGCTCCCGAAATCGACCCTTTGGTAGCCGACCAAATAACGGTAGTAAAAGGTGCTGAATCGGTGCGTTATGGCTCTGATGCCTTAGGTGGAGTGATTCTCATAGAACAAAAAAAACTCCCTTATAGCGACGGTCTGCACGCCAACTTAGCTTCTTCGTTTGGCTCTAACGGACGCAAATTGAGTACTACGTTAAAAGTCGAAAGTTCAGTCCCCGAGTTACCTTCTTGGGCGTGGCGTGTACAAGGAACTTTGAAGCGTTCAGGCGACATCAGTACAGCTAATTACCTACTGAATAACACTGCTGCTCGTGAAGCCAATTTCTCAGTAGCGACAGGCGTTCAGAAGGAAAAAGGCACTGCTGAAATATTTTACAGTAGGTATGAGAACGAAAGCAGTGTGTTCTACGGTTCGCATATTGGGAATTTAGACGATTTGCTCGCTCGGTTCGAAATTGGAAGACCGCTTACCACTTATCCGTTTTCGTATAGCATCAATGCACCCAAGCAAAAAGTAGTGCACCACCTGTTAAAAGGTAAAGCGTTCTACCTTTTGCCTTTAGGCAGTAAACTGACGGCACAATACGCTTTTCAGAAAGATATTCGTCAGGAGTTCAGTGTTCGCCGAATGGACAGAACCCGCATTCCAGCCTTAAATATGGAGCTCACTACCCACGCACTCGATGTGTATTGGGAAAACGCTTACAGCAAATGGAAGAGTACCATAGGGGGTAGTTTCAACAAGCAGGACAACTACAACCAACCCGGTACGGGGGTAGTACCTGTAATCCCTAACTATGCCTCTCTTAGTTATGGTGCTTTTGCAATACAACGTTTTCAGCGAGATGCTTGGTTATTAGAAGCAGGTGTGCGTTACGACTATAAGTACCTCAATGCCGATGGTTACGATATGTACTCACAGCGTTACGGAGGCGAACACAACTTCCATAATTTCACCTATACCTTAGGAGGAACAATGCCTCTCTCGCGAGTTTCACAACTGAAATCTAACATAGGCGTGGCGTGGCGTGCTCCTCAGGTGAACGAACTGTACAGTAGCGGACTTCATCACGGCGCAGGTACTTATGATTTAGGTGACGATAAGCTCGAATCAGAAACAGGAGTGAAGTGGGTTACCTCGCTTTTGCTAAACAATGAGAATAAACGTTGGAATGTAAATCTCGACCTTTATATCCAATATATTAAGAATTACATTTACGATTATCCTACCGGCGAAGTGCAAACCCTCTTTTCAGGCGTGTATCCTATCTTTCAGTACACCCAAGCCAATGCGTTTTTTAGAGGCGCTGACCTCGATGCTTCTGTTCGTTTGTTAAACAAAAACAGAGTAGCACAAGTAGGCAATCCTACAAGTTTAGACTACCATTTGAAAGCCTCAGTAGTATGGGCTAACGAAGTGAAAACGGGACGTTACTTTCCGTTTATCCCTGCCCCTCGTTTCAGTCAGTCGCTAGAATATAACAAAACGCACCGCAACAGTTTATTGAGCCGTATGAGTGCTAGCATAGGGCATACTTTTGTAGCCAAGCAAACACGCTTTGAGGCCTCACAAGAGTTAGTACCTACTACACCCGATGCCTATCACCTTTTCGAGGCGAGTATAGGAGGTACTTTGGATATAGGCAAACGCCAAACCTTGGACATAAGGTTATCCGCCGAAAACCTTTTTAATACTGAATATAAGGAATACACCAATCGTTTTAGGTACTATGCCCACGATTTGGGTAGAAACGTATATTTAAGAGTAAATTACAATTTTTAAACACTATTAAAATGAAAAAGATATCTTATTATTTAAAAGCTATTAGTCTAATAGCATTAGTATGTTTTACAATGGGCAGTTGTAGTAAAGACAACACTAAACCCACTCCTCCAAACGATGAAACCAAAGACAGAGGGCACGATATGCCCGACAAAGTGCAGTTTATCATTACCAATTTAGGAACTAACGAGGTGCAAGAGCGCACCGCCAACAAGTCAGCTAAAGGAATAGTGTATGACATCACCGAACCTATAAAATGGCAAGTGGGACGCGAATACCGTTTCGAGATTGTCTATTACAACAATGGAGCTCGTATGAACCACGAGTTTGTAAGTGCCAAAATGGCTCCTATCCATCAGCACTTCTTTCAGTTATTTCAAGGAGAATATCCTAAAGATGAAGCGGGAAGAACCGCTATGGTAACGGCTATGAACAAAGCAGTAAGCTATGTATATCAAGATACCGACCCCGAAAATGGTACTTACGGCACACAAGGAGTGAATTTGCGCTTGCGCACTTGGGATAAAACCAACCCTGAGCAACGCGACCCTATTGGACTTAAAGGCGTCTTTCACATTAAAGACGAGGCTACCGCAGGTGATTACAAGTTGCGCATCAAGTTAGCACACTTCCTTATTGCTAATAAACTCAACCCTCAAACCCAAGAAGAACGCCCTTACAACGTTGTGGAGTATTCTAGTGCCTTTCAATTAGACTCCGATATGACACTCCCTATACAAATTAAACAATAACCTTTTTAACATTAAAAAACGATGAAAAATATATACGACCTTTTTAAAATCTCATTGCTCTCAATATTTGTTACTTTTCTTTCTGTCTCTTGCAGTAAAGACGATAATAAAGTAACTCCTTCTACTACTCAATCTTCTACTACTACCGTTACCACAACTTCCACAACCACAGCTACTACCGAAGAGTTTGTAGCTAAGTGGAGCCGACTTGAAGTGCGTTTTACCAAAGGGCATTCTCACGGCTATTTCCACGGCAACCCCGACTACCCCGTGAAATACCTCAAAACAGTACAACGTTTCTATTTTGAGAACAAAAATGGTGTTATTACCCCAGCAAGCGATAATCCTACCGCCATCCGTTGGGAAGGAAGTAATGATCTAGCTGGAGTATCACTCTCAGGGGTCGAACTTATCTTCTATGATAAAGAGGGTAAACGTATAAACTCACTGTTGACTACTGGTCAGGCTCCCAATCACTATCAATTCTTCTTTATCGCCGATAATTTCACAGCAGTAGCTAGCAATACTACCGTCCCTACTCAAGCAGAAGCCTTACATTACAAATACCGCGATACCAATCCTGAAGAATTGTACATCAAAGGCGGTAATTATGATAAAAATCCAAACGCCCCTAAAGGAGTACTCCGTAGAGAGCAAATAGGATTGAAAGGATTCTTTGAAATCAAAAGAGCTTATGTAAATTTCGATTTGAAAATCGTATTAGGCTATTTCACTACCAAACCCGCTGAATTAACTTATAGTACCCTTCCTGCTAACAAAGTTATGGAGGTGAAAATCCCTATACACATTTACCACGATATCATAGCAGAAGATAAACAAATAGAAGATGCAATGCGCGAATTTGGCGTGAGTAAAGCTGAAATCGAAAAAGACCAAAACGACATTATAGCTTCTGATCTTTCTCCTGAAAGCAGTGGTACCTTTTTATAAATTTGTGCATATCACTTAGCAATAATAAAAGAGACTGTCCCTTAAAAAAGAACAGTCTCTTTTTTAAACAATAAGTAAAGCTAATAAAAACAGTTTATACTCGTTTTACTCCTATTACCCTCCGTTTATTCTATATCTGTCCGCGTGTTTTGCACCGTTCATTGTTCGTCTTTTGTTCGTCTTTTGTTCGTCTTAGATTCGTCTTAGCTTCGCTCTTCCTTCGAATAAACATTGATATTCAGATACATTTTCTTCCTTAAAACATTTTCTCTCTTCACTTTTTACTAAAATATCTCAACTTGCTCACAGTATAAAAAGTCATCAAACGAGTTAAAACAATTGTATGAAGTTATAACATACCCTTTACTCTCTACTTTTTATCTTTTACCTGAATTGAGAAATTATCTCATCAAAATTTGCACATTCAAATAATTGTTGTAATTTAGCCGAAATTTTTGAATTGTATCAACAACTAAAAACAACTATACTATGGGAAAAGGATTTTTTAAGGTTCCTAAAGCTACCAATGAACCCGTAAAAAGTTATGCGCCAGGAAGTACTGAGCGTGAGGCTGTACTACAAGCCTATAAAGAATTGTGGAATACTAAAGTAGATGCCCCTCTCTATATTGGAGGTGAAGCCGTACGTACAGGTCAGACAGGTGAAATGCATTCCCCTCACGACCATAAGCACTCATTAGGTGTTTACCACAAAGCGAGCAAAGAACACGTGCAAAAAGCCATTGAAGCAGCGCTAAAGGCGCGTACTCAGTGGGCTAACCTTGCGTGGGAAGAACGCGCTGCTATCTTTTTAAAAGCTGCCGACCTCATTGCAGGTCCTTATCGTGCTAAAATGAACGCTGCTACTATGATAGCGCAGTCTAAAACCGTACACCAAGCCGAAATAGATTCTGCTTGCGAGTTGATAGACTTCTTGCGCTTCAATGTGCAGTTTATGGCTAATATCTATAACGACCAACCTAACTCTTCCGAAGGCGTATGGAATCGTGTAGAATACCGTCCGTTGGAAGGTTTTGTATATGCTGTTACGCCTTTTAACTTCACCGCTATCTCAGGCAACCTCCCTACCAGTGCTGCCCTTATGGGAAATGTAGTCATTTGGAAGCCTAGTACTTCACAAATATTTTCCGCTGAAATGATAGTAGAAGTCCTCAAAAAAGCAGGTTTACCCGATGGTGTTATCAACGTATTGCACGGCGATGCAGCTATGATTACCGATACTGTTTTAGCAAGCCCTGATTTCGCAGGTATTCATTTTACGGGCTCTACCGAAGTATTCCAAGATATTTGGAAAAAGATAGGCAACAATATTCACCTCTATCGCTCTTATCCTAAAATTGTAGGTGAAACAGGTGGTAAAGACTTTATCATTGCCCACCCAAGTGCTTGTCCCAAACAAGTAGCTACGGCTATTACTCGTGGAGCTTTTGAATATCAAGGACAAAAATGTAGTGCCGCTTCTCGCGTGTACTTACCTAAATCGAAGGCAGACGAAATGCTGAAATTGGTAAAAAAAGATGTCTTGTCTTTCAAAATGGGTTCTCCTGAAAACTTTGAGAACTTCATCACTGCGGTAATTCACGAACATTCCTTCGATAAATTAGCTAAATATATAGACCAAGCTAAAAAAGACAAAGATGCCGAGATTTTTGTAGGTGGTGGATATGATAAAAGCAAAGGTTACTTTATAGAACCTACCGTGATTGTAACCACCAATCCTCATTATACCACTATGGAAACCGAACTTTTCGGGCCTGTAGTAACTGTGTATGTATATGATGACTCTAAATGGGAAGAAACCTTGAAACTCGTTGATGAAACTTCAGTTTATGCACTCACAGGAGCTGTATTTGGTACTTGTCGTTATGCGTTAGACGAAGCTGTGAAAGTACTCGAAAATGCAGCGGGTAACTTCTATATCAACGATAAGCCTACGGGAGCCGTAGTGGGGCAACAACCTTTCGGTGGCGCACGCGCCTCAGGCACTAACGACAAAGCTGGGTCTGCCCAAAACCTATTGCGCTGGGTATCGCCACGCCTTATCAAAGAAACTTTTGTACCACCAGTAGACTATCGTTATCCATTCTTAGGATAATAAATAAAATTTTAACTTTGCCAAAGTTCTCTGCCCGTGCGGCTCACACCTTTGGCAAAGTTTATACTAATAAATCATTAATTATTAATCATTAAACACTAAACATTAATCATTAGACATTAAATGGAATGGCTTTATAATTTGATGATCAATCACGAGAGTGTAGCCTACACTGTAATAGTGTACAGCGTGGTCATCGCAGTAGGAGTTGCTTTAGGTAAAATAAAAATTTGGGGCATCTCCTTCGGTATTGCGTGGGTACTTTTTGCAGGTATCGCTATGGCCGAATTAGGATTCACTGTAAACCCCCATATTCAACATTTTGTAAAAGAGTTCGGATTGATTCTGTTCGTCTACACCATCGGACTACAAGTAGGCCCTGGCTTTTTTGCCTCCTTCCAAAAAGAAGGCATCAAATTCAATCTCTTGGCAGTGCTCTCTATTGTGAGTTGTGTACTTACTGTAATTGCTATCCACTACATCACCCAGACCGATATGGGTACCTTGGTAGGTATAATGTCAGGTGCCGTAACCAATACCCCAGGGTTAGGAGCTGCTCAAGCTACTTTAGAAGATGTATTTAAAGGCGACCCAGCTACAATGCCGAACCTCTCTACCGCCTATGCTGTTGCTTATCCTTTCGGGGTGTTAGGAATTATCTTGGTAATGTTGGGAGTCAAAGCTTTCTTAAAAGTGAATTTAGATGTTGAAAAACGTTTAAATTCTGTACGTCACTCTAAAGACCAAGTAGTGATCAATCGATTCGCAATAAAAGTAAGCAATCCTGCCCTCTTTGGTAAAAAATTGAGCGTTATCAAACAAACTCTTGATTTCGACTTTACCATCTCACGTATGTGTAGAAAAGGAGAGATTATATTAGCTAGTGCCGACACACTGATAGAAGAAGGCGATATCGTACTGATAGTAGCTAACCAAAAAGAAAATGAGAAGTTTTTGACCCTAATAGGTGACAGCGTTTCCATTTTGGATTATTTCCCTGATGTAAAAGATATGCGCTATACTTCACGCCGTATCAACGTTACCCAACGTGCTATTTTTACCAAAACTCTTGCAGAGCTCGATGTTCGCAAACGTTTTGGAGTAACTATCACTCGTGTATATCGTGCAGGTATTGAGTTCGTGCCTGCTGCCGATACAAAATTACAGTTTGGTGATACCATTACTGTAATAGGCGATGAATCGCACATACAACTCGTAAGCAAAGAGTTCGGTAATTCTAAACGACGTATGCAAACCCCTCACATAGCCGAGCTCTTTATGGGTATTACTCTTGGTGTATTATTAGGAAGCATTCCGTTTGCTATCCCTGGCATACCTGTACCTGTAAAATTAGGGTTAGCGGGAGGCCCTCTGATTGTTGCCATTCTCATCAGCCGTTATGGAGGTAAATTCTCAGTAACTCACTACGTATCTCAAAGTGCCAACCTGATGGTACGAGAGATAGGTATTGTGCTCTTCCTTGCCAGTGTGGGCTTAGACGCAGGAGCTACTTTTATAGAAACTATTTTGCACGGACAAGGCTTGTACTGGATGTGTTTAGGAGCACTCATTACTCTTATACCACTTATTATTACCTCTTTAGTAGCTCGTTTTAGAGGAAAATTAGATTATTTGGGTATCTGCGGATTACTCTCTGGAGCTTCAACCGACCCGCCAGCTTTGGCTTTTGCTAATGATATGTCAAACTCCGAGATTCCCGCACTCACTTATGCAAGTGTATATCCGCTTACTACATTCTTGCGAATAATGGTAGCACAATTATTGATTGTATTTTTTGTGTGACGTTTCAAAAAAAGTTGTACTTTTGCCCTCTGAAAGAATAAAATATTATGTTTGAAAATATGATGGATATAGTGGGCAAACTCCAAGAAATCAAGGACTTTTTGATAGTTACCTTAAACAAAACCATTAAGAGAGCGACCGATAAAAATGAAGCTACCTTGGCTGAAGTAGCCAAACAAGAGCTTCCGTTTAACTTTTAAAATATAAATCTATGGGTAAAATAATAGCTATTGCAAACCAAAAAGGAGGAGTAGGTAAAACCACTACTTCCGTGAACTTAGCCGCCGCATTGGGCGTATTGGAGAAAAAAGTATTACTCATCGATGCCGACCCGCAGGCAAATGCTACTTCTGGCATAGGTATTGATGTAGATTCTATTGAGCACGGTACTTACGAGCTTTTGGAACACACTATGGAGGCTAAAGATATGATTGTTCACACCAGCTCTCCTAATCTCGACCTTATTGCTGCTCACATCAACTTAGTGGCTATTGAGATTGAGCTCGTAGACAAAGAACAACGGGAATATATGCTCAAAAAAGCCTTAGAGCCTATCAAAGACCAATACGATTACATTTTGATAGACTGTGCACCCTCGTTGGGACTTATCACCCTGAATGCTCTTACAGCAGCTAACTCGGTGATTATACCTATCCAGTGTGAGTATTTCGCTTTGGAAGGGTTGGGTAAACTTCTCAATACTATCAAGAGTGTACAAAAAACCTTCAATCCCAATTTGGATATCGAAGGCTTATTACTCACTATGTACGATGCGCGCTTACGTTTGTCTAACCAAGTGGTGGAAGAGGTACAAAAACACTTCAGCGATATGGTATTCAAAACCATTATCCAGCGTAATGTACGCCTTAGTGAAGCACCTAGTTTTGGTGAAACTATCATCAACTACGATGCTACCAGCAAAGGAGCTACCAATCACATCAACTTAGCTCAAGAGATTATAGATAAAAACAAAACAGTATAATGACAAAACCTGCTAAAAAACCTGCCTTGGGGAGAGGTATTTCAGCTATTTTTGGCAATAGTCCCGAAGTGGCTATTAATTCTATCAAAGATAAAAATGCCGATAAGATTGTAGGAAATATCATAGAACTTGAACTCGACCTGATAGAAACGAACCCTTTTCAGCCTCGTACTTCTTTTAATGAAGAAGAGCTACAAGGGCTCGCTTCCTCTATTGAGGAATTAGGGGTAGTGCAACCTATCACTGTACGCAAACTCGACGGAGAAAACAAATATCAACTCATTTCGGGCGAACGCCGTTTCAGAGCTTCCAAATTAGCTGGACTCAAAACAATCCCAGCCTATATCCGCATCGCCGATGACAACGAGTCGCTCACAATGGCTTTAGTAGAGAATATTCAGCGTCAAGATTTAGATCCCATAGAGATTGCTCTTTCTTACCAACAGCTCATCGAGCAGGTGAATCTCACTCAAGACCAAATGAGCAGGCGCGTGGGCAAGAAACGTTCTACCATTACAAACTATTTGCGTTTGCTCAAACTTGCTCCTATCATTCAAACAGGCATACGCGACGGATTCATTTCTATGGGGCACGGTCGTGCAATAATCGCCATAGAAAACCCTGAACAACAAGCAGAAGTATACCAGCGTATCATTTCCGATAACCTATCAGTGCGTGATACCGAAGAGTTAGTGCGCCGCTTGCAAAACTCCGAAACTCCTAATGTGGTAAGTATTCAAATCCCTAAAAGCAATAATAAAACTGAAGTACCTACTTATATCAAAGAAAATATGAGTAGTTTTAATCATTTTTTTGGTACTAAAGTTGCCGTAAAAATGAGTAAAGATGGCAAAGGTAGCCTTACCATTCCTTTTAGTTCAGAGGAAGATTTCAAACGTATTCAAAGTTTATTACACAAAAAGGATGAGTAGAAAGATTGTTTTGATAATAGCCCTACTTATGGGAGTGGGTATTTCGTATGCACAAGACGATACAGAGGAAGTGGTAAAAACACCCTCAGACTCTGTGCAGATAGCTGTTATGCAAGACAATATGAAAAAAGTCCCTTGGAATACCGACCCTCTTTCACCTGCTAAAGCCGCCTTCTATTCAGCGGTTATCCCAGGTTTAGGTCAGATATACAACAAGAGCCATTGGAAAGTACCTTTGGTATATATTGCTATCGGTACCCCAATATACTTCTACATACAAAACTCTAAGGAATATGATCGTTACCTCACTGCCTACAAACGTCGTCAACAAGGATTTACCGATGATGAATTTTATGGCAATCGCCCTGATGGACAACCGCGTTTAAGTACCGATGGATTAAGACGAGGCATACAGTTCTATCGTCGTAATAAAGAGCTTTCTATTCTTATAGGGATAGGCTTATACGCCCTGAATATCATCGAGGCGAATGTCGATGCACATCTCAAACAATTCAATGTAGATGAACGCCTCACAGTGGAACCTTTCATTCAACACGATTTCCTCACACAGCCCCAATTTGGCTTGACACTCAACTATAAATCCAAGAAATAATGACTACACAAAATCTATTAGAAACCTTGCGCCACATTGTTGGTGCAAAGTACGTTATTACCGACCCTTCAAAAACTGAACGTTACCGCACTGGGTATCGTTTTGGTACCGGAAATGCAATTGCCGTGGTGCGTCCCGCTACTTTGTGGGAACAATGGCAAGTACTCGAAGCTTGTGTCGCAGCCGATGTGATTGGAATTTCACAAGCCTCCAATACAGGTATTACAGGAGGCTCTAACCCTTTTGGTAATGATTACGACCGCGATGTGGTTATTATCAACACTATGCGTAATGATAATATTCAGCTTATCAACGAGG
>ERZ773083.2197-NODE-2197-length-12353-cov-2.923971_pt1 | contig 12353 bp, 9 predicted proteins | sample MGYA00511465_ERZ773083 | MGnify/ENA primary metagenome ERZ773083 (study PRJEB29015, sample SAMEA2738001) | human oral metagenome | biome: human oral; feature: human-associated habitat; material: dental | place: China | collected 2060 ... | reverse complement strand
TCCGATATGAAGAAGGTGACCGATTTAAAGGGCAGGCCCCTTTTGCTCTGGGTCAATGAGTGGTCCATCCGGATGACGCAGGAGCGCAATGAGGGACTGGAGCTGGCCGAATTTTCACAGGATTGATTGTTTTGCTCCCGCAGGGCTTGAGCCCGGCGGGATTTTTTGAAGGCTCCAATTCTCCAGAGATTTGTTTTTGAAGGCTCTAACTCTCTGGAAGTTTGTCTTTGAAGAATTCGGCTCTGCGAAACATTGTCCTTTTCCGTTTTCCGTATGAAGAAAATCCTGCAAATGACAGATCCGCCGAAGTTTGACGGAAAAAATCGTGCAAGAGAGAGAATCGGGCGGGGAGTGATTGCCAAAGTCCCTCCGGCATGGGAGAATGAGGATGCGCAAGGGGAAGTGAATTCGATCAGACGGATGTCTGCGGTCAGGAACCCGATCATGTCGTTGACAGCTATGTAGAATAGGATTAAGATGATCAACAAAGGCGAACAGCTGTTCGCGAATAAACGTTCGAATAAGGAGAGCATGATGGCAGCAGAAGCGAAGACAGTAGAAGCGAAGACGGCAGAGGAGAAGCAGAAGGCGCTGGAAGCCGCGATTACGCATATTGAGAAGCAGTATGGCAGGGGCTCTGTCATGAAGCTGGGAGAGGGAAGCCAGCGCATGAAGGTTGAGGCGGTCTCCACAGGCTCCATCAGCCTGGACCTGGCCCTGGGCGTTGGAGGTCTCCCCAAGGGGAGAATCATTGAGATCTTCGGACCGGAGTCCTCCGGTAAGACGACGGTGGCCCTTCACTGTGTCTCTGAGGTACAGAAGAGGGGAGGGATCGCAGGGTTTATTGACGCGGAGCACGCGCTGGATCCCGTCTATGCCAGGAATATTGGCGTTGATATTGATAATCTCTATATTTCACAGCCGGATAACGGGGAGCAGGCATTGGAGATTGCCGAGACAATGGTTCGCTCCGGAGCGGTTGATATTATTGTGGTCGATTCCGTCGCTGCGCTGGTGCCGAAGGCGGAGATTGAGGGGGATATGGGAGACAGCCATGTGGGTCTGCAGGCCAGACTGATGTCTCAGGCCCTGCGCAAGCTCACCTCTGTTGTCAGCCGAACCAACTGCATTGTCATTTTTATTAATCAGCTGCGCGAGAAGATTGGCGTTATGTTCGGAAATCCTGAGACTACGACCGGCGGCCGGGCCCTCAAGTTCTATGCCTCTGTCCGCCTGGATGTCCGCCGTACGGAGGCGATCAAGCAGGGAGGCGATGTGGTCGGCAATCATACCCGCGTCAAGATCGTTAAGAATAAGGTGGCGCCTCCCTTTAAACAGGCTGAATTTGATATTATGTTCGGGCAGGGGATTTCAAGATCCGGAGATATTCTGGATCTGGCAGTTGATATTGATATTATTAACAAGTCCGGAGCCTGGTATGCCTATGAGGGGGAGAAGATCGGCCAGGGTCGTGAGAATGCCAAGAAGTATCTGGAAGAGCACCCGGAGCTTATGGAGCGGATTGAACAGCTGATTCGCGACCACTATGCGCCCGAAGAAGTGGCCGAAGAGCCTGAGGCAAAAGAAGAGTGAGTCGTTTGATTGAATCCATAGAGCCGGAAGGGAAGCGGCAGAGAGTCTGTCTCGATGACGGGACAGACTTTCTTCTCTATCAGGCAGAAGTCAGTCAATATGCGCTAAAGGCCGGAGAGGAACTGTCGGAGGACCAGTATCACATCCTTCTCAGCGAGATTTTCTTTCCCAGGGCCGCCAAGAGGGCGATGCGGCTTCTTGAGGTCAGAGATTACGCGGAGAAGAGACTTCGTCAGAAGCTTGAGACAAGCGGCTATCCCCAGGAGGCCGTCGATTACGCGATTGAATATGTCAGTTGCTTTCATTATCTGGATGACCGTCGCATGGCAGCTGCCTATGTGCACGCTCATCAGGAGAATAAAAGCCGCAGGCGGATTGCTCTCGACCTGACGAGACGGGGAATTGACAGGGACTTGATTGAGCAGACCCTGGATGCAGAATACACGGCATCGGAGGAGGATCAGATTCGGAGCCTGCTCCATAAGAAGGGTTATGATCCGACAGCATCTGATCCCAGAGAGAGGGGGAAGCTCTACCGCTTTCTGGCCTATCGGGGATTCTCTGCCGCCTCCATTATGAAGGCTCTGCAAAAGTCCGATGAATCTTGACTAATTTTTCCGAAAATTATAATATTTAAGTGTTGTAGACAACATTATGGATAGTCCATTTTGAAGCATACAATCACAATTTCATAAGGAGGTGCTCCCGTGGTTGCAATTATCATTGCGGTAGTGATTACCCTAGTAGTTGTAGCTCCGGTCACCCTGGCGATTGCGAACTCCATTCATAAGAAACAGGATGCTGAGACCATCAGCGGTGCCCAGGAACAGGCGCGCAGAATCATCGATGAGGCTGTTACAGAGGCTCAGGCGAAGAAGCGCGAGGCTCTCCTGGAGGCCAAAGAAGACTCCCTGAAGACTAAGAATGACTTGGAGAAGGAGATTCGTGAACGCAGGGCAGAAGTACAGCGCTCTGAGAATCGTATTCTGCAGAGGGAGGAGAACATCGACAAGAAAAGCGATGCCCTCGCCAGAAGAGAACGGAGCCTGCATGACCGTGAGCAGAACATTGAGAAGGCCAGAGAAGAAGTGGCCCAGCTCAACGCAAGGAGGTTGCAGGAACTCGAGCGAATCTCAGGATTAACCTCTGAACAAGCCAAGGAATATCTGCTGAAGACTGTTGAAGAAGATGTCAAGATCGATGCTGCGAAGATCGTGAAGGAATCCGTTGCTCAGGCCAAGGACGAAGCCAACAAGCGGGTCAGAGAGATCGTGGTGACCGCCATTCAGAAGTGTGCGGTAGACCATGTCGCGGAAGCGACGATTTCTGTTGTTCAGCTCCCAAATGATGATATGAAAGGGCGGATCATCGGCCGTGAGGGCCGCAATATCCGTACCCTTGAGACATTGACCGGGGTGGAACTGATTATTGATGATACGCCGGAGGCGGTTGTCTTGTCCGCGTTTGATCCGGTACGCCGTGAAATCGCAAGAATTGCGCTTGAGCGCTTGATTGTGGACGGCCGGATCCATCCTGCCAGGATTGAGGAGATGGTCGAGAAGGCCAGCCGGGAAGTAGACAACGCGATGAAGGAGGCCGGCGAGGCCGCCGCCATTGAGGTGGGAACGCATGGTCTGCACCCGGATCTGATCAAGCTTTTAGGCCGTATGAAGTACCGTACCTCATACGGGCAGAATGCCCTGCAGCATTCCATAGAGGTTGCGCAGCTGTCCGGTCTTCTGGCTCAGGAAGTCGGTGTCGATGTCCGTGTCGCCAAGCGGGCAGGTCTTCTGCACGATTTGGGCAAGGCAATCGACCATCAGGAGGGAATCACCGGCACGCATGTGCAGATCGGTGTGGAACTTGCCAAGAAGTACAAGGAGAGTCCGGTTGTCGTCAACGCGATCGCAGCGCATCATGGCGACGTGGAACCGGAATCACTGGTCGCCTGGATCGTCGCCGCAGCGGATGCCATCAGCGCAGCCCGTCCCGGTGCCAGACGAGAGTCTCTGGAAGCGTATACAGAGCGCTTGCAGCAGTTAGAAGATATTACCAAGGAGTTCAAAGGGGTTGATAATGCCTATGCCATTCAGGCAGGCCGCGAGATTCGCGTGAGTGTTGTTCCCGAGCAAATCAGTGATGCAGACATGGTCCTTCTGGCCCGCAATATCGCCAAGCGTATTGAGAGCGAGTTGGACTACCCCGGACAGATCAAGGTAAACCTGGTTCGAGAGTCCCGTGTCAGTGATGTTGCGAAATAAGCAGGGAATCGGTCTGATCGATATGTTATCGGTCAGACCTTTTTCTGTTGCTTATGATGTTTAAAAAAGGAAATTTGTTTCCAGGCCGCAATAAATAAATAGGATGTTTTTTGGAGGAAGTTTCAGATGAATATTCGCCAGGAGATGGAGCTCTTGGAAGATAAATTCCTCAGTCCCTATGCCACGCATGATGTGGACTCCAGGGGGCGAAAGAAGGAGGAAGACCAGTGTGACATACGTCCTCTTTTTCAGAGAGACCGCGATCGCATTTTGCATTCCAAGGCTTTTCGACGTCTGAAAAATAAGACCCAGGTCTTTTTAACCCCTCTGGGTGACCACTACAGGACTCGCATGTCTCACACATTGGAGGTGTCCCAGAATGCCAGAACCGTCGCCAAGGCTCTGCGCATGAATGAAGATCTGACAGAGGCTATCGCTTTGGGTCATGATCTGGGCCATACTCCCTTCGGTCATGCCGGAGAAAGGGCGCTTACGGAGATTTATCCCGGGGGCTTCCGCCACAATGAACAGAGCGTGCGGGTGGTAGAGCTTCTGGAGAAGGAGGGACAGGGGCTTAATCTGACCTGGGAGGTCAGGGATGGAATCCGCAATCATCAGACTGCTCTTACCCCCCATACGCCGGAGGGGAAGATTGTTCGACTCTGCGATAAGATTGCCTATGTCTATCACGATATTGACGACGCGATTCGGGCGGAGATTCTGTGCGAGGAGGACATTCCAAAGGAGCTGCGCAATACCCTGGGGCAAACGGCCAAGGATCGCCTGGACACCATGATCCACAATGTGATTATTTCAAGCCGTGACACGGACGCGATCTGTATGTCCGATGAAATCTGGCAGGCTCTACTGGACCTGCGAAAGTTTATGTTTCAAAGTCTCTACACCAATCCTGTGGCCAAGTCGGAAGAGGTCAAGGCCAAGCGGATGCTGAAAATGCTCTACGAGTACTATGCGGATCATTTTGAGGAGATCCCCGAGAAGTACCAGAGGATCGCGGAGGAGACAGGGGACGATGAGGGGCGGATCATCTGCGACTATATTTCCGGGATGACGGATCAGTATGCAGTGACCAAATTCAGCGAGTTCTTCCTGCCCAAGGCCTGGGAAGTAGACGGATATTGAGGAGTCAGCGTGCCATATTATTCAGACGAACTGATCGATCAGGTTCGCGAGGCCAATGATATTGTAGATGTCATCGGCCAGTATGTCGGATTAAAGAAGACCGGATCAGCTTATGTGGGGCTTTGCCCCTTTCACAACGAGAAGACGGGTTCTTTCCACGTCAACCGGGGCAAGCAATTCTATCATTGCTTCGGCTGCGGCGCGGGCGGCAATGTATTTACCTTTTTGATGAATTACGAGAATATGACCTTTCCGGAGGCGGTCAAGACCTTGGCCGACCGGGCCGGAATCGCCCTCCCCGAGCAAAGGATGAGCAAAGAGGACCGGGCCAGGGCCGATAAGAGGAGCCGACTTTTAGAGATCAACAGAGAGGCGGCCAAGTTCTATTTTGCCGTCCTTCGCGGTAAGGACGGGGCTACGGCCATGAACTATTTCAGGGACCGGCAATTGACAGAGGAGACCATGCAGAAATGGGGCCTGGGCTATACCGGAAGTTACTCCAATGCCCTCTACCGCTATTTAAAGGGCAAGGGATACGAGGATCGCGATCTGGTCGACTCCGGCCTGATTGCGATCAGCGAGAGAAGGGGAGCGCACGATAAGTTCTGGAACCGGGCCATGTTTCCCATTATGGACGCGGGAGGTAGGGTGATCGCCTTCGGGGGCCGTGTGATGGGGGAGGGGGAACCCAAGTATCTCAATTCCCCCGAGACCATGATTTTCAACAAGAGCCGCACCCTCTTCGGCCTCTTCCTGGCAAAGAGAACGCGCCGTCCCCAGATGATTCTCTGCGAGGGATATATGGATGTGATCTCTATGCACCAGAATGGCTTTGACAATACCGTGGCCTCTTTGGGAACAGCTCTGACGGAGGGGCACGCGCAGATGTTAAAGCGCTATACGAGGCAGGTTTATCTCTCGTATGACTCGGATCCGGCGGGAATCAGGGCAGCCCTGCGGGCGATCCCTCTTCTCAAGGACGCGGGTATCAGCTGTAAGATTATCAATATGCAGCCCTGCAAGGATCCGGATGAGTTCATGAAGAAGCTGGGACCGGACGCCTATGAAGAGAGGATCAAGGCGGCGGAGAATTCCTTTATGTTTACGATCCGCATGCTGGAGAGGGATTACCAGATGGATGACCCGGAGTCCAATACAGAGTTCTTTCGCCAGGTGGCCCTGCGGATCAGCCGTTTTCCGGAGGAGATAGAACGGGGCAATTACGTCCAGGCTGTCGCTGATCGCTACCACAGAAGCGCGGAGTCGATCCGTCAGCTGGTTGTGCACATGGCTTCCCAGGAGGGAATTCTGGCCCGGAGGAAGTCTGCAGACAAGGCGGACAAAGGCGCCTTTTCTTTGAATCGAAGCCAAAGGGATCCGGACGAGGACGCGTTTGCCATGGCAGACGCTTATGCCCGCGCCCAGGACGAGACGGAGGCCGCCTATCGGGGGAGCGATCCGGGAATGGACCTCTCACCAGCGAGAGCCGCGCGCAAGGGGCCGGGTCAGAGGAGCCAGCCCAGAGAGACCGGCATGCGCCAGTCTCAGCGATTACTGTTGACATGGATTACGGAGGACCCGGAGATCTACCGGGTCGTAAAGCCCTATCTTGAGCCGATGGACTTTGAGGAGGGCGTATATCGGGATGTGGCAGAGGAGGTCTGGAGCCAGTCGGAACAAGGTGTAGTCAATCCGGCCCGAATTATGGATCATTTCCAGGAGGGAGATGAGGGAGTACAGCGTGAAGTGGCCAGAATCTTTAATACCACAGTCGGGAGGTTGACTGAGCGAACAGATCGGATTAAGGCTCTTCGGGAGACCCTCTTGCGGATCAAGCGGGCGGCTATGGAGCGAAAGCGCGGGAACGGCAATGCGGTCGACCCGGATTTTCTGACTGAGATGATCCGCGATAAGAAGAAACTGCAGGAACTGGAACATATCAGCATTGACCTAAAATAAGAATGAGGAGAGAAAATGGCAGGCAAAAAAGTGACAGAGGAAATCGTAAAGACATCCGGGACCGGAAGAGAAAAGCCGGGCGCTGAGAAAAAGACAGCAAAGGCGGGAAAAGAGCAGAAGTCTTCTAAGACTGGCGGACCAGCTGCAGGCGGAAAGAAGGCCGCTGAAAAGGCTGTTGGAAAAGCTGGGAAATCATCGGAGACAAGCGCCAAGAAGGCCGGCGGATCAGCTTCTGAAAAAAAAGAGTCTCCGGTCAAGAAGGCGAATGCCAAGAAGGATGGCGGATCAGCTTCTGAAGAGAAGGCAAAAGCAGTGAAGAAGACTGCTCAAAAGGAAACGAAGAGTCCAAAGACAGAGAAGCCCAAAAAGGAAAGCCCAGAAACGAAGAATTCCAAGGCGGATAATCCAAAAACGAAAAACGCCAAAATAGAGAATTCTAAAACAGAAAACGCAAAAACAAAGGGTTCTAAAACAGAAAACGCAAAAACAAAGGGTTCCAAGACGGACAATCCGAAAAAGAAAAATTCTAAAGTAGAGAGCGCAAAAACAGAGGCTCCAAAAGCAGAAGAGGATAAGACCGGGGAGCAGGAGTCAGGTGAAGTGACTGCCGCGGAGATGTACAGCCGTTTGGGAGACCTGGTTGATCTTGGAAAGAGCAAGAAGAATATCCTGGACTATGCGGAGTTAGAGGAGGCCTTTCCGGAGTTTCGGGAGAACGAAGATAAGATGGATATCATCCAGGATTACCTGGAACAGTCCGGCGTGGATGTTCTGAAGATGGATGATGATGACCTGCTCATGGATGAAGACGAGGATGAGGACGAGGACAAAGAGCCTGAGGTTGATATCGCGGCTCTGACCGCAAGTACCGACGCGGTCAACATTGATGATCCTGTCCGCATGTATCTCAAAGAGATCGGCAAGGTACACCTGCTGACTGCGGAAGAAGAGGTCGATCTGGCTCAGAAGATGGAAAAAGGGCTCAAGGCGGATGAGCAGATTGAGATCCTGCGGGAGGAGATCCGTTCCGGCGATTTATCTGAGGAAGACATAATGAATCTGGAGGCCCAGATCAAGATCTTAAAGAACGATTCAGCTGTCGGCGAGCGGGCCAAGCAGAAGCTCGCCGAGGCGAATCTGCGCCTGGTGGTATCAATTGCCAAGCGCTATGTGGGCCGGGGGATGCTCTTCTTAGACCTGATCCAGGAGGGAAATCTGGGACTGATCAAGGCGGTTGAGAAGTTCGACTACACCAAGGGCTATAAGTTCTCAACCTACGCTACCTGGTGGATTCGCCAGGCGATCACCCGCGCTATCGCGGATCAGGCCAGAACCATCCGGATCCCGGTGCACATGGTTGAAACCATCAATAAGCTGATCCGCGTCAGCCGTCAGCTCCTGCAGGAACTGGGAAGAGAGCCTTCTCCAGAGGAGATCGCCAGGGAGATGGAGACGACGCCCGACCGTGTTCGGGAGATTTTAAAGATTTCGCAGGAACCGGTCTCTTTAGAGACCCCGATCGGGGAGGAGGAGGACTCCCATCTTGGTGACTTTATCCAGGATGAAAATGCTCCCGTTCCGGCGGAGGCAGCGACATTCACTTTGCTCAAGGAACAGCTGAATGAAGTCCTGGACACCCTGACTGAGCGAGAGCGCAAGGTTTTGATCCTGCGCTTTGGTCTGGAGGATGGCAGAGGGCGGACCTTAGAGGAGGTCGGCAAGGAGTTCAACGTGACCCGTGAGCGGATCCGACAGATCGAGGCCAAGGCCCTGCGCAAGCTGCGCCATCCGTCCAGGAGCCGTAAGCTCAAGGATTATCTGGAGTAATTATGGCTGTCAGGTTATCGAGGCGGATGCAGGCTCTGGCGGCTCTGGTAGAGCCCTGTCAGAGTCTGGCGGATGTTGGCTGTGATCACGCCTATCTGAGTCTGGCGCTTCTTGAATCCGGGAGAGTGAAGCGGGCTCTGGCCATGGATATCAGGCCGGGTCCCTTAAAAAGGGCAAGAGAGCATATTGCGGCGGAGGGAATGGCGGACAGGATTGAAGTCCGCTGTTCTAATGGTCTTGCGTCTTATCATCCGGGGGAGACAGAAGCCATTCTGATCAGCGGAATGGGAGGCGGTCTGATCCGGGATATCCTGGAGGCGGACCTGCCTTCGGCCAGGGAGGCCGGACAGATCATTCTGGGGGCGCAGTCTGACTTACCCATGCTGCGGGCCTGGCTGCTTGACAGGGGATTTGTCACGCAGGCTCAGGATCTTGTGGAGGATGGGGGGAAGTGGTACTTCCTCGCCAGGGTTCGTTACCAGGAAGGAAGCCGGGGGGACTGTTTTTGGACTCCGGAGGAGCTGGCCTACGGAAAGCTTTTGATTGAGAATCGCCACCCCCTTCTGGAGGTTTATCTGCGGAGAGAGGAGGCCGTGCTAAAGCGCATTCTTGCGGCGCTTCCTCAGGGGAAGGTCAGGCGAAGAGAAGAGATTTTAGAGAGACTGAAGCAGAATCGAAGAGCCCGTTTGAGAATATCTGAGGAGAAGTAAGGATCCTGTAAAATACAGAAAAGATCAGTGTCAGACCAGCTTGGATATTTGCACCGGCATGCGGGATCAGATGGACCACGCAGTTTTTTACAGCCCCGGGAGGCGAAGATGAGAGTCAGAGAAATTACAGACAGGATAGAGAAGCGCATTCCCCGTCAGGCGGCGCTGGAATGGGACAATGTGGGACTTTTGGTTGGCGATCCCGATCAGGAGGTTCATCGCATCTATGTCGCTTTGGATGCCACCGATCAGGTCATCGACCATGCGATTGGCGCAAAGGCCGATATGCTCATTACCCACCATCCCATGATTTTCTCGCCGATCAGGTCCGTGCGGGCGGATGATTTTGTGGGTCGGCGCGTCATCAGGCTTATCAGCCATGAGATTTCCTATTATGCCATGCACACCAATTACGATGTCTGTGAGATGGGAGATCTGGCCGCCGATACCCTGGGAATGACAGAACTGATCACCCTGGATGTCAGTTACGACGGAAGGAACATTGATCCGGTCGATGCGGCGGGAGACGGGACAGACGCCATCCCTCCCATTCGGGTCAGCTCTTCGATGGGAATCGGCAAGGTTGGGGAGATGGGGGAGGCCATTGCGCCCAGCCTGCGGGACTACGCGAAGCAGGTCAGGGAGGCGTTCGGGCTCTCCCATGTCAGAGTCTTCGGCGATCCCGAGCGCGAGGTGCACCGGGTGGCGATTTGTCCTGGATCCGGCAAGTCAGAGGTAGACTGTGCCCTGGCAGCCGGGGCGGACACCTATGTCTCCGGGGACATCGATCATCATACGGGACTGGATGCCATGGCCCAAGGACTGGCGGTAATTGACGCGGGCCACTATGGGGTGGAGCATATTTTCATTGAGCATATGGCCATGACACTCAGAGCACAGCTGGCGGAGATCGATGTCCTGACAGAGCCCATGAAGGAACCGGTCTGGATCGTCTGACGGTCTTCCTTGGTCCCATGCTCTCTTGCCGGGGAGAAGGGGAAGATAAAAGAAGAGAGAAACTGTTTGGCCTGCAAGAAGAGGGGAGCTGTAGAGTGGCAATCAGAGTCGAAATCGAAGGAAAGACACATAAATACGCGGAGGGAACAAGCCTCTGGGAGATCGCGAAGGAGATCACAGAGCGGGATCCGCAGGCCTATCCGGAGGATATTGTCCTTGCGGAGGTCGATCATCACCTGCGGGAGCTTGGTCATGTGGCCGAAGATGGGGAGAAGATCCGCTTTTTGACCAGTGTTGATAAGAACGGGCGGCGAGCCTATCGCAGAAGTCTGATTCTGCTCATGCAGGCCGCAGCAGCCAGGCTTGATCCGGACAGACAGATGGATATCCGGGTAGAGCATTCGCTCGGTCAGGGCTACTTCTGCCATATATACAGCAGGGAGAAGGACGGCTTTCATCTGCTCTCTCATCCGCAGGCCTCGCTGATTGCCCAGCTCAGGGATCAGATGCTGGCAATGGTGGATGAAGATATTCCTATCGTCAAGAGATCTGTCTCTACGGAGAAGGTCAGGGATTACTTCCGCAGGGAGGGACTTGTCGACAAGGTGAGCCTTCTGCGCTATCGGATGGATTCTCACACCAACCTCTATGATCTCGAGGGCGTCAGCGACTACTTCTACGGCTATATGGTTCCGTCGACCGGCCTGCTGAAATATTTTGATCTGCAGACATTTGCCGATGGATTCATGCTTCTCTTTCCCTATCGGGAGGGGAAGAAGGTTGCTGATTTTGACCCGGCCATGAAGCTTTTTGAGGTGCAGGAGAGGTCGGGCAACTGGTCCGCCCGTCTGAGCATTCCCTCGGTGGGAGCACTGGACGATGCGATTGCTTCCGGCAGAATCCGGGATATCATTTTGGCCCAGGAGGCTCTGATGGAAGAGCAGATCGGCAGCATGGCCTCCCGGATCATTGACAGAGGCCGACGCGTCGTGATGATTGCCGGGCCCTCTTCTTCCGGAAAGACGACTTTTTCCCATCGACTGGGAACCCAGCTGATGGCCCGGGGCTTCACGCCCCATCCCTTTCCCCTGGACAGCTATTACAGGGGGAGAAGCCAGGTTCCCCTGGATGAGAAGGGAAATAAGGATTTCGAGGCCCTTGAGGCGCTGGATGTAGAACTCTTCAATCAGAATGTCACGGACCTCTTTGCCGGGAAACGGGTTCTTCTTCCCGAGTATAATTTTACGACAGGCAAGCGGGAGTATCATGACCGATATATGCAGCTGGGGGAGAGAGATATTCTTGTGATCGAGGGGATTCACGGTCTCAACGACAAGCTCTCTTATTCCATTCCTGCCTCCATGAAGTACAAGATCTATATCTCCGCCCTGACTCAGCTGGGGATAGATGAGCACAATCCCCTGTCGACAACAGACGGCAGGCTTCTGCGCCGTATTGTCCGGGACGCGCGGACGCGCGGGACTTCCGCTGCCGAGACCATTCGCATGTGGGACTCTGTGCGCAGGGGAGAAGAGAGCGGAATTTTCCCCTTTCAGGAGATGGCCGATGAGATGTTTAATTCGGCTCTGGTCTATGAGATCGGCGTGCTCAAGCTCTATGCGGAGCCCCTGCTCTTTGCGATTGACAAGGAAGATCCGGCATACGCGGAGGCGCACCGCCTGCTCAAGCTGCTGGATTACTTTCTGGCCATCCCCACGGAAGATATTGCCAACAATTCTCTGATCCGGGAATTTATCGGGGGAAGCTGTTTTCAGGTTTGAGAAGGAGTTTGCGCGTTCTGCTCTACCGGCTTTCGTTGGATTTGCTCTGCAGACCTTTGTTGGCCGGGACCTTCATCGGTCTTGCGCTTACCCCTTTGAAATCGCTATAATAAGGCCTTGAA
>ERZ773083.2196-NODE-2196-length-12356-cov-3.784164_pt1 | contig 12356 bp, 12 predicted proteins | sample MGYA00511465_ERZ773083 | MGnify/ENA primary metagenome ERZ773083 (study PRJEB29015, sample SAMEA2738001) | human oral metagenome | biome: human oral; feature: human-associated habitat; material: dental | place: China | collected 2060 ... | reverse complement strand
GGTTAGAAATTCTCCCGCTTTACCGCGTACGCCGTCCGTCCCGAAAAGTTTCATTATCAAATCCTCAATTCAAATAAATTTTTCTTATTCTAGCAAAAATTTTGTATAATTATCATTTATCAAACAAATTTTTAAGGAGCCAGTGCTTGAGAGGAATCATCAAAACGCATCTCGATCAAAAACAATACGGTTTTATAAAAGGCGATGACGGCAAGGATTACTTTTTTCGTTATTCGTCGTTTGATGATACGGATAAAAGTAAAATATGTGAAAAACTTCTGGTAGATTTTGATCCAAAAGCAACGCCAAAAGGATACGTAGCCACAAAGATACAGGTGGTAGGTAAAGGAGCTGTAGGTTATGCATCACCTGATAAATTTCTCTGTAGTGTAACGGATAAATTTAGAGATTTTGAAATTCTTGAATTTTCGAAATGGATGGTAATGGGTAGCTCTAGAAATCCTAACGAAGCGAAAGAAGATATGATTAATCGAGCTAAAATGATTGGAGCAAACGCACTTGTAAAAGTAGAATACTTTCGATCCACGGGGGAAGAAACGAGCGACAGCGGAAGAGGAACACATTATTTTACCATACATAGTTGTAGAGCAATAGCGGTAAATATAGGTAAAAGAGTCGTTAATGGCAGTATAATTGACGATTTTATTTGTATTGATAAAAGAGCCGCTTATTTAAAAAGTAAACTTGTTGCAAAAACAAGAAGAGCTAAATTGTATAGGCTGATATTTTGGATAGTCATATTGTGTGTATCTTTAGGTTTATACGTTTCGAATAGAGTAATATTTGCAGTTATCCTTATCGTCATAGCGTATATATTTAGTCATGCTACGAATTACGATTGGTGGCTAGTAGAAATTTGAGAGCAAAACAAGTTTTAAATACCGCTTAAATTAAGCGTCGATTAAATATTTTTTACGTATAATCGCAGGTTCAAATTTAACCGAAAGGGACGTTATGGCAAATCACAAATCCGCCGAAAAACGCGCGAGACAAACCATAAAAAGAACGGAGCGAAATAGATTTTATCGCACCAGAGTAAAAAATATCACAAAAGCTGTAAGAGAGGCGGTCGAGAGCAAGGATCTAGACGCAGCGACTCAGGCTCTAAAAACGGCTAATGAAAGCTTCCACAGCTTCGTAAGCAGGGGCTTTTTGAAAAAACAGACCGCGAGCAGAAAAGTAAGCCGCCTAGCCAAACTTGTAAATTCTTTAAAAACCGCTGCGTAAGCGCCCCTTACGCATAAAATTTAAATGCTAGCCGATAAACTAAAGCCTTTTTTGGATCGCTACGACGAGCTTTCGCGCATGCTTAGCGATCCCGCAGTTACCGCAGACATCGCTAATATGACGGCGTTATCTAAGGAGCAGCGCAATATCGAGCCGATCAAAGAGGCAGCTAGCGAGTATCTTAAAATTTTAAATCAGATCGAAGAAAACAAAGCCCTGCTAAGCGATGCCGATCTAGGCGAACTAGCCAAAGAGGAGCTTAAAAGCTTAGAGACGCAAAAGCCCCAGCTCGAAGAAAAAATCAAAATTTTGCTGCTTCCAAAAGACCCCAACGACGATAAAAATATCTTTCTTGAGATCCGCGCCGGTACGGGCGGCGACGAAGCGGCGCTATTTGCGGGTGATCTGCTCGGCGCGTATCTGCGCTACGCCGATCTTCGCGGCTATAAATGCGAGATCGTAAGCACTAGCGAAGGCAGCGTCGGCGGCTATAAAGAAGCGATCTTGCTCGTAAAGGGCGCGGGAGCGTATTCGCGGCTGAAATTTGAAGGCGGCACCCACCGCGTGCAGCGCGTCCCTGAAACGGAGAGCCAGGGCAGGGTGCATACCTCTGCAATCACCGTCGCCGTCATGCCCGAGATCGAGGATAGCGAGATACAGATCAATCCGAACGATCTTCGCATCGACGTTATGCGCAGCTCCGGCCACGGCGGGCAGTCCGTAAATACCACCGATAGCGCCGTTCGTATCACTCACATCCCGACTGGTTTAGTCGTCACCAACCAAGACGGCAAGGACCAGCACAAAAACAAAGAGGCGGCGATGAAGGTGCTAAAGGCGCGCCTTTACGATATGCAAGAGCAGGAGCGGCTTGAAAAAGAGCGCAAAGATCGCAAGGATCAGGTAGGCACAGGCGACCGCTCGGGGCGAATTCGTACCTACAACTATCCGCAAAACCGCATCAGCGACCACCGCATAAATTTAACGCTTTACCGCCTAGACGCGATCATGGCGGGCGGTTTGTTCGACGAGATCATCGACCCGCTCATCGCGCACTCTCAAGCCGAGGCGATCGCAAACGCGGGCTATTGAGCCTTTTAAAATTTAGACCTTACATCCACCCGCTTTACCAAATTTTGCCTCGATCAAAAGCACCAAGATGAAGAAAATTTTTTCGTCGTTAAACTTCGCAAGCTCGCGCAGGCCTTGATCTGCGCTTACAAGCTTGATGCCGTTTGATTTCAAAATCTCAGCGAGCTCGTCCGGCTCAAAGCCCATTTTATTAGCGATTTCTCTGATATTATAGCGCTCGATCGCGCCGATTATGCGATCCATATTACAAAAGCCGGGATTTTTGCGGCTCAAAACCACGTCCAAAAACTCGCTCCAGAGCTTTACGAGCTTCTTTCGCCTTGTGATTATATGCAAGATCGCGACGCAAAGCAGGCCAAATCCCGCGATCTTATGCAGGCTCATCCACGTCTCGTCGTACTCGCCGCGCGCAAAGTAGGCGCCCGAAAAGCCCAAAATGCAAAGCGCGCAGCCTAGCAACATGATGAGCACAAATTTATAAACAATCCCTGCTTTAAGCATAAAATCTCCTTATCTCGTTTTTAAAATTTAGCGGCTTAGGCGTAGCGCACGCGAACGCTACGGCGGCGTTACGTCTCGTTGGTCGCCGCTATCGTATCGCCTCGGCGTTATTGCGCCGCCCGCACTGCTGCTTGTCTATACGCTCCGCAGATCGCCATCATCGTATCGCGACGTTTGCGCTACTTGCACTGCGCTTTCCCTGCATACGCATCCTGTCGATCGCGGTTGCCATATTGCGGCATTTTATGCTGTCGCCGCCGCAATCGCGCCGCGCCCTTGTGCTGCCGATCCGCCGTCACGGCCGCGCTGCTCGCTTCGATCGTAGCGCCGTTACGATGATGATTTGCCCGAGCGAAGGTTATGTCACACGGCGCCGAGTAGGTACGTATCACCGCTCCGCTTCTCGATTACGGCGTGCCGTCTGCGCCGCCGATGTGTTACGCGCCATCCGACGCGCTACCGACTTATCGCGACGCCCGCGCATCGTGCCGCTGCCGCAGCCCGCGCATTTAGCACGCCGTTACACTACCGATCACGGCTCGGTTTAAAATTTTATCTAGGCGGCGTCTTCTTGGCGGATCATCTTGCGTTTAAATTTTATCGACTTAAATTTCCGTACAGAACCGCGATCGCGCACTGCCGACCGACTTCCGAGCTACTCGTTACGCCGTAAATACTTACCTACGGCGGTGCTATGCCGCCGACTGCGTGCGAGCGCCTAGCCGCGCGGGTGCCGATGCCCATGTATGCGAACACTTAGCGCCTAGGCTAAATTTTATCGCCGTTTAATATAAACGAGTAATTTTAATAAATCTGGATTTAAAAAGATATGAATTTAAAGGCGAAATCCCTGCGGAGTGAAATTTAAAGGGCCGAATTTAAAGCTCTATCGTCCGCTCAAATATCTCTTCAAGCCCCGTTTGATGCACGATCGCTAGCATGCCGAGGCTAGACATATCCGCGCGCAGACCAAGTAGTAGCTCGCGCGCCGAGGCGAGATCGAGCGCGGACGTGATCTCATCGGCAAAAACAAAGCTCGGCTTGTGATAATGAATACGTGCGAAACTAAGCCGCTGCGCCTCTCCGCCGCTTAAAATTTTAACGTAATCGGCGCGCGAGTTTAGTATGCGAGCAAATTTCTCAAGCCCTACGCTGCGTAAAATTTCTAAAAATTCCGCGTCGTCTGCGTGCGTCGTCTGCGGATAGGAAATGAGCTCTTTTAGGCTAAGCGGCGCTAGATAGGGCTTTTGCGGGATAAACATCACGCCCGTGCGCGGCAGACTGATCTCGCCGCGGCCATATCGCCAAAGCCCCGCCGCGTAGCGCAGAGCCGTACTTTTGCCCGCACCGCTCTTGCCTCGCAGCATTATAAACTGCGCAGGCGCAAGCTCGAAGCGTAGATCCTCGATCAGCGGCTCGCCCGCAGGTGTGAAGACCGACAAGCCCTCGCAGCGAGCGGAATTTTCGTCGCTTTGTTTGACGCAAGCACGCAGATTTGCGCTCTCGCCGTCCATGCGCGAGATGAACTCATAGATCCTCTGCACGCTCGCCGCCCACTCCATGATCTGCTTGTAATAATCCATAAACCACGCAAATCCGTTCTGCACGCTGTAAAATGCCGAGCGCGCCTGCATCATGTCGCCAAAGCTCATCGCGCGCGACAAATACAGTGGCAAGCAGGCAAAGATCGGGATCAAATTTGTGATTTTTAGGTAGCTTGCCGAAAAGCATTCGAGGCGAAATTCCGTATTCATAATGCTGCGCCAATTTCTCATGATCTCGCTGAAGCTCGCGCGGAAGCGGCCGCGCTCGGCATCCTCTCCGCGCATAAAGGCTACGGCTTCCGCGTTTTCGCGCACTAGCAGCAGATCCGAGCGGTAGTCGGCTTCAGCGCGCTGCTTGGTGAAATTTAGCCCCCTAAGCCTGCGCCCGATGAGATGCGTAATCAGCGAGCAAAGAAGAGTATAAATAAGCGCGACGTAGAGCAAAAAGCCCTCGATCGCAAAGTGCATGCCGAAAATTTCAAATTTCAGCACCTTCGAAACCTGCCACAAGATCGCGACGAAGGCGATGAGCTTGGCGAGATTGTAGACGAGCGATTTTACGAGATCAACGCTTTTTTGCACGAGCAGCAAGCTGTCCTCGGCGATACGCTGATCGGGGTTGTCTAGCTTTGCAATTCCCCGGTCTTCGGAAGCTTTAAACGAACCTTTGGCATCCGCTTCGGTTGCGGGGCACCCAGCCCGCGCCCTCACGGACGCCGCACGTTCGTTTAAATTACCCGTATCTCGTCTTGAATATTCTTTAAAATCTTCCTTACGCTGCTGGTTTAAATTTTCGTTCACATCGGTGCCACTCGCCTCGCTTGCAAGATACTCTGCGCGATCGCTCGCAGAGCCCACGCATTCGTTTAAGCCATCCGTATCCTGCTCCAAATATGCTTTAGTATTATCGGCGTTTTTTGAATTTTTAAAATTCTCGTCGCTACGATCGTTTAAATTTTTATTCTCGCTTGCGCCGCTTTGCTCTGCTGCATTTTGCTCCGCCGTGCTCGGTAAAATTTCAAACCCCTTTGCATCTTTATGTAAAGCCGCACTGCCCGCTTCGGCTGCGGAACACTCTGCACGCTCATTTAAATTTACGTCGCCGGGTTTTTCTAAATTTGATCCGCCCCTGGCGCTAAAATTTCTATCAAGGCTCGTGCGGTAGAAGTTTGCGTTATGTAGCCATTTGCGCTCCATCATCGCGCTTAGCCGCTCGCGCCAGACGATCACGAGCAGTTTGCGAAGCCAGCTGCCGCAGACGATGAAAAGCACGATGAGCGCAGTGTAGAGCAAAAACTCGCCCACGAGCGCGGGAATGAGCTCGCCTTTAAGCTCGCTTAGCGCGTCGTAAAAGCGCTTGTCCCACGCGTTCATCAGCACGCTGATTTTGATGATAGCTAGGCTAAAACCAAGCGCGAGCAGCAGCAGTGCCCACAGCTTCGCCGCGCCCTTGCCGAACCAGTGTGGACGTAGAATTTCAAAAAAATGCTTTAGGGTTTTCAAATTTTCTCTTTAAATTTTAAAATTTAGCGCCGATTACAGCGAAATCGCGGGATTAAATTTGATCCCGCAGCCTCGCGAGCGGATTTTATGCTCGCAAGTCTGCGCGTTTAATTCGCTTGGAATTTCGCGAGATTAAATTTTATCGCCCGCGATCGCCCGCGCCAATCAATCGTTAATCAACCAAATCGCGAGCTAAATTTTAATCCCGCGGCTTCGTTCAAATTTTACCCGCCTCGCTACGTGCTACTTGCGACAAAGCCTAGTCTCGCGCCTCTGCGCTCGCTTTATCCGCGCTCTTATAAAGCGCGGAATTTATCCAAGGCCGCGTGCGAGTTCGGTCAGTCCGAGTTCGCATAAGCGCAAAATTCCATCCGCACCTAATACGTATAATTTAGCGTCAACATAAAATTCCGCGGCTCGCCGTAGTAATTATTCATCCCCGCGACGCGATTTTGCGTATTTTGAAAATACTTCTTATCCGTGATGTTTTTGACCGCAAAATTTACGCTAAAGTGCTTGTCAAAATGATAGCCGACATTTGCGTCCCACAGCGTGTAAGCTTTCTGCGGCGCGGCGTAGTACGCAACGCTTTCGCGATATATCGAAGCGGTTTTGCTCTGATAGCGCATGCCGGCGCCCAAAGTAACCTTACGATTTTCGCCGAGCGGAATTTCATAGTTCGTATAGAGCTTAAACAGATGCTTCGGAATGTAGCGTTTGGCGTTTGCGCCCTTGCTATAATCGACCGCTGCGGAGGTTCTTTCCGTCTTTAAATAGACGCTGCGGTTGAAAGTATATCCTGCGAATAATTTCCAATCATCCGTAAGCGAGCCTTGCAGCTCGGCATCCACGCCGCGGCTTCGCACCTTGCCCTCGGCGATGGAGTAGTTCGTATTGATAGGATCGGTCATCGCTCTATTTTTCTGAATGATCTGAAATAGCGCGACATTCGTATTAAGCGCGCCATCAAAAAATTCTCCCTTCACGCCGGTTTCTAAATTATAGCCGACGACGGGATCCAAAATTTTACCGTCCTTGTCGCGCGCGGCTTGCGGCTCAAAAATTTCGGCATAGCTTGCGTACCACGAAAAATTATCCGCAAAGTCCCAGACCACTCCCGCATACGGCGTGAAATCCGATTTGCTCGGGCTCGCGCTATGCGAAGCCGTGCCGCGCAAAATATTATAATAATACCTGCTGTAGGTTACCTTCGAAAAGCGCCCACCAAGCAAAAAGTGAAAATCGTCGGTTAGGTTTAATCTAGTCCCGAGCGAGATCGCGCGCTGCTTTATGGTAGTGGAGCTTCGGTCTTTAAATGTAGCAGCACTGCTCCAATCGGGCTGAGCAATCCTTGAGCGGTCCCAGTTATAAATATTCATCCCCAGTGACGCCATAGACGAATCTCTCGTTCTAGTCTCGCGCCAATTAAGCTTTTCGTTGCTAAGCGAGCCGTTTAAGAAAAAGTCGTGCTTCTGCCCAAATGCCTCGAATTTGCCGTCTAGCCCCGTTTAAAACCCGATCTCTTTGGAGTCGTTATCGTAAATTCTATATCGCACCGTATGCGACGTAGTGCCGTTGTAAGGATCTGCCCCGCTGAGCGCTCCGAATTTTAACATGCTGTCGCTATCGGTATAATTGAGCCTCGCATAGGCTTTCAGATCATCGCTAAATTCGTGCGAGAGTTCGCTGTAGGCGTTAAATTTTTTATATTCGCTTCTGTCCCAATCCGAGCCGAAGTAACTTCTGCGCGGTAAATTCAGTAAATTTCCATGATTGTCTAAAACGGGCACGCCGTAAATATCATAGACGCCGACGGTTTTTTGCCACAAAAATCCCGCGTTAAGAAGCGTCTTATCGGCCACGTCAAATTCCGTCGAAACGCCGATGCCTTCGCGATAGCCGTTGCGCGGATAGTCCTTAAACGAGCCCGTTTTACTTAAAATTCCGATCAGCCGCGCGCGTGCCGTACCGCTTTGATTTATCGCATCCGTTACGTCGATCATACCGCGATAATTATCCCAGCTACCGCCGCTTAGACTTGCATTAAAGCCGAACTGATCGCTCGGACGCTTTCGGATTAAATTTATCGTGCCGCCGGGCTCGCCGTTGCTTTGCGTAAGACCCGCTACGCCGCGCAGAACCTCGACGCGATCATAGAATTCCAAATCGGTAAATTCCTTCGATGAGCCCAGAGGCCCGAACACGGAGCTAGAAACCGAGCTTGCGATGCCGTTTTCTTGGATATTATCGACATAAAAGCCGCGCGAGACGATGCGATTGCCGCCCGCGTCGTTATTTAGTGAAATGCCGGTGGCGTATTTTGAAAGAGCCTCTTCGGCGTTGTGCAGGCTCAGATCTTTTAAAAGCTGATTGGAGATGACGCTTATGGACTGCGGCGTTTCTCTTATGCTTAAATTTAGCCCCGTCGCGGTGCTCATATTGCCCGTCGTATACGAGCCGGTGCCCTCGGTAGTGGATAGATCGGCCTTGCCCGTAACGTTTATGGTGCCGAGATTATCGCCGTCTGAGCTCTGCGGCGCAGAATTTTCTGTGCCACCGCTTTGCGACGTGGAATTTGTGGCGGTAGAACTCGCTGGCTCTTGCGTAGAGCTTTTCGGTGCCGCATTATTGGCGGCGGGATTTGAAGCAGACGGCGCGGAGTTCCGTGATACGGCGGCTGCACGTGAGCTTTGTGACGACGAAATTTTAGAGGTGGAGCTCGCGACGGACGAGTTTTGAGAAGTGCCGCTATTTTGCGCCGCAGTAAACCAAAACGGCGAGCAAAGTAGCGCAAAAGAAAGTAAAATTTTGCCCTTTTTCATAAAAATCCTTTTTAGATTTTATAATCCATATCAATTTATTGGCGGGATTATCTTACAATTCTTCTTAAATAATAATAAAATTTTTAATAAACTAAATCATAAAATTTTATATGCAATTACTAATTTAACGGAATTTAATAAGATCTATTGACGAATTATTAAGCAAAATTTCTATGAATTTTAAAAAGTATATGAATTTGAAAAACGAAGGATTGAAAAATTTAAAATTCTAAAATTCCGCCGCTTTAAAATAACGTAAGCGACGGAATTTAGCGTTTATCGGCGTTTGGTCTTGCGATTACGATAGCACTAGCACCGGTACAAGTGCATTGTGCAAGATATCCTCGGAGACGCTGCCTAAAAAGAGCTTTTTGAAAAAGCCCTTCGTAAAGGCACCGGTAGCGATCAGATCGAGGTTATTGGCGCGGCGATATTTGATGATCTCATCGGCGGGAACTTCGGCTTGGATGTATTTGAAAGTGGCGTTTTGAGTGCCCAAAATTTCGCGCGCCAGATCCAGCATCCGCTCGCCCTCTGCGGCACCCGCATTGATGTGCAAGACATGCTTATGCGCGCTCGCAAGAAGCTTTGAGCCCTTTATAAACTCAAGCGTGCGTTTCGCCGCGTCAGTGCCGTCAAACGCAATGAGCACGGAGTTAATAGGTGAAAATTCCTTATTCACGAGCAGTGACGGCACGTGAAGCTCCTTTATCAGCACGCTTGCGTTAAAGCCTACGTCCTCGTTATTTGAGCCCTTGATACCGAGTACAAAAATTTCAGCTTCGTCCTTGTACTCAGCGATAACGTCGATAAAATCGCCATCTTTGATGATCTTACTCGCCTTTACGCCCGCAGCAGTCGCAGCGCAGATATATTCATCCAGCATCGCTTCAGCTTCTTCGTGGTCTTTTTCCACATCCACGCCGCCTAATGTGGGACTTCCGTAGCTATTTGCAAGGATATCATTCTCTCCTAGGACGATTCCGCCTGCGGCTAGCCCATAAAAATTCTCGCCAAGCTCTGGGATTTCAACCACGTGAATAAACACGAGCTCGACACCCAAGGTTTTAGCGACGTAAATTCCGTAATCTCTAACCGCTGGGGCAAGCGCATTTTGATCGACGCAAGTGATGACCTTTTTCATTTTTCGTCCTTTTAAAGATAAAATTTTAATCAAAATAAGCTTATCAAATTTTGTATAAAAGTTATTTAAATTCGGCAGACTTGAATTCGGCACGGACGATTTTGTGAAATTTAAAGCCGCGTCGTAATGGATATGTGAGGTGCGGGTATGCTTGCGACAAGTTAGCTCGGACTCAGCGTGGTAGGTGGGCGCGCTGTACAGACGCGGCAGACAAGGTGTGGCGCGGGCGGTTTTAAAATTTATCAAGCCGCTAAAAGTGCGGTTTAAAGCGCCGTTATTGCGGTTAGTAGCCCAAAGATGATCCCCGGGAAATTCGCCGCGGCGAGCGGATAGTCCTTTTTAGGCTTTAAAAGACCGTAGCTAAGCTATATCGTGCAGTTTATCGCGGCTGCGAGCGGCTGGAGAAACGGGACTTTGTTGCCGTCTAAATTTACCATTATATTCGGCACATAGGATACGTACATTATGACCGACAGGCATGTGCCCGCCCAACCTAAAATTTCTGAATTTCTTTCGCTCATCGGCTTCCTTGTTTTTAAGATACGTTTCAAATTTACGAATGAAACAAAGCGGGATTTTAATACGCCAAAGATAAGAAACAAATTAAAAGATGGCTAGAAATAAAATTTGACTTTAAATTTATCGCGGCGGCTCCTCGCTGCTTGCATCTGCATAAATTTTTAAGACGGCGTTTGAGGCTCGCATTTTAAAAAAACAGAGAAATTTAAAACGCCGGACAATGGTTGAAATTTAAATTTCAAAGAGATAAAATTTTAAACGACTGAAGCCAAATTTAAGTAAAATTTTGTAGAAAAATTACGGTAAAATTTTAAAAATATGAGAAGTGAATTTTTATAATTTCTCGGACGTTAAAGATAGGAGCGTTTGCCCTAAGTGCGGGGGCGAGCTGCAAGATTATGCCGAGATAGAAAAGTGGAATCAAGCAGAAAAGAATAAAAAGCTTGAGAAATATTATAAATTTGAAGAGGAGTGGCTAAAGAAGGTGCAAAATCAGCGCGATGAGGAATAAAATATTCAAAAGATAGGCGCAATTAAGGTACAAAATTTTAAAATTGCGTATGTATTTAAAAGCAATATCATAAGGCGTTATAAATAGAATTTCGATAAAGGAGCGAAAATAAGATGAGAATTTTGACATTAGTATCAGCCATATTTTCTATAGCGGTATTTAATAGCCTAATGTATCCAAATAAAAGATAGGGCGCATTTTAAGTAGGAGAAGAGATGAGAAATTTTGTTATATCTTTTGTCGCATTATGCCTATATGGGTGCAGTCCTACGATTTTAGGGCATAAAATCACTTTTGCAAAACACAAAGACGATGCCTTTTACGGCGAATGTGGCGAAAAAATAGATCAAAAAATTATATATAAATTTAAAGATAGCGTTATTCGTAAAATTTTCTATGAAGATAAAGAGGAATTTGCTTATTATGATGAGATGGTCATCCCGATTCAATCCTGCGAAGGCAAATGGTGTAAAATTTACTATCCTTGCGGTCAAAAAGAGTATTTTGTAAAGAAGGACGACATAGTAAAAAGAAAGTACTAGCCGCCGGGCGAAAGAACTTAGCGCGGATTTTAAAATTTCAATACGCGCAGAGTATCTTAGGCGCGTATAGCGTAAATTTAAAGCGGCTTGAGAAGCAAATAAAACAAGAAGGATTCAAAAATGAAAAGCGTAAAAGGTATTTTCCGTTATCTTTTTCCGGTAAGAGATGGACGAGAACTGTATTGGATTAAAATTCCAAAAGGGCAAAGCGGTCGTTTTGGAAAAGAATTTATATTCGAGCCCGAATCGATTGCGAAATCGGACGCGCAAAAACTCGGTATAAAAATAGATCCAAAGCTTTTAAGTGATAAGCGAATTAAATTTCATATACGCGATATGTATTATAAGACATATTATGATATAACATCTTTCGGTATCGATGAGAGCTACGCCGATTCGCGGCAAATAGATCTTGATTTGGAAGACATAAAACAAATTGTAAAATCGGATGCAGACGATCCTTATTATGTATATGGCTATAGCTTAAACATAGAGCAGATGAGATCTTTTGGATGCCTTGATATGGTTAAGCCCGGTTTTTCATACTTCTTTGGTTCCTCTGCCGGCCATGAAAGAATAATCAAAGCTCCAAATAGTGGCGATAAAAATATAAAAGGCTGCTATATAAATGTCTTTGATAGCGATACGGAAGCCTTTTACGTGGCATTATTGGACGTTAAGCTGCCTTTTAGCGAAGTTGCGAAAATAGTCCGCCCGCTGAGCATAGAGGCAAATATCCACTATTCTTATAGCCTCTCCGAAGAGCAGATTATAAAATTGGGATTTCCTGAAATTTTAAAAGAAAATGGCGGCAAAATCGACGCTCAAATATCGGTAGAGATAGCATAATCTCATAATTTAAAATTTAGCCGTTAAAAGGATTAAATAATGCAGCCCAAAATTAGAAATTTATGCGTATCACTGGAAAAT
>ERZ773083.2193-NODE-2193-length-12365-cov-19.325345_pt1 | contig 12365 bp, 10 predicted proteins | sample MGYA00511465_ERZ773083 | MGnify/ENA primary metagenome ERZ773083 (study PRJEB29015, sample SAMEA2738001) | human oral metagenome | biome: human oral; feature: human-associated habitat; material: dental | place: China | collected 2060 ... | reverse complement strand
CCGCCGATCCTTCCGCCGCCTACTCGGCCGAGGCCGCCGCCGAGTCTGCCCACAGCCTCGACGGCCGACTGCCGGACATCGTCTCCGGCCCGTCGGCGATGTCGGCGATAGCCTCCATGGCGGGGGAGGACGACGTGGTCCTCAACGGCGTCACTGGTTCGATCGGCCTGGCGCCCACCCTCGCGGCGCTGCGGTCGGGAGCGACGCTGGCCCTGGCCAACAAGGAGTCCCTCGTCGTCGGAGGCCCCCTCGTCGGGCAGGCGACGGTCCGGCCGGGCCAGATCGTCCCCGTGGACTCGGAGCATTCGGCCATAGCTCAAGCCCTCTCGTCCGGGCGGCATCGCAAAGGCCTGACGAGCCCCGTCGTCGACGGTTCGACGGAAGTGCGGCGGATCGTCCTGACGGCTTCCGGCGGGCCCTTCCGAGGCAAGACAAGAGCCGAACTGGCCCGCGTCACCGCGGAGGAGGCGCTCGCCCATCCGACGTGGAACATGGGGCCGGTCGTGACGGTCAACTCCTCGACACTCATGAACAAGGCCCTCGAGCTCATCGAGGCGGCCTACCTTTTCGACGTCGCCCCCGACGACATCGTCCCCGTCGTCCACCCCCAATCCGTGGTGCACTCGATGGTCGAATTCCGCGACGGATCGACGATCGCCCAGGCGTCGCCGCCGGACATGAGGCTTCCCATCGCGCTCGGCCTGTCCTGGCCGCGGCGGCTTGCCGACGTCGTCCCCGCGAACGACTGGGACAAGCCGGCAGCGTGGACGTTCGAGCCGCTTGACGACGAGACCTTTCCCGCAATCGGCCTGGCGCGAGCCGCGCTTGTGCAGTCGCCGCTGCACCCCGCCGTCTTCAACGCCGCCAACGAGGAATGCGTCGAAGCCTTCCTGCGCGGGCGGCTCTCCTACCTCGCCATCGTCGACACCGTCGCCGATGTGTTGGAGGCTTTCGAAGCAATCGACGAGCCGAGTTACGAAAGCGTGCTCGAGGCCGACCGATGGGCCCGCGCCCGCGCCCGCGAGACGATGGGAGTTTGATGTCAATCCTGGGAATCCTCTTCCTTGTATTGGGCTTGCTGATTTCGGTGGGAATCCACGAACTCGGCCATATGATCCCCGCCAAGAAATTTGGGGTGAAGGTCTCCCAGTACTTCATCGGCTTCGGCCCCACCCTGTGGTCGAAGAAAGCCGGCGGAACGGAATACGGGATCAAGGCGCTGCCCCTGGGCGGATTTGTGAAGATCGCGGGCATGATTCCGCCGGGCAGGCCCGGGCGCAAAGAGCTCGACAGGCGGGGCAAGCTCACGCTGGCCGAAGAGGCGCGCCGCGAAAGCGCCTCCGAAATCGGACCGGGCGAAGAGTCCCAGGCGTTTTGGCGGCTTTCGGCTCCGAAGAAGCTCGTCGTCATGTTCGGCGGGCCGTTGACGAACCTCGTCCTGTGCTTCGTGTGCCTGACGATCGTCGTATGCGGGATCGGGCTTCCCAAAGCCACATCGACGGTTGGGAAAGTCGTGCCGTGCGTGACCCAGAAATCCGAGTGCGCGGCCTCGGACCCCAAGTCGCCGGCGGCTGAGGCGGGGCTGCGCGCGGGCGACGAAATCACCTCCTGGGGCGGACGCGCCGTCAAGGATTGGAAAGATATCCAGGCGGCGATCGCCGAGGGCGGCACCGACAAGGCCGACGTCGTCGTCCGGCGCGGCGGCGCGACGACGACGCTGAGCATCGCCCCGATCGCGACGAAACGGCCGAAGACCGACGCCTCCGGGAAGGCCGTCAAAGACGCCCGGGGGGAAACGGTCTACGAGATCAAGCCCTACGTCGGCATTTCTCCCACGCACGAACGCCGATCCGACTCCCTGGCGCGGGTTCCCGGGATGGCCCTTGAGCAGGCGGAAGGGACGGCCAAAGCGCTCGCTCGGCTTCCCGTGGGTCTGTGGCAAACCGCCCGAAGCGTCGTGACGGGGGAAGAGCGATCCGCCTCGGGCGTCGTAGGAATCGTCGGCGTCGCCGATCTGGCGGGGGACATTGCCTCGGTGCAGGCAAAGTCCTACGACTGGCCGGCGCGCCTCGGCGATCTCCTCTTGCTGATCGGCTCGCTCAACATGACGCTCTTCATCTTCAACCTCATCCCCCTCCTTCCGCTCGACGGCGGGCATTTGGCCGGCGCCACATTCGAGGGGCTGCGGCGATCGATCGCCCGAAGGCGCAGACGCCCCGACCCGGGCCCGATCGACACCGCGCGTCTCATGCCTCTCAGCTACGCCGTCGCGATCGCCTTCATCGCCATGACCGTCGTCCTCGTCGTGGCCGACGTCGTCAACCCGGTCAAGCTTCTGTAGCCGGCCCGCTCCGCCCTGCTCCGAGTCTCCTCTTGAAAACGCAGGCGGGCGCATCGCTTCGGTGATAGTTTTGACGGTGACGGCGTTTTGGCGCCGACGCCGCGTTCGCGACGTCGTCTTCGAGCCGAAGCGCTTTCGCCGCCGCGTCGTCCTTTACATTCTGTCCGCTGCGGAGACCGACGACGTGAACGCGCATCCGTCGTTTCTCATGAGAATGGGAGTCTCGAGCGGGACGAACGCTTCGCTCGTCGACCTTGCCGCGCTAGTCGGCGCCGTCACGTTGCTTGTGACGCCGATAGTTTCGCTGGCCGACGGGCCGGGGACTTTGGGCGCCAGGCGCGCGTGCACACGGGACGCTCCGACATAGGAGGCGCGGACCTGAAAGACGCGGACCCGGGGGAGGCCTCGGACATGGAAAACCGGTGATCTCGCGGTCCCGTCCGGGCCCGCTGGGCAGACGCTCGAGCCGAGACGAAAGCCGGAGGTACCTGACAGAAACGAGAGCGAGGGAACGGGCAAATGGACGATCGCGCCGACGACGCCTTCGGCGATCTGCTGGGCGTTTTTCTGCAGAAAGAACGCAAAAAAGAGACCCAAAACGGATCAAACCGTCTGCGTTTAAAAAGAACGGGCGGACGCGGAAGAAGGATGTCGGCGATCGCTGGAAAACGAGCTGCCGCGCGCGCCGAGTCCCGAACGCCGGGATGGTTCGTTCGGTTCATGCTTTTCTTCCAAATTGCGATGATCTATTTTGCGCCCTTTTTGACGATTTTGGTGCCGAAATGGTCAGGAAACGACGTTGCGATCGACATGATCGCGATTTGCTTGTTTCTGCCCGTGATGCTTCTCGCTCAGATGCTGATTTTCATTGTGACGATGGTGCGCGCCATCTCCAGCGGCGTCTTTGCACTCGGCTACGTCGTATCGACCTTTCTGTGCTCTTACTATCTCTGTGTATTCGCCTACGCGCTCAGCATGGGAGGATTCGGCGGGGAAGGAAGCCATCCGCCTTTCCTCCGCAGAATCGGCTTCTCTTTTGAAACCTCGATGTCCGTGGCCGTTTTCAGCGTCTATTTCGGCGTCTTCTCCCTGCTCTTGGCGCTGGCGACGTCGTTTTGCGACACTCCGAAGAAGCCTGATAAGGAAAAGTCTGTTCTCGTTGACCGGAAGGTTTCCGAGCGCGGAACTCTTGACGGCGACGGAAGTCCATTCATATCCTCGTAGGCGCTGGATGCTTGCGAGCGCGAGGCGGAGTGCAGAGAAACGTTGCGCTGCCTTCCTTTCTGGTAGGCGCAGCGTTCCTGCCCATGACCGCAGTGGCGGCGATCGCCTCCAACCCGCTGCCGAAGGAGCTCCGGTTTCAAAGGAAAGATCGCAATGGCCGGAAAAGCCGCGAATGCGGTTGGAGGAATTGAGAATACGCTGGAGGAGACATGAACCAGGTCGAAGGGGAGCAGATTCGCGGCGACGGGGGCGAGTCCGTTCGAAAGGGAAAGGGCGGGAGCGTTCAAGAGGGAGGGGGCGAGAGCCTTCCAGAACGAGAGGAACGGCCGACGCTCGGCAGCATGTACGGCCTGTATCGGCTGCAGGGCATTTTGGCCTTCGTCGTGCCGCTGGCTTGCCTCGCCTCGTATTACGCGGCGTACGCGGCAACCGGGGACTCCTCCGACGTCGCCATGGTTCTGGGTATGGCCCTGACCATGCTCATCGGGCAGACGGCGGCCTGGATTGCAAGCGCGACAAAAGCCCGCAAAATCGGGGTTCTCGGTTTGGGAAGGCCGACGGCCGCCTGTCTTGTCGCCTACTGCGCCTGCGCGTCCTTCGTCGTTGTCTGCCTAGCCTTCGGCACAAGGCTTTTTCACGTGCGCGGACTCGACCGCGGCGCGGCTCTTCGTCTCACCGCCCCGGTCATGGTCGTTTTGCTCCTTGCGGCGGTCGCATCCGCCCTAGCGAGCGAGCCGACGTCCGACGGGGCCCGAGAATCGCCCCCACCCGTGCGAGGCGAGCCTGGCCCGCCGAGCAGGCAAAGAAGGGGAGGCGGCCCCGCCATACCCGGGCTTCGACGCTTCGTCTACAGGCGCCAAGGCTTGATGATGCTCGGCGTCGTCGCGGCGATCACGCTTATGCCCGGAGGCGTGTGCAAGAAAGGCTGGATGGTTTTCATCGGCGTTCTGTTCCTTTCCCCGATCGCGCTTTTCGGCCTTCTGCTCGTGCGGATCGTCACGCATTCGCGAATGAAGCGTTCGAACGACGTTGCGCGCGCAATGCCGGCTCCGACGGCCGTTTTTTTGACGGCCGCCTACGCAAGCGCGATCCTTTACGGACTGAGCATGTATGAGAACGACGGCGCAGAGGACCATCCCTCGATTTTGCACAGCGTCGGTGTGCCGACGAGCGTGAGCTTCTTCCTCGTCTCCGTTTCGCTCATCGCGGGAGGGTTGAGTCTGCTCGCGGCGGCCGTGAGCCTGGCCTTCGTCAAGCCGGCGCGGGCTTTCACACACGGCGAGTGAAGTCGCAGCGGCTGATTCTCCCGTCACACAGACAGGTCCGAGATCACATCGTCGCGGTTCACGTGGGATACTTGGACGCGTGATTGTTGACCTTGGCATGCCGGGCCTGCGCCCCGAGCTCAATGTCCTCTCCCCGAGGAAGCGCACGCGTCAGATCCAGGTCGGGAGCGTCGCCGTCGGCGGCGACGCGCCGATTTCAGTGCAGTCGATGACCACGACGAAGACCCACGACATCGGCTCGACCCTCCAGCAGATCGCCGAGCTCACGGCCGCCGGGTGCGACATCGTCCGCGTTGCGTGCCCCACGGACAAAGACGCCTCCGCGCTGAAGATCATCGCCCAGCAGTCCAGAATCCCCGTCATAGCGGACATTCACTTCCAGCCCAAGTACGTTTTCGCCGCCATTGAGGCCGGATGCGGGGCCGTTCGGGTCAACCCCGGAAACATAAGGAAGTTCGACGACAAGGTCGCCGACATCTGCAAGGCCGCCTCGGACTGCGGCGTCTCCCTTCGCATCGGCGTCAACGCTGGGTCGCTCGACCCGCGGCTGCTCAAAAAATACGGCTCCGCCACCCCGGAGGCGCTCGTCGAATCCGCCGTCTGGGAGGCATCCCTCTTCGAGGAATGCGGTTTCCGCGACTTCAAGATTTCGGTCAAGCACCACGACGTCGTCACGATGGTGCGGGCCTACCAGATGCTTGCCGAGCGAGGCGACTGGCCCCTCCATCTCGGCGTCACCGAGGCGGGCCCCGCCTTCCAGGGAACCATCAAATCCGCCGCTGCCTTCGGCACGCTCCTGGCGCAGGGGATCGGCGACACGATCCGCGTCTCCCTCTCGGCGCCTCCCGTCGAAGAGGTGAAGGTCGGATCCAAGCTCCTCGAATTCATGGGGCTGCGTCCGCGCAAGCTCGAGATCGTCTCCTGTCCCTCGTGCGGGCGCGCCCAGGTGGACGTGTGGGCGCTCGCCGAATCCGTCGAGGAAGGGCTCAAGGACGTCAAGGCGCCGCTGCGGGTGGCCGTCATGGGCTGCGTCGTCAACGGGCCCGGAGAGGCGCGCGAAGCCGACCTCGGTTGCGCCTCGGGAAACGGCAAGGGCCAGATCTTCGTGCACGGACAGGTGGTCGAGACGGTCCCTGAAGACCAGATCGTCGAGACCCTGCTGAAGTACGCCAACGAGATGGCTGAGGAAATGGGCGAGGCCGCCGAAGGCGACAAGCCCGTGGTTCAGGCATTCTGAGCGGTCGACGTGTCCTGGCTCAATCGCAAACGCTGCCCCGGCATGCGCTCCCTCGGATCCTCCGACGCGGAGGCAGTCTTGCGTTTCTTCGAAAGCAGACCGGTGGATGCGGTCCTTGCGCGGGTGGCCGTGGAAGACATGGGGCTTTCCGGCCACAGGGGAATCGGCTTGTTCGACGCCGCCAACGAGCTCACGGGGTTCGCGTGGGACTGGGGCAACGTCATTCCCCTCGGCTTCGACGCCGCGGGCCTTGACCTCCTCGCCGAAGAGCTGCTCGGGAAGTGGCGGTCGGCGACGTCGATGGTGGGCCCCAGCGACCAGGTGATGGGCCTGTGGGAACGGGTGGAGAGCCAATGGGGGCCGGCCCGTGAAATTCGCAGGCGGCAGCACTCGATGGTCATGGGCGAAAGGCTCAAGACGGCCCCGGATCCGCTTGTCCGGCAGGCTGAGCTTTCAGACATGCCCATCGTCTTTCCGGCCTCCGTGGCAATGTACATCGAGGAAGTGGGGCAGGACCCGACCGCCTTTGGCAACGCCTATGAGAGACGAGCCGAAGGCCTCGTCATGCGCGGCCACACGTTCATTCGCACGGCACCCGCAGCCGACGGCGTGGGCGAGCGCGTCGTCTTCAAGGCCGACGTCGGCGCCTTGGCCGGCGGCGTGGCGCAGATCCAAGGGGTGTGGGTGCCGCCGGATCTGAGGGGGCGCGGCATCGCCACATCGGGGATCGCCGCCTCCGTCGCCCTCATTCGGGAAAAGGTCGCTTCGACCGTCTCCCTCTACGTCAACGACTTCAACGAGCCCGCCGTCGCCGTCTACCGCAAGGTGGGCTTCGACGCCGTCGGAGAATGGACCACGATATACATATAGCCGTGCGGGCGGGGCCCGAGGCACGGTGCTGCCGAATGCCGTGCGCGGCCGGCCGCACCGGGGCGCGGCGAAAACGGGGGAGCGGCGAGGCAGCGGATGCGGCGAAAAACGGGCGCGGCCCGTCGGATTCGACGGCTTCGGCAGGCCGCCCGGTATGCTTGTACCCGTGCTTAGAATGTCATCTCTTTTCGTTCGTACGCTGCGTGAAGATCCGGCCGACGCCGAAGTCGCCAGCCACAGGCTTCTCGTGCGGGCGGGGTACATCCGCCGCGCGGCCCCCGGAATCTACACGTGGTTGCCGCTTGGCCTCCGGGTGCTGAGAAAGATCGAGAGGATCGTGCGCGAAGAGATGGAGGCGGCCGGCAGCCAAGAGGTCCATTTCCCGGCGCTCTTGCCGCGCGAACCCTACGAGGCCTCGGGCCGGTGGAGCGATTACGGTCCCACGCTGTTCAAGCTCAAGGACCGCAAGGAATCGGACTACCTCTTGGCGCCGACGCACGAAGAGCTTTTCACCCTGCTGGTCAAGGACATGTACTCCTCGTACAAGGACCTTCCGCTCTCGCTCTACCAGATTCAAACGAAGTATCGCGACGAGGCCCGCCCGAGGGCCGGGGTCATCCGCAGCCGCGAGTTCGTGATGAAGGACGCCTACTCCTTCGACGTCGATGAAGCGGGGTTGGACGCCTCCTACGCCGCCATGCGATCCGCCTACCAGAGAATCTTCGCCCGGCTTGGCCTGCCCTTCGTCATATGCTCGGCGGTTTCCGGTGCGATGGGGGGATCGCGAAGCGAGGAGTTCCTCTTTCCCTGCGAAATCGGGGAGGACGCCTTCGTGCGCTCCGCCGGAGGGTACGCGGCCAACACCGAGGCGGTCACCACGGTCCCGCCGGTCGAGGTCGATTCATCCTCCTTCGGCCAGCCTATCGAGATAGTCACCCCCGGAGCCTCGACGATCGCCACGCTGGTTGACGCGGTGAACGAGGCGGCGCCGAAGCCCGACGGACTGTGGACGGCCGCGGACACCCTGAAGAACGTCGTCGTCGCGGCCGTCCATCCCGACGGCAAGCGCGAGGTGATCGTCATCGGGCTGCCGGGCGACCGGGACGTCGACATGAAGCGGGTGGAGGCGGCGCTCGCCCCCGCCGAGGTCGAGATGGCGACGCCGGAAGACCTCGAAGCCTATCCGGAGCTGGTCCCCGGATACATCGGGCCTCAAGCGGTCGGGCCGCAGTCGGCGCGTCCGGCCGAGGCGGAGCCGCCTGCTCCGCGCTACCTCCTTGATCCCCACGTCGCGAGGGGGTCCCGTTGGGTGACCGGGGCGAACAAGCCGGACGTTCACGTGGTCGGCCTCGTCTACGGGCGTGATTTCGAGGCCGACGGCTCAATCGAGGCGGCCGAGGTGCGCGCCGGGGACGAGGCGCCCGACGGCTCGGGCCCCTTGGAGATCGCCAAGGGAATCGAGGTCGGGCACATATTCCAGCTGGGCCGCAAGTATGCGAAGGCCCTCGGCCTTTCCGTCCTCGACGAGAACGGAAAGAGCCGAACCGTGACGATGGGATCCTACGGAATCGGGATCACCCGGGTTCTGGCCGCGCTCGCCGAGGAGAACCACGACGGGCGGGGCCTGATGTGGCCGGCAAGCGTGGCGCCCGCGCACGTTCACATCGTCGCCGCCGGAAAGGACGACTCCCTTTACGCCGCCGCCGAGGAAATCGCCGCCGGTTTGGAGGCCGACGGAGTCGAAGTGCTGCTCGACGACCGCCGCAAGGTCAGCGCCGGAGTGAAGTTCGCCGACTACGAGCTGCTGGGCGTGCCCTTCGGCGTCGTCGTCGGACGCGGGCTGGCCGAGGGACGCGTAGAGATCCGAGACCGGGCCGGAGAAACGATCGAGGCGCCGATCGAGCAAGTCCGCGAGCGAGTCGGCGAGCTCGTCCGGTCCGCCTTGTCCGCGCAGAGCTGACGTCCAGGCGGTTTATAGGCTCGCGTCCGGGCGGTTTGGCCCGCTATTTCTTCAGGAGCGTCCCCGCGCTGTCGCGTTCCTCTTGCGTGGCATACAGAGAGCAGGCGTAGCTGACAGCCGCCTCCCCGTTGGGTTTGTCGGCTTTCGCCGCGCCGCTCACGAGCGCACTTGAGCTTCTTTTCAGCGCGGCGCCCCTCAAGGTCTCGCCCGCGGCGAGCTTGGGAAGGGCGACGACGGCCGGGCGCCTGTCCTTGGCGCCGGAGGAGATCATCGCCGACTGGGCGGCTTTGATCGAGTCGATCCGGGAGATTCCCGCCTGCCGTTGATTCGCGGGAAGGGAGGCGACGTCCGTCTCCAGCCATTGGCGGGCCGCCTCGACGCCCGAAAGGGCTTCCTCGGTCGCCGCCGCCTTGCCCGCGGCGACCGGATCGACGTCGCCGCATGAGGCCTTGCCCCCGGCGTGCGTCGCCACGCCCACGGCCTGAAGACGGGCGTCGAGAGCGACCGAAAGATAGGTTTGGCGTTGCGAAGCCGGGGCCGAATTGGCGGCCGCAACGGCCTCTCGCGAGAGCTCGCCGAGTTTGAGGGCAAGGAAGGAGGCATCCGCGTTCGCCGGCGCCGAGGTCGAAACCGGCGGGTTCGTGCGTCCCGAAGGCGCGCCGTTCGGCCACGGCCTCCACACCCCTCCCAACGCGGAGGCATACGCGGAGGCGGCGCTTTCCACACGGGGAAAAACGTTCGAATTCGGCGACGAGGCGGCCAGCCGCTTCGCCGCATCGGCGATGAGCGTCGACTTTTCAGCGAGCGCCTGGCGCTTGCGCTCCTGGCTCGAAGCGGGCGCCGGGTCGACGTCCTGATTGTCGAAGCGCACGCCCGATGCGATGAGCAGGCCGATTATGAGCACCGCCAGAAGAGCGGAAAGGCCGAAAACTAAGCGACGAGATGTCATGAACCAATTTTGCCACGGGCGCGATCCCACATTTCACTCGCTCCGGGGCGATGAATCGGTAGGCTAGGGGCATGGCACCGTCACGTAGAACTCATCCCGGTGGGCGTCGCGACTCCCGCAATTCGCGCCGTCCGCACCAGGAACGCCGGGAAAACGCAGAGATGACCGAGAGCATTTCCACGGCACTGGACGAAGTCGTCGCCTCGCGGGGACTTTACCTGGAAGCGGTGAAGATCGGCAGGGGCGGCAAGAACCTCGTCGTCAAAGTCGTCGTCGACCTGCCCTCCGGCCCCGGGGGAGTCGATTCCGACCGGCTGACGGAGGTTTCACGCGACATCTCGCAGCGGCTCGACGACGTCGACTTGGTGCAAGGCGCGTACACGCTGGAGGTTTCGACTCCCGGCGCCGAGCGCTCGCTGCGCGAACCCCGCCATTTTTCCAGGGCGCAAGGCCGCCTCGTGGAGCTGCGCACGGTTGACGGGAAGAGCGTCGTCGGCCGGCTCGTGAGCCTTTCCGGCGACGCGTTGAACGTCCAAGTCGAGGGGAGTCGACGCAGCGTGCCCATGGCCGAGGTCGTCTCCGGCCGTGTCAAGATCGATATGAGCCGGGCTCCGCAGTCCGCGATCGAGGAGGAAGAAGACTGATGGACATTCAGATGAACGAGCTTCGCATCGTCGAAAGCGAGCTTGGCATCAGCGTCGACGTGATCGTGGGTGCGATCGAGGACGCGTTGCTTCACGCCTATCAACGCGTCCCGGGGGCTGTGCGCGGCGCCCGAGTGGAAATGGACCGGAACACCGGCAAGGTCACGGTCTATGCGCCCGAGGTCGACGAGGAGGGGGAGGTCATCGGCGAATTCGACGACACCCCCGGAGACTTCGGCCGCATCGCGACGTCCACGGCGCGTTCGATCATCGCGCAGCGCCTGCGCGACGCCGAGACGGACAGGGTGCTCGGATCGTTCAAGGGGAAGCAGGGCGAGGTCGTCTCCGGCGTCGTCCAACAGAACCCTCGCCACGACAGCCGAGACCTGCTGGTCGACGTCGGCGAACACGAGGCCATCTTGCGGGTTGAGGAGCAGGTGCCGACGGAGAGGTTCCGCCACGGCGACCACATTCGGGCCCTCGTCCTCGAGGTGTCCGTGGGCACTCGCGGCGCTTCCGTCCGCCTCTCGCGGACCCATCCTGACTTCGCGCGCAAGCTCTTCGAGATGGAGGTGCCTGAAATCCAGGACGGCACGGTCGAAATCGTCGCGCTTGCCAGAGAGGCGGGGCACCGCGCGAAGATCGCCGTGTGGTCGGACATCCCGGACGTCAACGCAAAAGGCGCGTGCATCGGGCACAACGGGCAGCGAGTGCGCGCGGTGACCACCGAGCTTGGCGGCGAGAAAATCGACATAGTCGACTACGACGACGATCCCAAGGCCTTCATCGCGGCGTCCCTCTCGCCCGCCAAAGTCGTGCGCGTCGACATCCTCGACAAGGCCGAACGCCAGGCGAGGGCGATAGTCCCCGACGGGCAGACGTCGCTCGCAATCGGGAAAGAGGCGCAGAATGTGCGCCTTGCCGCCAAACTGACCGGCTGGTCGATTGACATCCGCAAGGAATCGGACGATCTGGACGCCTTCGACGACTGAATGTGAGTGAGCGCTCCCTTCTTCGGCCCGGCCGTTTCGGCATCTTCGGCGCAAAAGCGCTAAAATACCCAATGGCGTTCTTGAAGGAGGAGGCTGGTGACAGGTCGACCTCGTACCTGCATTGGATGCAGGCTCAAGGGCAGCCGTATGGAAATGGTCCGCGTGGTGCGGCGCGAATCCGCGGTTGTCGTGGATTCGCGCGGAACGATGCAAGGCCGCGGAGCTTGGGTGCATCCCGATCTCTCGTGTCTTAAACGTGCGGTGCGCTCGCGGGCCTTCGAGCGCGCTCTCAAAGCTGCGCCTCTCGATACGGGGGCAGTGGAGGAGTTGCTTGTCCCGTCGGACGGAAACCCGTCCGAGAGTCGAGATAAGAAAGCGGGTAGAGACCCGATGGGCACCCGATGAGTACCCAGCGATGAGCTGCCAGCACTAGTGGGCCTGTGCGCGACACTGGCCCGTACGAAGGAGAACTGTGGCCAAGGTCCGCGTCCATGAACTCGCCAAGGAATTGGGCATAACGAGCAAAAAGCTGCTTGAAGTGCTCAAGGAAAGCGGCGAATTCGTCAAGTCCGCCTCGTCGACCATCGAGGCGCCCGTCGTGCGCAAAGCGCACGAATACATCGAAGCTCACCCCGAGCTAATTGAAAAGAAGAAGAAATCCGCCAAGAAGCCCGCCTCGCAGGCCAAGGCAGGCAAGTCGGGCGAGCGCGCCGTCGATCCTGACGCTGAAAAGGCCGACGGCGCAAAGTCCCAGAGCCCCTCTCGTGCCCGTGCGCCTGAAGGCAAGGATGCGCCGGGCGACGGCTCGACGTCGGCGCAGGCGTCCCCCGCAGCCGAGCGGACCGCGCCCCGAGCCCAAAGC
>ERZ773083.2188-NODE-2188-length-12383-cov-4.028634_pt1 | contig 12383 bp, 9 predicted proteins | sample MGYA00511465_ERZ773083 | MGnify/ENA primary metagenome ERZ773083 (study PRJEB29015, sample SAMEA2738001) | human oral metagenome | biome: human oral; feature: human-associated habitat; material: dental | place: China | collected 2060 ... | reverse complement strand
TTTCCGCGCCAAGACGCGGTGCTATTCTACGCCGTATTCTGCTCGCCACGGCGCTATCTATACCGCTGCCGTCTTAGCGCCGCTACAAAACCTCGCGCCGTTGCGGCCTGATTTTGCGCCGCTTGCACAGCGCCGTCCTCCGCGTTGCTGTTTTGCCGCACACTGCACTGTTTCGAAATTTATCTTAAATTTTAAAAGCGCTTCGATGCTGCGCGAAATCTAAATTTTGCCGCTTTTAAATTTCAACTTTACGATTAAATTTAAAATTTAAGTCGCGCGGAAAATTCGCAACCTGTAAGCGGCATAAAATAAAATTTGATCGCAAAGCTGCGCCGTAAAAAAATCCAAACATTAAAATTTCAAAACTGACGCTACGCGACAAAGCCTCGCGCAGAAACCGACAAAATTTAAAGCCTTGCTCGCGCATTCCGTCACTAAATTTAAAAGACGAAATTTCACGCCCAAATTCTGCGAGCATAAAATTTCAAAGCGCGATCGAGGCTTAAAATTTAGCCGCAAAGCCGTGCAAACGAAGCCAATGCCCACGCGGAATTTCGCGAGCATTAGTCTATCGTAGCCTGCTCCTCTTTTTGCTTGTAGCTTTCGATAAAATCGCCCACGCGCATATCGTCGTAGCCCTCGATGCCTACGCCGCATTCGAAGCCTTTGGCGACTTCCTTGGCGTCGTCTTTGAAGCGCTTGAGCGAGCTGACGTTGCCCTCGAAAACGATGACGCCCTCTCTGATGACGCGGATCTTCGCGCCGCGAGCGATGAGCCCGTCGGTAACCATGCAGCCCGCGATCTGCCCGATCTTAGGCACGTTGATGACCTGGCGGATCTCGGCCTGGCCCAAGGCCTCCTCGCTGATGATCGGGCTCATAAGGCCGCCCAAAAGCGCCTTGATATCGTCGATGAGATTGTAGATGACGTTGTAGGTCTTAATCTGCGCGCCGCGCTCCTTGGCAAGCTCTTTGATCTCGCCCGTAGGACGGACGTTGAAGCCCAAGATCACGCAGTTTTCGCTAGCGCTTGCTAAGGCGATGTCGTTTTGCGTGATACCGCCGATGCCGCTGTGGATGATATCTACCTTGACCTCATCGTTGCGGAGCTTCTCAAGGCTTGCTTTGATAGCCTCCAGCGAGCCCGCGACGTCGGCCTTGACAATCACGGGTAGGCTTTTTAGCGAGCCTTCGGCGATCTTGGCGCTTAGCTCGTCGATAGTGACCTTGGTCGATTTGCTAAGCTCTTTTTGGCGCTGATGCTCGTAAATTTTACTCGCATACTCGCGCGCTTCCTTATCGCTTGAAACGCCGATCAGCGTCTCGCCCGCGCCCGGAACCTCGCTAAGACCTATGATGACGCCGCATTCGCCCGGTAAAATTTGCTTTAGCGCCCTGCCCTTATCGTCGCTAAGCGCGCGCACCTTGCCGTACGCGATGCCCGCTACGACGGTGTCTCCGACGCGTAGGGTGCCGTTTTGCACGATGACGGTGGCAACGGCGCCGCGCCCTTTTTGAAGGGAGCTTTCGATGATGGTTGCTTTAGCCTGCTTGCTAGGATCTGCTTTGAGCTCCAAAAGATCGGCTTGCAAAAGCACGATCTCTAATAAATTTTCAATTCCCTCGCCCGTTTTTGCGGAGATCGGCACGAACTCGTAGCTGCCGCCCCACTCGGTAGGCATGATGTCAAGCTCTGCAAGCCCAGTTTTTACGAGATCTGGATTAGCATTAGGCTTGTCCATTTTATTTATCGCGATGATGATCGGAACGTTTGCGGCCTTGGCGTGCGCTATAGCCTCCTTGGTCTGAGGCTTGACGCCGTCGTCTGCGGCCACTACGATGATTACGATATCGGTAACCTCGGCTCCGCGCGCGCGCATCGAAGTAAAGGCCTCGTGACCCGGAGTGTCTATAAAGGTAATCTTTCTGCCGTTTTTCTCGACCATATACGCGCCTACGTGCTGCGTGATGCCGCCCGCTTCGCCGCTTGCTACGCGAGAGTTTCGGATATAATCGAGCAGGCTCGTTTTGCCGTGATCAACGTGTCCCATTATGGTAATGACAGGCGCTCTAGCGATTAAATTTTCTTCGCCTTCGCTGTCCTCGTAAGCCTTGATATAGTCAAACTCCTGCGCCTCATCGATGATATTTACTTCGATACCGAATTCGCTTGCTAAAATTTCTATCGCGTCCTCGTCCAAAAAGTCGTTTTTCGTCGTCATCATCCCAAGCGCAAATAGCTTGCCGATGATCTCGCTAGGCTGCTTTTTGATCTTATCGGCGAACTCATAGACGCGGATCTCTTTTGGGATATTTACCGAGCTTACGATTTCGCTACCCTGCTCGCGAGGGGCTTTTTTATGCTTTTTGCGACCGCCGCGACTTATACCGCCTTCGCTGCTAAAAATTTGATTCTGCGAGGCGCGATAAATATTAGGTTGGTTTTTACTTTTGGTGCGATTTTCGGTCTGAATTGGTTTGACGGTGAAATCGGGCATTACCACGACGTCTTCGTCCTCAATGACGATATCCGCCATCTCGTGATCAGGAATGATGTCGATTTTAAGGGCGTCTTCTTTTTTAGCCGCGGGAGCTTTTTTCTTTTCGATCTTTTTCTTTTTCAAATTTAGTTCAGCGTTTGAGAAGATCGCCTCCAAGCTCGCGCTCATCTTTTCGCGCCTAGGCTCGGTTCTATCTTGTGCCGCCGGAGCTTGAACTTCCTTTTTCTTTTTGACTATGACTAGACCGCGGCGCTTTTGCAAGCTCTCGCTAGCGATACTATCGCCGCTGTTTATCTGCACCGGAGCAGGCTTTGAAGCGGCGTTTTGCTTATCCTCTTTATCTTGCGCAGTGGAGGAAATTTCTTCTTTTTGATTTTGGGATTTTTCGGTTTTTGCCTCAGGCTCTTGTGTACGCGCTTTTTCGTTGCTAGGTTCTTTGGCGCTTTGCGCGGACTCTTTGGATTCGGAAGCTTTTAAGCTTTCCGCCTTTTTAGGGCTCTCTTTTTTAGCGGTTCTTTTAGTTTCGCTCTGTTTTTTAGCGGGCCTATTCTCGTCTTCTTGCGCTTTTTCGGAGCTTTTTTTCGCAGGCTTTGACTTTTTCCCCGGCAAAATTCCCGTCTGGATATAATCGTAAATAGCGGCAGCTTCTTCCTCGCTTACTTTATTCGACGCGGTTTTTACCTTTTTAAAGCCCATCTCCTGCGCTTTTTCGATTATCTCTTTGCTTGCGTATCCAAGCTCATCCGCGATATCTTTAATCAGAACACCCATTTAAAACCCTCTCCTTGATATGTCCCAAATCTGCACTAGACGCAAATTTAGATAGATATTTTGAAATTTTCTCTTTTTGATTTATGCAACCGTCGCAAATATAAAATTGTCTGTTTGAGCTTATATTTTTAAAATTTTGCAAAAAGGCGTGGAGCTCGCGTTTGGCGAAGCGCCCCTTGCAAATAACGCACATCCTAATCGGTTCGCTCATGCGATTATATCTTTATTTTTCTTAGTCAATATTAAAGCCGCCGTTGTCGATCTCTAAAATTTCGACGCGGAAGTTTTTAAAATTTTCGCTAAGGCAGGCTTTAAGCTTTGCAGCGTCGGATCTATAGGCTAAATTTAAAAAGCTTGAGCCGCTACCGGAGAGCGAGCTCATAAGCGCGCCGTTATCATAGGCGATCTCGCGCACCCCAAAAAGCTGCGGAAGCACGCCCATGCGCATCTGCTCGTGCATCTTGTCGATACAGGCGTAGCGCAAGCTGTCGTAGTCGCGTCGCATAAAGCAAGCGGTTAGAAACGCCGCGTGCGAGAGGTTGCTAACGCAATCTTTGATCGAAAAACTCTTAGGCAGCTTGCCCCGCGATTCATTCGTAGGCATCGGCGTATCGGGGATAACGACGACGGCTTGCAGATCTTGCGAAATTTCGCATTTTTGCGTGCGAACCATCTTGCCATCCACGACGCTGCTGACAAAGCCGCCGAGCGTTGCGGGCGCGATATTATCCGGATGGTTTTCATATTCTAGCGCCGTGTTTAAAATTTTAGCGCGATCGATCTCAAAACCGCAAATTTTATAAGCGCTTGCAATGGCGCCTACGATCACGGCCGAACTGCTACCCAGCCCGCGCGAAAACGGGATGTTGTTGTGAAAGGCGAATTTAAAATTTAACTCTTGCCCGCCACCTAGTTTTCTGTAAATTTCATTGAAAATATTCAAAAAAGCGTTGCCCTTCTTAAGCCACGCTCTGTCGCTGCCCTCGCCGCTAAGCGATACGCAAAAAAACTTCTGCTCGGTAATCTCTACTTCGTTAAACAGCCCTAAGCTAAGGCCTAGCGCGTCGAAACCTGGGCCTAAATTTGCGCTCGTCGCAGGAATTCTTATAATCAAGCTCTCTCCTAAACCGCTTCTATGATGTAATTTGGAAGTATATCATCGCTTTTATTTAAAACCGATAAATCCTGCGGCAAAGATAGCGCGGCGGGGGCGCATTTTTTCATCCTGATTTCACCGCGCTCATAAACGTAGCTGAAGTTTTTATTTGCTCTGATCGGCCCGAAGCCGCTTAGCTCAAAGCCGCTGATCGCGCGCAGAGGCACATCAAGAGCGATGCTAAGCGTGCGCAAGATGACATAGCTTACCTTCATGCCCATGAAACTGCCGGGAGTGTTTGCGTAGATGAGCTCTTTGATTTTATAAGTTTTTAGAATTTCGCTAAATTTGCAGATCAGGAAGTTATCGGCTTTTTCGCCTTCGGCGCTTGTAAATTCCGCTATCTTAGCGCCGTTTTCATACACGCCGATCAGGCATGGAGAGCTAAGAGCGGCAATTAGAATTTCAACCTCTTTGATTTTGCAGCCTTAAGCAAAGACTTTTTGATATTCGCGTACGATCTCGGCGGTAAGGTCAGCGAGCTCGAAATTTTTAGCATCGGCAAGGACTGCCAAAGTGAGTTTATGATTTAGATCGTGGCTTCCCGCAAACGCCGTATAATCGCCCAAAATCGGAGCGCCCACGAGCGCAAGATCGCCGATCGCATCTAAAATTTTATGGCGGACAAACTCATTTTCAAAGCGCAAACCTTCGGGATTTAAAATTTTATTCTCATCGATTACGACGGCATTTTCCAAGCTGCCGCCTAGAGCTAGCCCCATAGAGCGCAGCGCTTGCACATCTTTCAAAAACCCAAAAGTTCTGGCGCGCGAAATTTCTTTAAGATAGGCTTTTTTGCTAAATTCAAAAACATGGTGCTGAGTACCGATGAGCGGATGGCTAAATTTAATTGTATAATCAAATTTCGGGCTCTTGCTCGGGCTTAGGCGCACTAGCTTATCGCCCTCGCGAATCTCCACGACACGCTTGATTATGAGGGCTTTTTTATTCGCGTCAAGCTCTCTTACTCCCGCTTCGTCCAAAAGCATACAAAAGCTCGCGGAGCTTCCGTCCATCACGGGAATTTCATTAGCATCGACGATGATACGGATATTATCGATACCATAGGCATTAATGGCGCTCATTAGATGCTCTATTGTTGATATATAGCCCTTCTCATTTCCTACGACGGTCGCCATTTGCGTATTTATGACGTTTTTCGGCTCGGCTTTAAAACTAACGCCAAGATCACTTCTATAAAATACGATTCCACTGCCCGCCTCTAAAGGCTCTAACGTAAGTCTGATAGGCTCACCTTTGTGTAGCCCGATGCCGACGTTATGGACTTTCTTAGCTATCGTTGTCTGTCTCATTTCTATCCTCGTTTTCATTAACCCGCGCATTATAGCGAAAATTTTAAAATTTACTTACCTTTTTCTATTACTTTTTTGGACGATTCTAAGACGTCGGTAATGTTATCTTTCATCCACTTAGGATCCATCCATTCCTCGGGTCTTACGTCCACACCCTGAACTACGATGCCAAAATGCAGATGATCTCCGAAAGCAAAGCCGCTTGAACCCGTTTGCGCTAGAATGTCGCCCGGCTTTACGTCGCTGCCGACGCTTAACTGCGTCGCCGAGCAGTGTCCGTATATGCCGTATAAGCCGAAGCCGTAGTAAATTCCTAAATTTAATCCGAAAATTCCGTTTTCCTGCGCAAAAACTACCTTGCCGTAGTTGCTCTCTTTGATATCGGCGTTTGCGACGCTTGCTAGATCGAGCCCCATATGCCATGACTCGCTTACTTGTTCGTCGTTCATAAAAAATATCCGATGATCGGCAAAGCTTGCTACCGCTGCGCCTTTAGCAAGCGGATAAAAAGGCTTTAGCTCAAATCCATTTATTTTATCCTCGTGCACCGCGCTAGTAGCAGCGTGCAGATCATCTCCATTTTTCTTACGCAGAGTTTCGTTTACGAATTTAAATTTCTCCAAATCGCTCATCGAGTTAAAATTCTGCGCATATTGGCTAGCCAGATCACTTACTTTGCCGTTAATGAAGCCCGGATTTAGCTTGATAGTAGAGACTTTATATTTTTTGTCTTGATAAAAATATTTTATCTGCGAAATGCTTTCGTTGCCTGCACGATCGGTGGCGACCGCTTCTGCGCGAAATTCCTCTAAATTTGCAGGCCACGCTACGAGAGACGCATAATAGCCCTCTTTTACAAAAGGAATCGCTTTAAAAATTTTGCCATAGTTGGTTTTGACATAGACTTCGTTTAGGCGCTCATCTTTTGCCGAAAATACGACTACAGCGCTACCGCCTTTAGTGATTTTATAGGATTGATTGATGATATTTATGAGGGGCTTTTTGTCATCTATTATTATATTTGCCGTTTTTACGCTCTTATTTCCTTGCGCAAAATTCCACGAGCTAATGTCGTTTGCAAAAACCTCGAGCTTGTAGTTTTTATCTTTATTAAGCATCAAATTTTTAGGAAATTGCACGGCAAGCTCTAGCGTCGTTTGCGGAACGTTCAGCTCCTCATTTAGTAGCGGTATCGTGCTGGCTCCGTCATTTAAGTTAACGCGAACAAGCTTAATGCCGGTATCGTCTGAAATTTTAATCTTTAAAGGCGAGGTTAAATTCCAATAAATTTCATTTTCCAGCGCAATTTGCGGAGGATTTTTTTCAAATTTCGGCGAGGTAAAAATTCTAAAGATTCCATAAACCAAAGCGCATATTATAATAAGAAATATTAAAATTTTAAGCTTCGTTCCATTGCCATTTCTACGCATAAAAGAGCCTTTGATATGATTTTAGAGCGCGATTTTACAAGCTTAACTTAAATTATCGGTAAAGCGAGACAAAATTTAACGCAAATGTTTAGCGATTTACGAGGCGATTTAAAATTTTAAATTCTCGCGATTTTAGAATCTCAAAATTTATGAGCTTTAAAATTTGGTGGCGCGCTAAATCCTATGCAGTGAAATTCCGCGCGCGATAAAGCGGCGTTTATCGTCTATATCGTAATCTTTAAAATTTCAATATTAGAATTTCTTTAAAGTATGCAAATGGCTTGTATTGATTTTTTAGAACTCTTGTGCTTAAAATTTTACCATACGAATGGAATTTTAAACTATCTTGATAACTAAAACTTTAAAAAGTCCCAAGTAAGCTATGCGTTTAAATTTTTATCCTAAGCCGAGCGGAATTCCAATTAAAATTTAGCTCAACCCGCTTACAATAATTCGGCTGCAAATTAGCGCGACAAGAAAAGTCAAAATTGCAGCGTTACTAAATTTTAAGGCGTGCGGTAGAAAATTCTACGCACGCCACAGCGTTCGCAAGTCGTCGCGTTTAATTAAATCTAGCGCCGATGCTAAATTCGAAGCTATTTGTATCGTCGTGCGGTTTTTTATTAAGCGGCTTGACGAAGTATAGTTGCAAAGGCCCCATCGGCGTCATCCACTCGATACCAGCACCCGTGCTGTAGCGCTCCTCCTCATTCCAGTCATGATCGCCGATCATTCCGTAGTCAAAAAACGTTACGAAGCGCATTTTAAGCCTATCAACTACCGGAAAGCTTAGCTCAAAGGAGTTATTGAAGCTCTGCATACCGCCCGTCTCGATATAGCGGCAATTATTTGCATTTAAGCAGATCTCTTTTTTCGGGATACTGCGACCTTCGTAGCCTCTAATGCTTTTCATTCCGCCTAGGAATAGCTTTTCGTTGATCGGGATCTTTTTATTACCTTCCCACATATAGCCCGTTGCAGCTTTGTATCTAAAGATAATGTCGTGATCGATATAATCTCGCAAGCCAAAGTAGTAGTTAAATGATCCTCGCGCCTTGGTGTAGTCCATATCGCCGCCAAGACCCGCGTATTCTAAGCTAGCACTTGCGATCATACCGCTTCTTGGCAAGTAATAATCATCGGTGCTGTTGTATGTAATAGACGGGATAATCGAGCTTTTTAAATTCTTACCATCTAGATAGCCTGCTTTGGCGTAATATTCGTTTAAGCCCTTAATCTCGCTTTTTTCTAGATAATATGTAAGGCTTACATCGGTATTGCGCCCGATCTTGCGACCGCCCGTGATTGAAAATCCGTAAGATTTCTCATCGTAGTCGTCCCAGTCGTAATCGTTGGCAAAGATCGATCCGCCTAAGCTATACTCAGAATCAAATACTCTAGGATTGGTTAAGCTCAAGCGTCCGCTTAACTGATCGTCGCTCTTTTCAACCGAGAATGCGCCGTGAAGGCCGGTGCCAAATACGTTACGATCACTGATACCGCCGCTAAGTAAAATTCCATCCTCGCTGCCATATCCGATACCGCCAGTGATAGAGCCTGTAGGAGCTTCTTTAACTGCGACTTCAAGATCGATCTGATCGTTAGAAACGCGGTTTTCTTTAATCTCCACCTCATCGAAATATCCCGTGCGTTTTAAAGAATTTAACGAATCGTTGTAATCGGTTTTGCTATATAAATTTCCCTCGGTCAGATACATCTCGCGGCGAATGACCTTATCCTCGGTCTTATCGTTACCCGAGATCGTTACGTTTCTAATATAGACTTTATCCTCCGGGATGACTTGATACGTGATAGCGACCGTGCGAGCTTCTTTGTCCTGCTTAGTCTTAGGCACGATGCGCACATAGGCGTATCCCTGATCCGCGACTAAAGTCTCTAGCGTATTCATATCGCGGCGCAAACGCTCTGAATTCATTGTATCGCCCTTTTGAAGCTTAAAATCGTCCAAAACCTTTTCTTTATCAAGCTTGATTATATCTGCAGGATACTCGATATCTACAGAGCTTACGGTGTATTGCTCGCCCTCACTGATGTAGTAGGTAAGATCGGCAGTGTAATTATCCATATCGGCATTAAGTAGCGGCGCCGAAACCTGCGCGTCTAAGTAGCCTTTTTTATAATATTCTTCTTGAATTCTATTTGCGTCGTTAGGAAGCTCGGCGGTTTTTACCTTGCCGTCGTTAAAGCCCCACATCCAGCCCAGCATCTCGCGTTCTTTATTGGCGACGGATGGCTCTATATCATCATAGTCTAGCTTGTCCGCGCCTACTAAATTTACCTTATCGATGATGATATTTTCGCCGCGATTTACCTCGATCGTTAGCAAGATGACCGATTTATCGTCGTTTATCGGCTTTGGATAAAATTCCACCACGGTGTCGAAAAAGCCCTTGACTTCGTAGTATTGCTTGATGCGGGTCTCCGCTTTTTTAGCAGCCACCTCATCGTAAACCTGACCCGGACGCAAGCCGATGAGCTCATTTATCTTATCGCGATCATTGGTCACTACGTTTTTGATCTCGACCTTAGCGATAGTCGGTTTTTCGGTTACGTTGATAGTGACCGCGCCGCCTTGTTCGCTGATATAAACGTCGCTGAAATAGCCCTGCTCAAATAGCTTTGAGATCGCAGCATTGGTGTTTTCGCCGTTAAGCTCATCGCCTACCTTAAGCCCCGAAATTTGCTGTGCGACCTGTGGAGAGAGATGTCTAAGACCTTCAAATTTAATGGATTTGATCTGCGCGGCGCACGCCACGGAAATCCCGCCTACTAAGAGTAAAAAAACGCTTTTTTTCATAAAATTTTACCTAAAAACGAAAATAATTTGCGTATAATACCACATTAAAATTAAAACTTACATATATCAAAAAGGAATTTTATGAAGATAGGAATTATCGGCTTGGGTCTCATCGGCGGCTCTCTTGGGCTATGTCTAAAAAGCACCAAAATAATTAGCGCCGTCTATGGCTGCGACATCAGCCGCGAAAACGAAAAAGAAGCTCTGAGACTTGGGCTCGTGCATGAAATTTTAAGCCTAGAGCAAATGAAGCAAAGCTGCGACGCGATCTTTCTTGCAATCCCCGTGGAGGCAATTATTGAGACGTTGCAAAAACTAAGCGACTGCAGAAGCGAGACGACAATCATCGATCTGGGAAGCACGAAATTTAAAATTTTGCAAAGCTGCCCGCCGCAGATCAGACGAAATTTCATCGCAGCTCACCCAATGGCTGGTACCGAAAACTCCGGCCCGCAAGCAGCGTTTAAAGAGCTTTTAAACGGCGCAGTAGTCGTCATCTGCGACGATCACGGCGCAGATGAAGTGCATATCAAACGAGCGGTCGAAATTTTTTCGTTCGCGGGGATGAAGATCGTATTTATGGACGCAAAAAGCCACGATCACCACGTGGCGCTCATCTCGCACCTGCCGCATGCGATCAGCTACTCGCTCGTAAACAGCGTGCTAAAAGAGGAAAATCGCCGCAACATCATAAATTTAGCCGGTGGTAGCTTTTCGGGCATGAGCCGTATCGCCAAGAGCTCGCCGCAGATGTGGGTCGATATTTTTAAGCAAAACCGCACAAACCTACTAGGCGCGATCGACGCTTTTAAAAACGAGCTAGATCTTTGCGTGGGGATGATTGAGGGCGAGCGCTGGGATGAGCTTGAGGCGTGGATGTATGAAGCGCGCAAGCTAAGGGATATTATTTGAAATTTCACGCGACCTGACTGCGCGACGGGAGCTGCAAGAACGCGCCTTTAAATTCTAAAATTTCGCCTTCAAACAGCCCGCTTAAATTTAAATTTTAATCTGCATGGGTCTGATACAAACTCAAAAATCTATGCATTCTTGCGTGAAAATTCTCTTTGAGGGAAACTCCAGCGCGCAAAGCCTCGCCTTCTCGCCCCAGTGCTTTTTATAAACGCAGCCCAGATCGATATTTGCGCTAAATTCTGTAATTACGGGCTTTTTTACCGGCGTGTGCCCGTAGACGTTAAAAATTCCATCATTCGCGCTATCATCTCCGCGCCCGCTTAGCACATGAGCGGCGAAGCTTTTCGCACGCTCTGCATCGTGTCTAATCCCCCACGCGCGACCTACTGCGGAGTGCGACACGACGAGGGCGCGACCGCTTTCATCACGCAAATCATACTCCAAGTAAATCGGCAGCCGCGAGACAAACCGCAGATGCTCCTTGCATTGTTTCACGCCTCCGTGACGATAATACGACGCTAGCGTCGCCTCACCGCCGTTATTAAATAGCCAGCTTTCATCCAGGCTAAAAAATGCGTAGAGGTCATTTGAGCTCGTAAATTTGCCCGTCTTTGCGCACCTTAGGGCAGTTTTTGCGTTGCTCACAAAGCGCTTTTCGTGATTGCCCATCACCGCGTCATATCCGCGAGTGCGCACTAGCTCAACCACATCCGAGCTCGCAGGGCCTCGGTCGATCAGATCGCCCACGAAGCAAATTTTACTATCAAATTTATGCGGCAGCTGCTCTATCAAAGCTAAAAGCGACTTGTAGCAGCCATGCACATCGCCTATGATGTAGATATTTTCCATAATTTTTCCTTAAAATTTTAGCACAGGACTATGATTATAAAAAGCTTTCGAGCCGGGAGTGCCCGAAACGCTGGCAATAAATTTTATCAAAATTCTACCTATGTCGCCGCCAAGAATGAAGCACTTATGCAAAATAGGCACAAAACAATTATCGCGGCGGCAGGTGAGAATTTCTCGGCAAAGCTCTGCGCTAAATTTTAAAATTTCGCGCGCTAGGACTTGGACGGATAAATCTGCTTTAAGACCCTATTCACGACTAGCAAAGCAAGGATATAAGCTGCGCAAATGCTGATTATTAAATCACCTCCGCACCACCTAAACATCATAGCAATCGCTATCCCGACAAGGGGCGATATAATTAAAACCGCTACGGTAGGCAAAAATAGATTGACGAAAAAATCCGTGAGCTTACCAAAATCTTTTAACTTTGCGGCAAGTATCGCACATATCCAGCAGAAAAATATCCAAAAAAATAGGAAATATGCGAATTTTTTCTGCAGCCATTCTATAGGGTCGTCAAACTGGGCGCTAGATGTGTAAAAAAACGGTTCTATCATAAAATCGGCCAAACTCGAAATGCACATAAAGCAAAAACTCATCGAAAATGCGCAGGCTATAATTTTTAAAATA
>ERZ773083.2186-NODE-2186-length-12389-cov-12.009729_pt1 | contig 12389 bp, 13 predicted proteins | sample MGYA00511465_ERZ773083 | MGnify/ENA primary metagenome ERZ773083 (study PRJEB29015, sample SAMEA2738001) | human oral metagenome | biome: human oral; feature: human-associated habitat; material: dental | place: China | collected 2060 ... | reverse complement strand
GCTGCAAGCTCGCTGAGAGCATCGACGCCATCGTCGTTTCCGACTATGCGAAGGGGACGTGCAGCGAGGTCACGACGACGGCGATTATCGAAGCGGCGCACGCACATGGCGTTCCCGTCATCATCGATCCCAAGGGCGCTAACTGGACGAAGTACCGCGGCGCGGATTACATCACACCGAACATCAAGGAAATCAACGAGATTCTCATCGATCCCATCAAGAATGTTGATGCCGAAGTGCTCAAGGCTGCACATTACATCATGCGCAAGTACCGAATTAAAAATGTGCTCGTGACGCGCTCGGAAAGCGGTGCGACGCTCGTGCGCGAGGGTGAAGAGGTGCATATCCCGACACGTGCGCAGGAAGTCTTCGATGTATCGGGCGCGGGTGATACGGTTATCGCCGTCCTCGCTGCAGGTCTCGCTGGAGGCCTCAAGGGCAGGGACGCTGCCTTCCTCGCCAACCTTGCTGCGAGCGTTGTCGTGAGAAAGCTTGGCACCTACGCTGTGAGTCGCGAGGAGCTGAAGGCAGCGCTAAGGGAACTGCCGCGTGAGGAAGCGTAAGTCTGGCGGGCGCATTCTGCACACGCCTACATGGAAAGAGAGAGGGGATTTTCATGATTATCGTCACAGGCGGCGCCGGGTTTATCGGCAGCAATATCGTCAAGGAACTCAATCGCAAGGGTAGGAACGACATCCTCGTCATCGACGACCTCAGAGACGGGGAGAACTACAAGAACCTGCGCGGACTTCACTTCATCGACTACCGACACAAAGATGACTTTTTAGAGAGCATCGAAGACGACGAATTTGGCGGCAGTGACATCGATGCCGTGTTTCATGAAGGTGCATGCTCCGATACGATGGAGTACGACGTCAATTACATGATGAAGGTTAATTACGAGTACTCGAAGACGCTGCTGCACTTCTGCCTGCTGCATCGCATACCGTTCCTTTACGCTTCGTCTGCCTCGACCTACGGTGCAGGCCGCCACGGTTTCGTTGAGAATGAGGCGGCAGAGGATGCTCTGAATCCCTATGCCTACAGCAAGCTCGCCTTCGACCGCTATGTGCGCCAGGTCATGCGCGAGAGCCGCAGTCCGATCGTCGGTTTGCGTTATTTCAATGTCTTCGGTCCGCAGGAACAGCACAAGGGCAAGATGGCCTCGATCTTCTGCCAGCTCTACCGTCAGCTCAAGGAAACGGGAGAGGCGCGGCTGTTTCGCGGCACGGATGGTTTCGACGACGGCGAGCAGCGCCGCGACTTCATTTACGTCAAGGATGTCGTCAAGGTCAACTTCTGGTTTTGGGAAAACAAGGGACCGTCCGGCATCTACAACTGCGGCACGGGTACGGCGCACACCTACAACGAGGCTGCCGACGCGGTCATCGCTGCCTTGGGCAAGGGCTATATCGGCTACCGCGATTTCCCCGAAGTACTCAAGGGAAAGTACCAGAGCTTCACTGAAGCCGATCCGAACAAACTCCTGAAGGCGGGATATGACGGAGGCTTCCATGACTTCCGAGCTGCTGTCAAGGAATACATCGACTTCCTTGAGGACGGAGGATACTTCCGCTATGAGGACTGAGGGCGAGGGCGTCCCTGCCGTATTCTTCGATCGCGACGGCACGCTGAACGTCGATGTGCACTATTTGCATCGTCCCGAGGAATTCATTTGGACGCCCGATGCGCCTGCGGCGATCCGACGTCTCAACGAGTGCGGCATCCTCGCTGTTGTCGTTACGAACCAATCGGGCGTGGCGCGCGGCTACTATCTTGAGGAGGATGTCCTTCGCCTGCACGATTGGATGAATGAAGATCTGAAAAAGAAAGGCGCCCACATAGACGCGTTCTTTTATTGTCCGCACTATATGGAAGGCAAGTTTCCTGAATATGCCAGGCTTTGCAATTGTCGCAAGCCCGCTACGGGCATGATTGATGCAGCATGTGAAAAATACGGCATTGACCGTCATCGTGCTGTCATGATTGGCGACGCTGAACGCGACATGGAATGCGCGAGAAGGGCGGGTTTGCGAGGGATGCGCTATACGGGCGGAAGCTTGCTGGATATGGTGGAAGAGGTGCTGGAGATTTTGGTGCAGCCTTAACCATCTTTATTGAGACTTTGAGTTGTGAAGTATGGAGCGGATTTTGCGATGAAGGAATATCGAAACATTTTGGTCTATGCGCTTGTAAATTTGGGTGATGTAGTTTTATCGACCAGTGCGATTGTGCTTTTGCGAAAAGCTTATCCACAGGCGCGCATCACGATGATGGTGCGTCCTGTCGTGCGGCAGGCAGTTGAAAACAATCCTGTGATTGATGACATATTGGTCTTTGACTACAAGGCCAAGGGGCGTTCCTTCTCGCGAATGCTGATGATGATAAGGGATTTGCGAAAACGCAAATTCGACTTGGCGGTTTCTTTTGATCGCAAGTTGCGTCCGGCGTTGCTGTGCCTCTTGGCAGGCATCCCTGTACGCGTGGGGCCGGAGCGTGTCTTTGACGACGAACCGAGTCGTGTGACGTGGTTCTATACACATACGATACCGATTACACACGATTTGGAATGCACCTTGCAGGCGGAGACGTATCAAGAAATTGTCCGTGGCTTTACGGGTATTCGAGACCATGCAAAGCCTGTATTTGCGCGCATTGAGAATAAAAATTATAGCAAGGCGAAAGAGTTGCTGCAGCGCTTGCCTTCTGCCGATCAAAAGATAGCGCTTTGTATCAAAGGCACATTTGAATTAAAAACTTGGCCGAAAGAATATTTTATTCGTGTTGTGACTGCATTGAAGCAGCGGCACTCTGCCGCATTTTTTGTTGTGGGTGCGCCTAGTGATCGAGCGTATGCGGACGAACTTATTGCGGAAACACCTGTGCCTATTCTTAATTTTTGCGGTGAAACTGATCTTGTGGATTTGGCGGCGATCTTTTTGCATACGGATCTTTTCGTGACTGTGGATACGGGGGCAACGCATATTGCGGCGACCACGGGCGTGCCGATGGTGACGATGTATGGCTGTACGAGCCCTAAACGCTGGCATCCGATCAACCCCAATGCGCGAGTTCTGACGACGGGGGAATCTTGTTGCCCATGCAAATGTTCACCACAGGAATGTCCGAGCCAGCCTGCTCCGAAGTGCTTGTGGAGACTGGGAGCGGAACAGGTACGGGAGCAATGTGAAGCCTTGTTGGCGGCAGGCAAAAGTTCCCGTTCCATCTGAGGGGTCTGGGGCTTGGATGACAGGAAAAGTGCCGTCGGATGGGAGCAGCATTTGAAAAACTCGTTCGTATATGTCGTCGTTGGTTTATCGAGTGCATATGGATGGCAAAGGAGTGGATTTAATGAACGAGACGGTGCATGAGAAGTGCATGTTCGTCCTTTTGCTCTTGATGGCTTTTTTTAGTAACATAGCTACAGGGCCAACCGTAACGGCAATCGTCTTGGGGATCGCTCTCATGATTGTGCATTATGTGCGTATGGGAAAACTGCCCGTGGTAGACAAGAAGTTAGGATTCGTGGTGCTTCTTTACTTATGCGTTTGGCTGGTTTGTGGCTTGGAATCGCGACAACCGATCGACTCCATGCAGGCCGTCGTAGGAATCGCTTATCGTTTTATGCCGCTGTTTTTTGTGCTTTTGTATATACGTACACAAAAGCAGGTACGGTACTTCGTATTCGCTTTCGCTGCGTCTGTTCTCATTAACGACAGTGTGGCATTGTTTCAAATTGTATCGAATCCATGGGGATACCGGCCCGCGGGTCTCGTTCATTCCGCGACCTTTCTTGGAAGTCATATGCTGATGGCGATTCCTGTCTTATTTTTCTTTTCTAGAAAAGCATATTTTTCTTTATTCGAACGTTTGGGATTGGGATTGATGACAGCATTTTCGCTAGGGATTCTTTTCCTGACGCAGACAAGGGGAGCGTGGCTGGCTTTTCTTGGCGTGATATTGCTGTGCCTCCTTGTAGAACAACGATATCGGCGAAAGATCCTTTTGGGACTTATTGTGGCTTTCTTTTGTGTGGAAGGAGTGCTTGCATTTTCACCGATGTATATGCAACGTGCTGCTACGCTGACGGATCCGCATATGCAGTCCAATCTTGAGCGGACATATATGTGGAAGGCGGCTATTTCCATGTGGAAGGAAGCTCCTGTCTTAGGGGTAGGGATGAATCAGTATTATTGGTATTATAACGTCATCTACATTCCACCGGAAGCCAAGGAGCGACCCGTTTCTCCGGATCGTCCCGATACAGGGCATGGACATCCGCATAATAATATTCTTAAACATCTGGCTGAAGGAGGGGTGCTGGGGTTGTCGGCATATCTCATTCTGCATGGATACATTTGTTCTTGTTTGTGGCGAAGGTATCAGAAAGAGCATGGTCGCATAGAGCTCCCCTGCGCTCTCATGGGAATCCTAGTCTTTGCAGGCGTTCATCTTGAAGGCTTGACGGATACCAATATCAATCAAGTTTCTATTTTGATAGAGTACTGTCTGCTTATGGGACTATCATTGACAGCCGATGTCATTGAAGATAAAAATGCAGACCGTTCCACTGCGGAACGCTTATGACAGAGAGTATAGACCGAAGGATTTAGATGAGATGGATTTCACATTAGGGCGTATGTGATTCGGCAATGCGAGGGGGCTTGGAATTGCGCTTGGAGAAAGTGTTTGCTAATTTGCAAAAAGACTTGAAGGTGTTCGGCTTCTTTTTGGTTGTTATTTGTTTTTATCGTGCGTACTTTATGCTATATTTATCAGAGGCAATCTTGCCGAGTACGTCGATGGAAGAGGTGCTTGTTGCTCTTTGGTTGGGCTTTCGTCTTAGTCTAAAATCTGCGGGAGCGATGGCACTCTTTGGATTTGTGCTGTGCTCTTTGCCCGAGCTTGTTTTGCCTAAGCTGCAGCTTGATCGTCTGCGGCTTTGGCTCGGAACGGTGGGGAGTGCAGTCCTTGCCGTGCTCTTTCAGGCGCGGTTTCCCTATTATGAAGTGTTTCATGCGACGTTCGGCAGGGAAGTTGTACAGGGACTGCACGACGATACACAGACGATTTTTTCCATGTTGGTTGAATCGTATGCCTTGCCGATACGCCTTTTGGCAGCCGTCGTTTTGACTGTAGCTTCCTATTTTTTGCTTCGTCGTTTACTGCGTACGAAAACGATGCCGTTGCCGAAGGGCTGGAATCGATGGGCAGTAGGCGTGGGACTTTTTTTATTCGTTCCGATATTTTTTATTTTTATTCGTTTCGGAGGCAGTTTTAATTACGAACATTCGATCAACTGGGAGAATGCTTCGGTCACAAAAGACCCTTTTCTTAATGAGTGTATTTTGGATGATATTCAGGCGATGTATCGCGTACGGGATTTTTACATTAATATGCAAAAGAACGGCGGCGTCAGTTTCGTTGATGTATCGCGTGCCGAGGAATACATGAGTTTCTTAGGAGGGGGCATGAATAAGGGAGCAGGGCTTGAGGCAAGTCTCGTACGCACGACGAAGGGCGCGCGGCTTCCCAAGCCGAAGCATATTTTCATCATCCTTGGGGAAACGTATGCACAATGGCCGATGCTTGAAACGTATGCCGGTCTTCATGGCGCCGATGGCATCAAGAGTCTGATTGCCGAGGATCGGGCCTTTTATACACAGTCCTTTATGCCGAATGGTACGTTTACATTGGTGGCGATTACGGGACTTGTCACGGGTCTCAGCGATGTCGGCATGGATTTGAATTATCAGCCGAAGAGCTTTCGGGAGGTGTATATCACTTCGATGGCGCCGCAATTTCAGCGCTTGGGTTATCGCGTGGAATTTTGGTACGGGGGATTTCCGGAGTGGGATTCTATCAAGAAGCTGTCGCTCGCCCAAGGTTTCGATGCGTTTTACGGTGCGCCGGACTACAACGCGCCAAGGCAGAATATCTGGGGAACGACGGATGGACATCTCTTCGAGGCTCTTTATGATCACTTAGCAGAGGAAGAGCCGACGGTTCATCTCATCATGACGATATCCAATCATCCGCCTTATGATATCGATCTTGCCGCAGAAGGCATTGATCTGGCAGAAATCGAAAGAGCGCTGCAAGGACGCACGGAGCGACCAGAGCAGCTTGCGCTGAAAGTGGGTCATTATCGCTATATGGATAAGACCGTGACAGACTTCGTGCGCAGGACGATGGCGGCGTATCCGGACAGTATTTTCGTGATTACAGGCGATCATTCGATCCGCATGGATCCGGCGGCGCAGTCGACGCTTTTCGAGCACGAAAGTGTGCCGTTTGTCTTGTACGGCAATGGCGTGACGAAAGATATTTTACCCAAGGATGTTGTAGGCGGACATACGGCGATTGTGCCGACGTTGATCGAGCTAATTGCGCCTGAGGGATTTTCGTACACTTCTATTGCACGAAGTATGACGGAGGGAACGAAGTATGCGTTCAACTCGGATTGTTGGATCGCTCGCGAAGCCATGGGCAATGTCGATGACGACCGCATGGAGCTTTTACCAGGAATTGCATCGCCGCAGGAAGATCTTGCGGCAGAGCGTGAGGCGGCGCTTTATGAAGTGGCCGCAATGCGGACAATTTCGCGAATCTTGATCGGGGATATGGAACAGTGAGGATGCAGGAAATTGGCGATTTACGATTGCTTTACCTTTTATAATGAATATGAACTCCTTGAATGGCGCTTAAAGATGCTTTACGATGTTGTCGATCTGTTTGTCGTTGTCGAGGGGAATCGTACGTTTCAAAATAAACCCAAGGAGTTTAATTTTCCTAAATATGAGGCGCTTTTTGCACCTTATGAAAAAAAGATTCGCTATGTGGCAATCGAGGAAGAAATGCCGTATGATAGCGATTGGTCGATCGAGATTTTTCAGCGGAATTATATCAAGAATGCTCTTGTTGACTGCAAGGATGACGATATTATTCTTTTGTCCGATGTCGACGAGTTTGCTGCGCCAGATCTTTTGCAACAGGTGAAATCTGGTATCGGTGAAGTTCATATTTTTTCTACGTTCGAGCGCGTGGCAGAGCGCGAAGGGCTGCGCGGTTTGTCGCGCAATGCGCGTTGTTTTTTTCGGGCACTGCCTTACATGAGCAAACGTTCAAACATACGTGAGTTTTTGCGATACAGTCCTGTGGTGTGTGAACAGGCGATGTATAATTTTTTTATCAACTATCAGAGAGACTCGAATTGGTGCGGCTTGATTCTCGCGGAATATGGACAGATTGTGGAGATGCAAATGCTGCGTTCGCGGCGTAATCAATTTCCAATGATACGTGGCGGTTGGCACTTTTCATCTTTGGGTGGTCTGGAGATGATTCGCAATAAGATCAATTCTACGTCTGACGGAATGTGCAATCCTATTTATGGTTTGCCGGAAGAAGTGCAGAATCAGGTAGTTGAGGAAGCGCTGGAGAGAGGTTATATTTGGTGGCGAGATGAGTACCTGAAGAAATGCACCTTGGAGGACTTGGATATTCCGTGGATCGAATGGTTTGCAAAGAAGTATCCATATATGTATCATGGCTGAGTTTTGCACTTCAATAAAATATACTCGAGATGGCTAGGAGAACAAGTTGTGCAGAGTTTTTAGAGCTTATGGATGCGCAGATTGCGGAGAATATGGGGAAGATATTGCGGACACATGATCGTCAATCGAATGAGAGGCTGCAGCAGGTGATTTATGCGGCTGTGAAGGGCGGGTACTTTGCGATGCTGGCGGCGCTGGATGGGGAAGTTGCAGCGCGATTGAAGGTCATACAGGAGGTTTTTCGATGAATCTGCCGAATCCTATCCGAGAGGGGATTGTGCAGCTCGCACACAAGTATGGCCTATCGCGTGTCGTGCTCTTCGGTTCGCGGGCGCGCGGGGACAACTGGGAGCGCAGCGACGTCGATCTCGCTGTTGCAGGCGCGTAACAATGTAGCACATTCTTACAGTGAGCCGATTGCACTTTCCATCATTCGTGACAGTCAGGAGATGTTCATTGCGATGTTCGAACAACTGGCGGAGGAGTTGCGGGGGAGTTGGCTTTGATGGAAGTTCGATGTTTATAAACTTTCAGGACATATGTTCAGCTGTCACTCTAAGCGGTATGGTTTGCCTTTACGCCTGCTTCCTACGATGACGTCATCAAGGAGGCACGCTGTACATATGTCCTCACGCCTTACAGAAGCCTAGCCAATCGGTCCGCGCCTGCGGCTTGACCTCTTGGGGCTTCATAGTAAAAATAGGCATTTTTATAAACATCAAACTTCCATCTTTATAAAAATGCCCATTTTAGTAAAGGTCAGGTGTAGGGGGAAATGGCATACAAGAGCCTGAAGAAGATATACTACAAAAAGACGGAGGATGTAGAAGCGGTATATCGGGCGCGTTGTCAATTTGAGGCGGCTTATCACTTCGATATATGGATCAAACAGTACAAGCATAAAACGGCGTATCCGGCATTCTTGTGCCTTACACAAGAGATGTTTTTGCTCATGGAGCGTATTTATAAATCGTATGAGGTGTTCCTGTACCTCGTCAATACGGTGCCGCATGTTATTCTGCGGCAGTTTTCGCTCTTGTGTATCGTAGATGAAGTGAAGTCGACGAACGATATCGAAGGCGTTCGGAGTACTAGGCGTGAAATCAAGGAAATCCTTGATGGGGGGATACGGAAATCCCATCGTTTGGAGAGTATTGTCCAAAAGTATCGGGGACTGCTTTCAAAGGAAAAAATCGCCTTTGAAACAAGCCGTGACATCCGTAAGTTTTATGATGAATTTGCACATGAAGAGGTCATTCGTGACGATCCGCGAAATGAATTGGATGGAGAAATATTCCGCAAGGATTCTGTTGATATTGCTTCCCCGACGGAACGCACTGTGCACCAAGGGATTTTTCCTGAAGCACGAATCATAGAAGAGATGGACAAGGCGTTGGCTGTTCTTCATGATGAGAAGATTCCCGTATTGATTCGGACGGCTGTATTCCACTATTTTTTTGCTTATATTCATCCCTTTTATGATGGAAATGGAAGAACGGTGCGCTTTATAACGGCGTATTTCCTGGGGAAGCATCTTCATCCTTTGGCAACGGTTCGGCTGTCCGTTATCTTCAAGAAGCATCAGAAGAGGTATTACAAACTTTTCGAGGAAACGGACAGTGAGCTCAACCGAGCAGAGATGACGTTGTTCGTGGAAGAGTTCATACGATTCATTGCGGAGTCGATTGACGATACTGTACGAATACTGGAGCGGAAGAAGGAGCAGGTGGAGAGGTATCGCCAGCAGATCGAAGAAATGAATTTGGAGGATGCGCTGACGAAGAATTTGTATTACATTTTGCTTCAGGCTGCTTTATTTTATGGGCAGGGTATTACGATACAAGAATTGGAGAAGGTGCTGAAAAGATCGCGGGCGACGATTCAGAAAAGATTGGACAAAATTCCGGAGAAGGATCTTGTGAAAACGAGGAAACGGGCAATCTACTATAAGATCAATATGCTTCTTTTCAGGAAGGAAAAGGCAGAGGGAGGAAAGGCGAATAGAGCCTGAGCACCCAATGGAGGAGGAACACAATATGGCATTCAAGGAGATTCAGCCGCAGGATTTGCAGGACAATGTATTTACGCTGATCGGCAAGGATTGGCTCGTCGTCTGCGGCGAGAAGGATGGCAAGGCGAACGCGATGACGGCTTCTTGGGGCGGCATGGGCGTGCTCTGGGGCAAGCCTGTCGTCTTCATCTTCATCCGTCCGCAGCGCTATACGAAGGAGTTCGTCGATGGGGCGAAAGGCTTCACGCTTTCCGTGCTCGACGAGTCGAAGCGCAAGGTCTTGAACTACCTCGGCACGGTGTCGGGGCGCGATGAGGCGAAGATCGAGAAGGCGGGACTTACGCCGCTTTCGGAAGGGGGCTTCACCTACTTTTCGGAGGCGCGGCTGGCGCTCCTTTGCCGCAAGCTTTATGCGCAGGAGATGAAGCCCGAGTGCTTCATTGAGCGCGAGTGTGATGCAAAGTGGTATCCGGAGAAGGATTACCATACGATGTATGTGGCGGAGATCGAGAAGGCTCTCGTTCGCGGCTAAGAGTTCTGGGAGGCAGACATGCGGCAGGAAATCAAGGAGCAGCTCAAGGGGACGAGCCTTGCGCGCGGCATGACGGATGATGATGTCGAGGCGCTTCTCGCGTCGAGCCAAGTGCGCCTCGTGCACTACAAGAAGGGCGAGATCATCTTTCACGAGGGTGATGTGCCCGAGCGCCTTTTTCTGCTCGTCTCAGGCGCTGTGCGCATACTGAAGGACACGTATTCGGGGCGGCAGATCTTTTTAGGGGAGATACGAAAACCGGGCGTGATGTTCGGCGAGGTATATCTCTTCATCGAGCGCCATGCCTACGATATGTTCACGCAGGCGCTCGCAGCGACAGAGCTTTTGGAGATTTCGAGCCGCATGTTGACGCAGGGCGCTGCGGAGGATGATTTCGGCGAGGCAGACGATCCGGAAAGAGCGCAGCGCATGCGCCTGCAGGGACTTTTGCAGCGCAATCTTCTGCGCGATTTCGCACGCAAGGCATACCAGATGAACAATATGCTGAAGGTGCTTGCGAGCGGCTCTTTGCGCGGCAAAATCGCACGCTACTTGATGCTGCAGCCGCAGCAGGCAGAAGGTAAGATCTGCCTGCCCGAGAGCCGCGAGTCCACGGCGATCTACCTCGCAGTATCGCGCCCGGCGCTTTCGCGCGAGCTGAGCGCCATGCAGAAGGAGGGGATCCTCGCGGTGGAGTCGCGCACGATTCATATATTGGATCGGGAGAAGTTGGAGGCGTATCTGTAAGCAATAGAAAAGGCGTACAGACCATGGATTTTGGTCTGTACGCCTTTTTGTCTTGTGTGTATTGGTATTTACGCTTCCATGATGATCGGCAGGATCATAGGGCGGCGGCGTGTGGCGTCGAAGATGAAGCGGCCGAGGACATCGCGGATGGTTGTCTTGATGGAGGACCATTCGGTGATGTGTTCGTCCTCGCACTTCTTGAGGGCGCTGAACACGCGCTTTCTGGCGGTATCCATGAGTTCTTCGGATTCGCGCACGTAGACGAAGCCGCGCGACACGAAGTCAGGGCCGGAGACCATGCGGCCGGAGGAGCGGTTGATCGTCACGACGACGATGATGACGCCTTCGCGCGAGAGCTGCTGGCGGTCGCGCAGGACGATGTTGCCGACGTCGCCGACGCCGAGACCGTCGATGAGCACGATGCCTGCTTGCACCTTGCCGTTGAGTTTCGCCGAGTTGCGCGTGAATTCAAGAATGCCACCGTTTTCGTTGAGAAAGATGTTCTCCTTGGGCATGCCGAGGCTCTCTGCAAGCTTGGCATGGCGCACAAGCATGCGGTACTCGCCGTGTACGGGCATGAAGTAGCGCGGGCGGATCAAATTGTGCATGAGCTTCAAGGCGTCCTGGCCGGCATGACCGGAGACATGGATGCCCTCGCTCCTGCCGTAGACGACGTCAGCGCCGAGTTTCAGGAGAAGATCGATGGTCTTGCCGACGTAACGTTCGTTGCCGGGAATCGGCGTCGCCGAGATGATGATGGTGTCCATCGGCGTGATGTTGACCTTGCGATGTGAGCTCATCGCCATGCGCGTCAGGGCGGACATCGGCTCGCCCTGGCTGCCTGTCGTCGCGATGACGATCTGGTTGTCGTTGTAGCGGCCGATCTCGTCGATGTCGACGATCGTTCCCTCGGGCGCGGTCAGATAGCCAAGTTCCATCGCGATGTTCGTGACGTTGACCATGCTGCGGCCGAGGATCGCCACCTTGCGGCGGTAGCGCACGGCGGAGTCGATGATCTGCTGGATGCGCGAGACGTTCGAGGAGAAGGTCGCGACGATGATGCGCCCGCGTGCGCGCCGAAATACGCGGTCGAAGGCGACGCCGACGGTCGCTTCGCTCGGCACAGGCTCTGTGCGCTCGGCGTTCGTGCTGTCGGCAAGCATGAGCAGCACGCTCTTGTTGCCGATTTCTGAGAGCGTCTTGAAGTCCGTGAGTTTTCCGTCGACGGGCGTGTAGTCCATCTTGAAGTCGCCCGTGTGGAAGATCGTGCCGAGCGGCGTGCGGATCGCGAGCGCCACGGCATCGGGGATGCTGTGGTTCACGCGCACGAACTTGATGGCGAAGCAGCCGAGTCGCAGCTGATCGCCCGCCATGATGGGATGGAGGTTCTGCGTCGAAACGCCGCGCTCCTCCAAGCGTCCCTTGAGGATGCCGAGCGTCAGCGGCGTGCCGTAGACGGGAACGTCGATCTGCGTGAGGACGTACGGCAGAGCGCCGATGTGATCCTCGTGACCGTGCGTCAGCACGATGCCTTTGATACAGTCGC
>ERZ773083.2185-NODE-2185-length-12390-cov-13.563032_pt1 | contig 12390 bp, 7 predicted proteins | sample MGYA00511465_ERZ773083 | MGnify/ENA primary metagenome ERZ773083 (study PRJEB29015, sample SAMEA2738001) | human oral metagenome | biome: human oral; feature: human-associated habitat; material: dental | place: China | collected 2060 ... | reverse complement strand
CGCGACGACGCTCTCGGGCGGCGAGGCGCAGCGCGTGAAGCTCGCGACGGAGCTGGCACGCCGCTCGACGGGGCGCACGCTCTACATCCTCGACGAGCCGACGACGGGACTTCATACCGCCGACATCGCGAAGCTCCTCGGCATCCTGCACCGCCTCGTCGACGGCGGCGACACGGTCGTCGTCATCGAGCACAATCTTGACGTCATCAAGACGGCCGATCACATCATCGATCTCGGCCCCGAGGGCGGCTCGGGCGGCGGCACGATCGTCGCCGAAGGCCGTCCCGAGGACATCGTGAAGGTCAAGGCCTCGTATACAGGGAAGTTTTTGAAGCCGTTGTTGGAAGAGAATTTTGAGAGGGATGCGAAATGAACCGATTGAAGAAAAAGGATTTTTTGACTCTGGGATTTATGATGTTCTCCGTCTTTTTCGGGGCGGGCAACCTCATCTTTCCGCCCGCCTTGGGACAGGCGGCGGGAGAGAACACCGTTCTCGCCATGCTGGGCTTCATGACGACGGGCGTCGGCCTGCCGCTTTTGGGCATTATGGCGATCGCGATCGCGGGCGGCGAGTATGTGCCGCTCCTGAAGAGGCGCACGTTCCCTTGGTTTGCGACGGCGCTGCTCGTCATCCTTTATCTCATCATCGGCCCTCTGTTCGCCATGCCGAGGACGGGCGCCGTATCCTTCGAGATCGGCATCCGGCCCTTCCTTGACACGGGCGATCTCACGATTCCGCAGGTCGTCTATACGGCGCTTTTCTTCGGCGCGTCGTACTACCTGTCGCTCAACCCGAACAAGCTCATCGACCGCGTGGGCAAGATGCTCACGCCCGCGCTGCTCATCGTGCTCGTGATCCTCTTCTTGCGCACATTCTGGGCGCCGATGGGCGCGGTGCTCGCTCCGACGGGCGCCTACATCGAAGCGCCGTACGCGCAGGGATTCCAAGACGGCTATCAGACGATGGATCTCCTCGCGACCATCGCCATCGGCGCGCTCGTCGTCAATGCCGTGCGCTACCGCGGCGTGACCGATGAGCGTTCCGTCGGCAAAGCGTGCCTCGCGGCGGGCTTCATCACGGTCTTCCTCATGGCCTGCGTTTATGGCTCTCTGGCCTACCTCGGCGCGACGAGCGCGACGGTCTTGGGACACTCGGAGAACGGCGGACAGCTCCTCGCCGAGGCCGTGCGCATCTTCTTCGGTGCGGCGGGAAACGTGCTCCTTGCGCTCATCATCATTCTCGCGTGCATCACGACGTGCTGCGGCATCACGTCGAGCGCCGCGATGTTCTTCCACAAGCTCTTCAAGAAGAAGATTTCCTACGAGCGCCTGCTGCTCTTCTCCATCCTCTTCAGCTTCGGCGCGTCGAACATCGGCCTCACGCAGATCATCGCGCTCGCCGTGCCGTTCCTCGTGGCGATCTATCCGTTGGTCATCGTCTTTGTGCTCCTCTCGCTCTTCGACCGCTTCATCGGCTGGCGAAAGAGCATCTACCAGGGCGCCATGCTCGTCACGCTCGCCTTCTCGCTGACGGACGCGATGCATGCCGCAGGCTTCGGGCCTGCCGCGCTCTACGAAATGCTTTCCGCGCATGTCCCGTTCTACGGCGTCATGATGGGCTGGGTCTGCCCGGCAGTCGCCGGCGCATTCCTGGGATTTTTCATCTCGCTCGGGCAGAAGGCGCCGGAAGTCAAGGAAGCGTAGCTTCGCGCCGTACAAGACGATTCGCATAGAGAGACAGCCTGACGGGCATTCCGTCAGGCTGTCTCTTTATGCTATAATGGAAGGAAAGAGGGGAGGAGAGCCGTCTTTGAAGAAAGTGTCTTTGGCAGAGCTGCTCAAAGGGATGCGGGCGGCGTCGTATGAAGAGCAGTACAGTTCCATTATGAAACTGCTTGAAGATGGGCGCATCAAGCCGCTGAAACGATCCGGCACGAATGGCAAGAAGCCGGCGCTTCATTTGGCATATTGGCTGGCGGAAGAAGAGACGGATTATGCGCCGTACCGGGAGGAACTGCTTTACTGTACGATGCCACGCTTCTCGGTGGACTATTATCTGCGCCACCTCGACGTGTATGAGAAGGAGCGTACAGCGGTGCGCGCCCTGCAGGATTTTTTGCAGCTGCACGGCGAGAAGCTGCGGCAGCAGGTTTCCTTCAACGAGCGAAGCTTCCAGATCTGGGGAAAGGAGAAGTTCCTGCTGCAAGGCGCGGGAAAGACCGTATTGAAGCACTGCGGCTTCGATGCAGCGCTTCTCAACTGCTACGAGACGGCGGAGCCTTTTTCCTGCTATGCGCATGAGAGAAGGACGCCGCAGAAGATTCTCGTCATCGAGAACAAGGATACATTCTTCAGCATGCGCTGCCATCTGCTCGGAGGCGCTTCTGCCATTTTGGGAGAGACGTTCGGCACGCTCGTCTACGGCGCGGGAAAGCGCGTTCTCAGCAGCTTTCGCGATTTCTCCGTCAGCGCGGAGCCTTACATGAAGGAGCGGGCGAACGAACTCCTTTACTTCGGCGATCTCGACTACGAGGGCGTCGGCATATACGAGAATCTTGCCGCTTCGCTTGCGCCGCAATGGGAAATCAAGCCGTTCGCTGCAGCCTATCGTGCCATGCTCGCCAAAGGGGCCGGCGTTGCGCTTCCACGGACGAAGGAGAAGCAAAATCGGCATATCACGGGCGCTTTTTTCGCATGTTTTCCGGCGGCGGACGTTCTCGCCATGAGGAAGATTTTGGAGGCGGGGCGCTACATTCCGCAGGAGATTCTGAATCTGGAGGATTTTTAGTGCGATGCGGTACGATTTTCTCAAGGCTTTTCCCAAGCGCATGAAGACGGTGGGGCTTCACGCCCTGCTCTTCGCAAACAGCAGCCAGAAGTCGCTGTGGAAGGAGTGCGGCTTCGAGACTTTGGCGGAGCAGATGAATATGATCTTTGCCGTACTGCTCTACATCATGGAGCAGTCGCTGAAGGAAGAAGCCTGCACGATGGACGATATCGCTGTCTTTGCCGATGCGGTCAACGCAGAGCATTTCCGCAAGGACATGTCGTTTGACGAATGCCGGGCGCTCGCCGACTTCATCGTCAACGTCGTCCTCTCCAACGAGGGACGCGCCATGTACTTCACGGGCTACGACTTCGAGCAGGGCGCTTTCGAGCAGCTTCATATCAGCTATGTGGCGAACCGCATCGTCTACATCGACCGAGAGGTGCGGCGAACCTCTTATCATCTGACGGATGACGGCTATAATCTTTTGCTGGGCACGCTGGAAGTCGAGAGCAATTTGAAGCTGACGATTCAGGAACTGATCTTCCAGATGCATCTGGAGAAGCAGAGCTATGACAAGGCGCTCGACGACATCAAGAACGTTTTCAACCTCATGCAGATCCAACTGCAGAAGATTCGCGAGGCGATGCTGCGCATCCGCCGCAACGTGCTCGATTACCGCGTCGGCGACTACGAGAGGCTTCTGCGCGACGATATGGCGACGATCGATGAGACGAAGGAGAAGTTCCGCCGCTACCGCGACCTCGTGCAGTCGCGCGTGCGCGAGATGGAGGCGGGGCAGGTGGACGTCCGTTCCCTTTTGCCGGAAGACGAGGAGAAGCTGCGGCATCTGCGCGAGATCGAGCGCTATCTGAGCCGCGTCATCGACGAGCATCAGCGCATCTTGGGCAGCCATTTCGATCTGAAGGCGCTCTACACGTCGGAGCTGGAGAAGATGGCGGAGATGTCGCTCGTGCGGCGCTTCAGTCTGCGCACGGAACTGTTCGACAAGGCGCTGAAAAATCCTGCGGCGCTCGGCAGGCTCGACGCTTTTTTGGCGCCGCTCTTCAACCGTGCGCCGGCGAAGATCTTCAACCTGCGCAAGATCACCGAGGAGCAGCGCATGCGTCAAGCGTCAGAAGAGGAAATGACGACGGAGGACATGGACTTTGATGAGACGGCTTGGCGCGAGGAGCAGGAGCGCCTGCAGCAGGAAAAGCTCGCAAAGTATGAGGCCTGCCTCGCCTTTTTGCTCGAAACGGCAGCGGAGCGCGGCACGGTGAGATTGTCGGCGCTTCGCGAGGCGGTGCAGGCGGACGAGGCGAAGCGAGCGGCGCTCCTTCCGGACGTTCGCATCTTCAAGGAGGTCATGGTCGAGCTTTTGAAGACAGCTGTCATCGACGTCGAGGCGCTGCGGGAAGAAAAGGCGTCCTACATCCGCGAGGAGGCGAAGGGTTTTTGCCTGGGCGCGATGGCGCTCGACCTCTTGGCGGAGCATCGCGCTTGGGGGCGAATCCGAGAAGTCGAGGCGCGAAAGCTTTACGAGGAGGCGCCTGTCGTTTTTCACGGCGTGCCGGACGGCGCGGGCGGCGAGTGCGTCGTGCGCTGCTCGGAGGTGGTTCTGCGCGTGCGAAAGGAGAAGGAAGATGGCGTATGAAGCGGAAGAGGTGCGGCTCAGTCAGGAGATTTTCTATCATCTCCTTGAGCATCATGAGCTGCGCGAAGCGGAGACGCGCGAACTTTATCGCGCCTATACGGAATCCGCGCCCGTGCAGGAGATGGTCAAGGCGCAGGGAAGGATTGCGGCGAGCCGCGTGAAGCGCTACGGCGATGTCGTCTACCTGATTCCCGAGGCAGACAACCACTTTCTCGGCTACTCGCGTGCGCATCTCAAGAAGGAGCTTTGCCGCAGCAATGCGACGGACAAGGACTACTGCCTCGCGCAGTTTTCCATCCTCGTGCTCCTTCTGGAATTTTACGACGGACGAGGGACGAGCAGCAAGACGCGCGACTACATGCGCGTCGGCGAATGGCAGAACTCCATCTCGCTGCACTTGCAGGAGGGCGCAGATCTTACGGTCGAGGAGCAGGAGGCGCAGGGACTTTCCTATCAGGATATGCTTGAGGCGTATGAATCCCTGCGCTCCGATGATCGCGGCACGCGCCAGAAGACGACGAAGGAGGGCTTCCTCTATGGCATCCTGCGCTTTTTGCAGGCGCAGGGACTCGTCGAATATGTGGAGCAGGACGAGATGATCAAGACGCGGCGCAAGCTCGATCATTTCATGGATTGGAATTTGCTCAATGAGAACAACTATTCGCGCGTTCTCAAGGTGCTGGGGGTGAAAGGCGATGAGCAAGATCCGCGCGGTGCGGCTGATCAACATCAATTACAACCATGACGCGAACCGCATCAGCGACGAGACGATGCACTTCAACGGGGAGAGCGTCTTGATTTCCCTGCAGAACGGCGGCGGCAAGTCCGTCCTCGTGCAGATGCTCTGTGCCCCCTTCGTGCAGAAGCGTTTCCGGAGCTTCAAGGAGCGGCCTTTCGCCCGCTACTTTCGCACGCCGCAGCCATCCTTCATCCTCGTGGAATGGCAGCTTGAGCAGGGCGGCGGCTGTTTGCTGACGGGCATGATGGTGCGCAAGAGCCAAGAACTCGATGCGGGCGAAGAGCTTGAAATCATCAACTTCCTCAGCGAGTACAGGGCGCCGTGCACGCGGGACATCCATCATTTGCCCGTCTTGGAGAAGACGCGCACGGAGCTGCGCCTCAAGAGCTACGCCGCCTGCCGCCAGATTTTTGAAGGCTTTCGCCGCGAGCCGGACAAGAAGTTCCTGAGCTACGACATGGGAAGCAGCGCACAGGCGAAGCAATATTTCACGAAGCTCATGGAGTACGGCATTGATTATCGCGAATGGCAGAACATCATCCGCAAGGTCAACGAGGAGGAATCGGGGCTTTCGAAGCTCTTCTCCGACTGCAGGGATGAGAAGAGCCTTGTCGAGAAGTGGTTTCTCGATGCCATCGAGAACAAGCTGAACAAAGAGCAGAATCGCATGAGCGAATTTCGCACGATCTTGGAAAAATATGTGCGCCTCTATCAGGGCAACCGAGCCAAGATCGAGCGCAGGGGGGAGATCCGGCGTTTCGAGGAGGAGGCGCAGAAGATCGAGGCGCAGGCCGAAGCGTATCAGGCGGTTTCCTTGGAGGCTGCAGCGGGGCGCAGCCGGCTTGTCTGCTATCGCAGGGAAATCGTGCGCCTCGGCGAGAAAGCTGCCGAGGAAACCGTGCGCGAGACGGAGAAGCTGGAGGCGCTCGAAGGGGAGATCCGCCTGGTCGAGTATCAGCGCTGCTCAGCGCAGCACTACGCCGAGGCCGATGCGCTGGAAGCCTTGAAGGCGCGTTTTGACGCTTTGCAGGCGAGCATGACCGCTTGGGAGGAGAAGCGTGCGGCTTGGCAGGAACGATGCCATGTGCTGCGGCTTGCCCAAAGTCAGGAACGGCTTTCCAAGGAGCAGTCGGAGCTGGAGAAGATCGTGCAGTCCTTGGACGTCTGCCGCCGCGAAGATCAAGAGCTTGAGCCAGAGCGCGACTATCTCGGCTATCTGCTGCGCCTGCACTACGAAGGACAGATGGAAGAGGAGGAGCGGCGCATGAAGCGGGCACAGGCGCAGCTTGCCGTTCTCGCTGCGCGTGAGGCGAAGGATCGGCGAGAGGCGGAGGAGGCGGAGCGCGAGCGCGTGCAGCGGGCGCAGGAAGAGGGGGCGCTTCGTGCGGCGACGGAGCTTTACGGCCGCCTCGAAGACTGCTATGCCGAGCGCTGGCAGGCGTCTCTCGTGCGCAACATCGTCGGCGAGTATGAGCCGGGGAGACTGGAAGCGCTGGCGCAGGATCTCGACGACGCCGCGCGTGCCTGCGCGGAAAAGGAGCGCACCAAAAAGGAGCGCAGAGCCGTCATAGGCACGGAGATCGTGCGCATGGAACGCGAGTCGGAGCAGCTTCGCCAACGGGAGGCAAAAAAGAGAGCGGCGCTTGGCAAAGCGCACGAGAGCCTGCAGGCCTATGAGGAGGAAATCGCCTATCGCAGACGGGCGCTCAAGTATCTCGAACTGCATCCTGCGCAGGCGGCGCTTTTCGATGGAGAGAGACTCCTGGCGGCGGCCGAAGGCAAGCTGCGGGAAATGAGCGAGATGCTGCAGAAGCTTACCGTGGAGGAGAAAGGCTGCAAGGATGAGCTGCAGAACCTTCGGACGGGGCGCAGCATCGCCCTGCCGCCAGGCCTGCGGCACGTGTTCGACACGCTCGGCATTCCCCTCGTTTACGGCATGGAATGGTTGAAGCGCAACAGGCTTTCGGAAGAGGAGAATCTGTCGCTCGTCGAAAAGAATCCGTTCCTGCCGTACGCGCTCATCTTGCCGGAAGCGCAGCTCTGCCGGCTGCAGCGGGAGCCGCCGACAGTCTTCACCGCCGCGCCCGTGCCCTTGCTGACGCGCGAGAGTCTGGCGCGAGAGGGCGAGTCTTCCGAACCGCTTGCCGGAAACGTCCGCTTCTACATGCTTTTCAACAAGAACCTCCTGAACGAGGAGAAGCTGCGGCGACTGTTGGAAGAAAAGGAAGCGGAACTGGCGCACCGGCGGGAGGAGCGAACGAGGCGGCAGGAAGAGCACGAGGGCTATGTGAAGCTGCGCGATACATTGCGCGAGCAGAAGGTCACGGAGCAGCTTTACGAAGCCGTGCGCCAGGAGATCCGTGACATCGAGGAAGAATGCGCGGAGCTTGCTGCAGCCGTCATGCAGGCAAAGGAAAGCGTCTTGAACCTGCGGCGGGAGGAAAAGAGTCTCGAAGACGGGCTGCGCACATTGGAAAGGGAAGCGGCAAGGCGTGAGCTGCAGACGGAAGAGCTGCGCGAGCTGACGGACGCCTACGGCAGATATTTGGAGGAGAAGGAGCAGCTGGCACGTTGCCGGGCGAGGCTGGCGGCGCTGCAGCAGAAGCGGGAGGAGCTGTGCGCCGAGTTGGAGCGGCTGGCGCTCGCAATTCGCACGCAGGAAAGGGGCAGGGAGGATTCCCGACGCCGCTTGGAAGAACTGCGGCAGGAGCACATTGCCTTCGCCGCTTACGAGAAGACGGCGAGACCTGCCGCTTTGCGAGATTCGGCGGGGGATTTCGGCGCACGCCTGGCACGCTATCAGGCAATCGGGCAGAAGGTTTCGCAGCGCGAGCAGGAGCTTGAGGCGCGGCAAAAGATCGCGGCGGAGCGCGTGCGCCAAGCACAGAGGGAGCTGCAGCGCATGGCGCACAAGTACGGCTTGACGCAGGACGCATGGCGTGAGGCCCTCTACAGCGAAGCGGAGGAAGAAGAGGCCGAAAGGGAGGCGGCAGCCTGCCTTGAGAAGCTGCGCGAAGAGGAGCGCAGGAAGAACGACGTCGACAAGTCGCTCGCTCTCTTAAAGCAGCGCATGGCACAAAACAAGCATGAGATGCGACGCATCTGTGCGAAGGAAGAGCCTCTGCCGCGAGAGGCTCTTCCCGTCCTCGACCATGAGGCGCGAAAGGCGGAGCTGCTGTTGCAGAAGCGCCGCACGGAAAAGGATCTGGCGGCATGGCAGGAGCGGCGGCAGGGATGCGAGAGCATCTTGACGGCCTTGGCGGAATACGAGGGGGAAGAGCCGCAGGAAGAAGCCGCCTTCGAGGAGGACTTCTCCCGCGCTGCCATGGCGCAGCTCCGCAGCTTCATGGGGAAGCTGCAGCAACTTTATCGGAAGGGCTGCGACAACAGGACGCGGGCGCGTGAGAAGCTGATGCAGGTTCTCAACGGTGCGGCGCGTCTCGAAGAGTTCCAGGAAGATTTCTTCCGCAAGCCGCTCGAAACCTTGCTCGCCTGCGCAGAAGACGCGTCGAAGGCGCTGCGCCAGCTTGCCGTCATACGTCAGTCGTATCGCGATCTCGTGGAAAAACTGCTCGTCGATATTGCCATGGTGAAAGCGGAGGAGCAGCAGATCGTCGCCCTTTTGCAGGATTATGTGCGCGAGGTTCATGCGCAGCTGGGCAAGATCGACAGCAATTCGAGCATCATGGTGCGCGGCCGCTCCATCAAGATGCTGCGCCTCGAACTGCCCGATTGGCTGGAAAACGAAGACGCCTATCGCAGCCGCATCGAGGAAAAGGTCGGGGAGCTTACGAGGCGCGGCGTCGACCTGCTCGAACGGGAGGACTCGCTGCACGATTTCATCGGCAAGCAGCTGACGACGAAGGGGCTTTACGACGATGTCATCGGCATCTCGAACATCCGCATCGAGATGTTCAAGATTGAGGAGCAGTACGAGCGTCGGATCACGTGGAGCGCGGTCGCGAGCAACTCGGGCGGCGAAGGATTCTTGTCCGCCTTCGTCATCCTCGCGAGCCTGCTCCACTATATGAGGCGCGACGAGACGGACATCTTCGCCGAGCGCAATGAAGGCAAGGTGCTCCTGATGGACAATCCCTTCGCGCAGACGAACGCCTCGCATCTTCTGAAACCGCTGATGGAGGTGGCGAAGAAGAACAACACGCAGCTCATTTGCCTCACGGGGCTTGGCGGCGAATCCATCTACAATCGCTTCGACAACATCTATGTGCTCAATCTCGTCGATTCGAGACTGAACCGCGTCCGATACCTGAAGAGCCGCCAGATTGCAGGCAAGACGCCCGACGCCGCGCTTTCCCTCGCACGCATCGAGGTGGCGGCGGATGAGGGACGCATGGAATCGCTGTTTTGAGATGCAGAAAGAGAGCCGCCTGCAGCCGAGGCTTTCGGCTGCAGGCGGCTGTTCGCTTCATGCACGTGAGTATATGCTCGCGTTGGCGGCGAGCATGGACTTCTTCGGTTCGTTCTTGCCAAGCGCAAGTGAGAGCGCTGCGCGCTCTAGCCCTTGAGTCCCGAGCCGGTCAGCGGCACGACGACGCGGTAGTTGTCGGGCTTTGCCGTGCCGAAGATCTGCATGGCGCCGGCGAGGGCTGCGGCGCTCGTCGTTTCCACGTAGACGCCTCTGCGGCCGAGCATTCTCTTGCACTTCACGATGTCATCGTCCTCGACGATGAGGACGTCGCCGCCGCTGTTCTTGACAGCGGCGAGCATGTCGTGCAGCCGCTTGGGCTGCTCGATGCGGATGGACTCGGCAATCGTCTCCGTCTTCGGGCTTTCCGGTATCTTGTTGAACGCCTCGTAGAGCGGCGCACAGTTCTTGCTCTGCACGGGCATGAGGCGCGGCAGGCGGCCGATCTCGATGAAGCCGTAGTAAAGCCCCAGGAGCATCGTGCCGTTGCCGACGGGCAGGAAGATGTACTCGGGCACGCTCTCGCCGAGCTGCTCGTAGATTTCGTATGCCATCGCCTTCATGCCCTCGAAGAAGAGCGGGTTGTAGACGTGCGAGGCGTAGTAGGCGTCGCCGAGGTTTTCCTTGACCGCTTGGCATGCGCCCGTGCGGCCTCCTTCCGTCTTGACGATCCTCGCGCCGTAGGCGGCGATCTGACGCAGCTTGTCGGGCGACGTCTCCTTCGGCACGTAGACCGTGCAGTCGATGTCCGCCGCTGCCGCGTAGGCTGCGATGGAAGCGCCGGCATTGCCTGCCGAATCGAGAGCGATCTTCTCGATGCCGACGTGGTGGATCTCGTTGATCAGCGTGTAGGCGCCGCGATCCTTGAAGGAGCCGGTCGGCAGAAGGTTTTCCGTCTTCAGCAGGTATTCGATGCCGTCGATCTTGATGCTCAAAAGATCGGTGTGCATGTGCCCGATCGTGACGTCATGCACCGTCTCCTCGTTTGCCGCCTTGTTCAGATGGAACATGCCGCCGCATTCGCAGCGGTAGTTCATCGAGCTGATGGGATATTTCTTCTTGCACTTCTCGCAGTAAAAATACATGGAGCATCCCGCCTTCCGTATGATGATTCTTCGTCTGCCGGATATTTCTTCGTATGGATAGTATTCGCCTTTTCCCGCGCATTTCCTTTTCTCATGTGAATTTTTCCTGCATCTCTTCCCTGTTTTCTAAGAGAAAAATAAGACTTATCCGGACTCCTTGGCGTGAAAATATGGTTGGCAAAGGAGAAAAAATGATGTATCATAATAGCACGTGAGAGGATTTGCATGACCCGTATCTTTTGTTGCATGGGCTGGGTCCCGATGGGAACAGAGACAAGGGCAAGAGTCCTTCTCTTTTCTTTTTCGGTGACAGCTTCGCCTTATTTTCGGGAGAGGATTATGACAAACAAGATTTATGCGCTGGTCGGGCCTCACGCCTCGGGCAAGACGGTGCTGCTCGGCAAGCTCATGCAGCTCGGGATTCATTACATCCCGCTATATACAACCCGGACGCCGGGAAAGATCGATTCCGATGCAAAGTTTTACCGTTTTGTCAGCAAGGCGGAATTCTTCAAGCAGGACTTTGTCGTGCACGTCACTTACAAGGGCGACTATTACGGAATCTTGAAAAAGGACATCCTCTCGGCGCTGCAGGAGCACAAGATCAGCCTCGTGATGCTTGAGGCGAACGGCGTCAAGCAGCTCGCACGCCTTCTGAAAGAAAATTTCGAGACGATCTTCCTCATGGTCGACTATGTGACGCTCGTCGAGCGCATGATTCGTCTCGGACATAAAAATAATGAAATAAAGTATCATTTGGAATATGCGGAAAACAACAGCGAGTTCGACAACTGGAAGGACGCCGCGCATGTCGTGAAGCTCAAGAGTGCGGCGGATCCAGGGACGGCGTTCGATCAGATTCTGGCCATCATGGGGCTGATGCAGCTCCTGCCGCCGGAAAAGCTCAAGGAATGCGTGCAATAAAGGGGCAGCCTGCAAGGGCTGCTTCTTTATTTCTCAGAGGAATTTATACTGCCGACAATTTATGTTTTATGGTTTTTGATTGACACGTTAAAAGCCTCATGTTATCATATAATAAAAATTTCATATGATTGAATTAGGTGTCTTTGGACTTAATAGGGAATTTGGTGCAAGCCAAAGCGGTCACGCCACTGTAACAGCGAGCGACTTTGCAGAAGAACGCACAGCGTTTTTAGTCACTGAGATCTTTCTTGGGAAGGCGCAAAGAAACGATGAACTGAAGCCAGGAGAACTGCCTGATTGACAATCGCCGATTGACCTGCGAGTGACGGGGATGGAGATTTTGTACACATGGATGTACTGTACCTGAGTTTATCAGGCAGGGCATCTTTGTGCAGCCTAGATTAAAGTCCGGTTCCTTGGTGGAAACGGACTTTTTGTATGGAGAAAAGCGGGAGGCGGGCTTCATTGCGAATGCACCGCTGCCCGTGCATAGAGTGCATAGAACCGTGTATAACGAGTATGAGAAATATGAGCAGAATCTAAATCCGAAGTTGGAAGAGAGACTTTTGTGGGAGGTGATTGCAGGAGCGAAAGACGATATGCGTTTGCTTGTATCCGGATCGACGGCGATCCGGCAGAATCTGTGAGAAGTTGTTTTGCAAGTTTAAGGAAGCGCTGATAAAATGAAGTCTTCCAGATTTGCACAGATGCGCTGCGCCTAGGGCGGTCAACGTCGACCAATCATGCAGCGCGCTTCGCGCTTGCATTCTTGGGACGTTTTCGCATACGAGC
>ERZ773083.2184-NODE-2184-length-12394-cov-4.358619_pt1 | contig 12394 bp, 10 predicted proteins | sample MGYA00511465_ERZ773083 | MGnify/ENA primary metagenome ERZ773083 (study PRJEB29015, sample SAMEA2738001) | human oral metagenome | biome: human oral; feature: human-associated habitat; material: dental | place: China | collected 2060 ... | reverse complement strand
ATCGCCATCTCCCAGGTGGAGTTTACTATGCCGCTTCTGATGATGGTTCAATCGCTCCTGCCGAAATCTTTAACCTTCGTTCTGACGCCTACTATTGGGGTATCAGCCAAGCCCAAAGAACCGGCATTGCTGAAGTAGTCTACCAACGTGAACTCGCCCCAAGATATTAATATGATAAAAAAGACAATTCAGTACTTAATATAATTTTTGTTACAACATTACATATTTAAAAGTGGAAAAAATTTCTACTTAAAGTGTTCAACTTGCCAAAATAAAATTCTTATGTTAAATTTAAAACAGATTAGGTCAACACAAACATGGATTTAGATAATCAAAAAAAAGATACGCAGACTCCAACAGCGGTGGACTCTGTCACAGATAATGATGCACCAAAGAGTACGACTTTAAATAATACTCTTGATTTTGGTGTTGGCTCACAAGAGATCACTGATCAAGTTGCAGAAAAAATCAAACATGGCACTAATATTCTCATTGCGTTATCAAAAGACCCAAATTTGGATGAAATTTCTGCCGCGATTGCCCTTGCCATTATCTTGGACCAGCAAAAAAAGCATGTTACCGCAATTTATTCTGGAAAAACTCCAAATGCTCTAGAATTTTTAAAGCCTGAAGAGACTTTTCAGAAAGATACAAGTAGTCTACAAGATTTTATTATTGCCCTTAATAAATCAAAGGCTGATCACCTTACTTATCAGATTGATGGTGATTACGTTAAAATTTTCATCACTCCATATAAAAGACAAGTCACAAAGGAAGATCTTGAATATTCCTATGGAGATTATAATGTTGATTTAGTAATTGTTTTTAATGTCAATGCCGGAAGTGAAATTGATTCAGCCTTATCAGAATATGGACGTATCATGCATGATGCTACTGCAATAAATATTACTTCTGGTGTGCCAGGACATTTTGCAGATCTTGAATGGAGCGATCCGTCAAAATCCTCCGTCTGTGAGATGGTTTACGATCTAATTAATGTACTTGCTATTGACAGCATCTCACAAGAAGTTGCTACTGCATTATTAACAGGTATTCTTTCAGCCACTGAACGTTTTGCAAATAATCGTACCAAACCAACAACTATGGCGGTTGCCTCTAAGTTAATGGAAGCGGGAGCTGATCAACAACTTATCTCATCTAATATTCTAAAACCTGAACCATCACCAGCCGATACCTCCGTAAATAATCAAAACCAGACTTTGAATACAACCAGTTCTTATAATACTCAAAATACTGATAATGTAAACTCTAGCCAAGATCTTGATATAGGTGAGCGTGAACTTGAACAACTTGTTAATCAAAATATGAATAATACCCAAGCAACACCAAATCAAGTTACAGATCAAGCTGGACCTTTTAATACTCTAACACCAGATTCATCAAATCCGGCATCGTTTACAGCACCTGCAACTAATGTAATGGATGATCTAGCTCGTGCCACTGATGATCTAATGAATAATCATCAGAAACTACAATCTCAAATTGCACAACAACAAAGTTACCAGCCTGCATCTAGCCAACCACCTTCTTCAGCTGATCAATCTCAGCCAAGTAATCAGGCAGTGCAAGTAAATCAATTTGATTACCAACCTACCCAAAATTATCAATCACCTCAAGATCAAAACTATCCATCCGAACAATCCTCGCTTTTATCTCCACAATCTTTTTCCAACCCATCCGACCAACTCTCATCCCCATCTGTACAACCTTTTTCAAATACATCTTCGCAGTCTATTACCAATTCATCTTCACAGTCTTTTTCTAATATACCTGCACAATCTATTGAAGCTTCGCAATCAAATCCAGTTCAACAATCTTCCTTCAGGGAACAAACTCAGCCAACTTCAAATCCGGAAGTTTTTGGACACACAATTGCAGAACCTGTTGCTGAGCCGGAACAAGATATGAGTCGTCTGATGGACGAAGCCCTTGCCGAGCCATCTCCGATTCAAAATCCGGTTGGCTATCAGAGTATGATAAATCAGTCAAACTATATTAATCAATCACTTGCACAAAATAATCCGTCTCCTGAGAAACTGAACTATCCATTGGCGGTTGGGCAGCAACCTATTGTTGACTACGTCCCAGGGCAAAATTTAGCAACTATTTCAGTTCCTGCTATTCCGCCAGTACAACAAAACCCGAATTATCCAAATCCTGAATACACAAACACTGTTCCAAATTATCAAGCTCCAACTATGCCAGTACTGCCAAATAATCCAAGTCAGATGCCTCCGGCTTCGTCGCCAATCGTTCCGCCTAGTACACAATCTGTTCTAAATATGCAGCCTAACCCAGCAACTTCAAATTCTACTGCGAATCAACAAATCAGCCCATCACCTATGCAGGCTATTAATTTCACAGAGTCCTATCCAGTAGATACGCAAAATGCTCCTGTACCACAACAAGCCGTCCCGTCTACACAAACTATGCCAGCTCAAGATTTTATTCAAACAACTCCGCCAGCCACAAATACGCCTATCCCTGATTATCTGCGTCCTGAATCATTTCTTCCTCCTGCGCCAAATCCAGTCGTCCTTGACCAGTCTGCTCCGCTAATTTCGCCACCTGTAACCCCTGACTCAACTTCTTTATTCCCGCCTCAAGCACCACTAACTTCTCCGCAATCCGAGCAACCTCAACAAACTTCGTCTCAATTGCAATCATCCAATAATCAATTTCAAGCACCAGTCCCCCAACAATCAGTCAACCAACCTCAATCTCAATCACTAGCTCAAACTTCCGTACCAACTCAGCTTTCTCCTTCATATCCAGCACAGGATAGTTCTCAGTCCTTATCTCAAACCCAAGTTTCACCGCAACCTGTTCCAGCAAATCCGGTCCAAACTGACCCATCCGCCTTTCATATTCCAGGTAGCTACTAAAATTTATAAAAGGCAATTCCGCCTATAGTCATTGACGTCTCGTTTTAAGTTTATAGTTACTATTAAACTTTTTGACAGATCTAAAAATTTCAATTATTATTCCAATAAGTGATATTTGAGAATCAAAATCAGGTAGTTAATGCGATCTCTAATGGAGATATAATTTTAATTGATAAACCAGCTGGTATCAGTTCTTTTGGTGTGGTCGCACGTGTCAGACGTTATTTATCACAAAAGGCAGGGAAAAAGATTAAAGTCGGACACACAGGAACTTTAGATCCATTCGCCACTGGTTTGCTCATTCTTTTATCTGGTAAAGCGACAAAACTTTCAAATCAATTTTTAAAATTAGATAAATGGTATGAGGCAACGCTCTGTCTTGGAAAAACTAGTACAACTGGAGATCCAGAGGGTGTAATTACGGAAGTGAATGTCGATAGACAGCCTTCATACTCCGATATAGAGAAGATTTTGCCAGATTTTCTAGGTAATATTAAACAAACTGTGCCCATCTTCTCTGCAGTCAAGATTAATGGAAAACGTGCATATCAATTAGCTCGCCAAGGTCAAAAAGTAGAAATGCCAACCCGTGAAATTGAAATTTATGAACTCGAGGTTTTAAGCTATCATTTTCCTGAACTTGTTATCAGAACTCATGTTTCTAGTGGTACATATATCCGTACACTCGGAGAAGATCTTGGACAAGCACTTGGCGTAGGTGCATATCTAACTGCATTACGACGCACTAAAGTAGGTAATTTTGATCTCAATAATGCGAAAAGTTTAACAGATTTTGATATTTCATAGAATCTAATCTCCCTGTTTTGCCTCTTGTAGAAACTTAATTTGCGTGTTATAATCCACACAATATGATTACAAAAGAGAATAAAGCTAAGGCAATTGCTGCTACTGCCCGTAATAAAAAGGATGTTGGTTCCCCAGAGGTTCAGGTTTCTATTTTAACTGAACGTATCAAAGAAGTTACTGACCATGTTAAAGCCAATAAGCATGATTTTATGGCTCGCCGTGGGCTCATGCAGATGGTTGGTCGCCGCAAACGCCTGTTGAAGTATCTTGAGAAGACCGACTTCGACCTTTATAAGGGAACTGTCGCAAAACTCGGACTTAGGAAATAACTTAACAAGAAAAAAGCCCCATAACGGGGCTTTTTTGACGTCTTTCTATTTTTTCTTCTTAATTTATTATTGTTGATTATAGTTTATAGTTTTTATTGCTTACTTTGAAATAAAAATCTTGGTTTCAAAAGTCATAAAAAAGCCCCACACGAGGTGGAGCTTTGGATTAGATCATAGCTTATGCATGCTTATCTCTACTGAAGATACCGACAATTTCGGGTCTTGTCATTCCTTCTTCGAAGGATGACTCAATAAAGTTATTGATCGCATCCCTGAAACGCAGTATTGAAGTGTTGATACTCTCGTTTATTTCTGTTATATTGGGACGTTTCATCTTTCTGATAACTTTCTTCTTTCGATTTGGGTTACTTACGCCTTGATTACGACGGACTTCTTTCCTATATTTGTCGTAAAATTCCTTACCAGTATAATGCATATGTACAAATCTGGCATCATTCATCAATTCGTAAATATTACCGGATACTCCTTCCCGACGAGTAATCACTTGATAGAGCTCCTCCTCCTGAAAATAGATCACGTCTGCCGTGTTCAGATAGAAGGAAATCCGCCTTTGACCAGGTATCTCTGTCTTGATTATCGTTACCGCTAGATCAACATTGTGATCTAACCTGATCTGTTTCCTGAGTGGTACAAATACCTGCTCAATCAGCTGAAAACAGAAGTGCCTCTCTTGCTCCTCTTGTATTTCGTAGGAGCTGTTCTCAAACCCCTTTAGCTGGAGTAGGATATCCATGGGCGGGATTAGCCCGCTAAAATCAAAATAGTTATGTATTGCGTCTGGCATTTCTATAATCCTTCCTTTTAATGTGCCTGAGTTACAACTCACAAAGTGTATCTAAAATTTGGTGATCCTTTTTTCTACCCTCCCTTCATTCTAATGTAGCAGTCAGATTGATCACTAAACGTATAATACTATAACATAAAATATGAAATATACAAAATTTTAAGATTCAATGGTCTTTATAATAAATATTTGTATAAAAAACAGTCTTAGACTAATTTAAAAAGGTAATAAAAGTAAAACTAATGTCAGGTCTCTTGGACTATATATCGGTAAGAAGTTTTTTCATGATATAATTAATTCATAACAATAAAAGGGAAGACGGCGGATAAGTCCCCTAGAGCCTCAGACATGAGATTCTCTTTAGTTTATCATTTGGCTTACTAGAGTAGTTATCTGGTGTTTTCCCGAGAAAGGAAAAAATGGAAATTATTAATCCAACCGGTAAGCACACATTTAGTGTGTCCACCGATTTTTGCGGACGTGAGCTTAAAATCGAAGTAAATCGTGTCGGTTTTCGCACTACGTCCTCTGTTCTTGTCTCATACGGAGACACTACTATTTTGGGATCAGTCGTTGTTAGTGAAAAACCAGTTGTACAAGATTTCTTCCCACTCTCCATCGATTATGAGGAAAAATTCTACGCTGCTGGCAAAATCTCAGGTTCAAAGTTTATCAAACGTGAAGGTAAGCCTGCCGATGAAGCTATTTTAGTTGGTCGCTTAATTGACCGGCCGATCCGTCCGCTCTTTCCTAAAGGCTATCGCCAAGAAGTGCAAGTTGTTACCACCGTTCTTTCGATGGATCCAAGCTTCCGCCCCGATGTTGTTGCAATGATTGCTGCCTCTTCGGCTTTACTTAACGCCGGTGTGCCATTTGATGGACCGGTCGCAGGGCTTCGTATTGGTCGCATTAATGGTCAATTTAAAGCTTTTCTTACTCCAGAGGAACGTGAGAACTCGGATCTTGATTTAGTAGTCGCCGTCAAGGATCAAAAAGTTGTCATGGTCGAAGCAGGGGCTAACGAAGTTCCTGAAAATGTAATTATCGATGCAATGCGCTGGGCGGTGGCACAGGCACAGCCAGCTCTCGCCTTGCAACGAGAATTGAGAGATAAACTAGCTGTCACTGAAAAACCTTATGAACTAAGTCTACCGAATGAAGAGGTTACACAAAAAGTTGAAGCTTGGACTCTTGCTCATTTTAAGGGTGAAGATGGGAAGCGCGGCACTAAGATCCGTGGAAATGTTCTTGAACGTAAGCAGATTGCTGATACCTTACGAGACCAAATGGATGCTGAGTTTGCTCTCGAGCTTGGACAAGGCGAAACTGATGAAGAGAAGACTATAGACTATGATGAGCGATTAAAATCAGAATATCATGCCGCCTACGAACTAGCTATTCATCATGAAGTCCGTCGTGCCATTGTCGAAGACGGTGTTCGTCCTGATGGTCGTAAACTCAACGAGGTTCGTCCTTTAAGTTCTCAAGTTGCTATTTTACCTCGTGTTCATGGCTCTTCACTCTTTACGCGTGGACTCACTCAAGCAATGAATATCGTTACGCTTGCGCCTCTTTCTTACGCCCAAGTTGTCGACACTATGGAAGTTACCGACGGTGAACGTCGCTACATGCATCACTACAATGCTCCAAGCTATACTGTTGGTGAAACAGGTCGTATCGGTTCTCCAGGACGTCGAGAGATTGGGCATGGTTATCTTGCAGAGCGTGCACTTCTTTCAGTTCTTCCTTCCAAAGAAGATTTTCCTTATGCTATTCGTTCAGTAACAGAAATTATGTCTCAAAACGGTTCCACCTCTATGGCGGCCACCTGTTCATCCTGTCTTGCTCTAATGGATGCCGGTGTTCCTCTAAAGAGTCCAGTTTCCGGCGTTGCTATGGGTTTGATGTTGGATGGTGATACTCCTCATGTTTTGACCGATCTTATGGACGCGGAAGATTTTGCTGGCGACATGGATTTCAAGGTGACTGGTACTAAGAAGGGAATCACTGCTCTTCAAATGGATATGAAAGTTCATGGTCTATCAGTTGATATTCTTGAACAAGCTATCAACCAATCCCATGAAGGTCGCATGTTTATTCTAAATCACATGCTTTCTGTCCTCTCAGCTCCACGTCCTGAAATTTCGCCATACGCTCCTCGTATTGAGAAGATTATGGTTAATCCAGAGAAGATTGGTGCCGTTATTGGTAAAGGCGGTGAGATGATTAATAAAATTACCACCGATACTGGTGCCGAAGTCGATATTGATGATTCTGGTTTAATTACCGTTTCTGGTACTGATCCCGAAAAAATCAAATATGCAGTTGATTGGATCAAGAGTCTTGTTGAAGAGCCAGAAGTTGGTAAAATTTATAAAGGCAAGGTTGTGAGTATTAAAGATTTTGGCGCCTTCGTCAATATCCTACCAGGTATTGACGGTATGCTTCATATTTCACAAATTTCCGATAAACGTCTCGCTAAAGTTGAGGATGCATTGCATATTGGCGATGAAATAAACGTACGACTTGAAGCAATTGACGATAAAGGTCGTCTTTCCCTCAGTATGCGCCATGTTGAACAATAAGTTTTTGGAAAATTTAATTAAAGTTTTTATCAATAGCTAATATCCATCTGACGATTTAAAAAAGAGATCTCAAATGATCTCTTTTTTATTTTTTCTAATAATTAACTATCTCGCCTTCTTTTAATTTTTTTAAAAATCAACTATTCCGTTATTATCTTTTTTATTCTTATCCAAACAGTATAAAATAGATTTTCCATTTGGATCTTTTACACCTTTATAAACTTTTTTTGCCTCATCGGAAACTTCTTTACAATCTGCAAAACCATTTCCTTCATATGCTTTTTTCCATTCTCCATCCGGTAAAGCACGATAATATGATGCATGCCAGCCACCATTACCGCTTTCAACGCGAGTTACTCCACGTGCCGGATCTGTAATTACTTCTCTCATATACCCCATTTCAAACTCTGCAAACAGATATGTTGCGTCTTGATTTGTAAATATGGCTTTAAAAGTTGTTATGGGCCAACTATCCTTAATCTTTTGCCCCTCATCATTCTCACCTGTGGATTTGATAAAATTACGGTTCAGTGTAGAGATAAGGTCACTAATTTTTGTATCAATTGCCATTGGCTTTACGATTTCTTTTACTTTTGTATTATCCTTATCTGCATCAACAGCTTTTGTTCCTGTTGCAAGCTCGTATTTTGCAATCACCTCGTTTGCCTTCTCTAGTCGTTCTTTTGACGTCTTAGCTTCACTCTCAATCTTATTTTTTTGATTATTAATGTTAATAGCAAAATAAGCCAGACCGCTAATTGTTGTAATGGCTATAATACAAAAAATCGTAGTGATCAATTTATTCTTACTACGATTCTTATTTTCCTTAATACCATTATTGTCTATTTTTATAATATTTTTATCATCATCTTGTTCCATAAATCTCCTTTATTTAACTATAGCATAATAAAAATATATTTTTTTTCATACATTTTTAACAAAACAATTTCATCTTAGTTTCTATCTATAATTATTATGCTATAATCTGAATATGGTAAAACGTAAAAAAGGTCGACGTAAATCAACTAGGGAAATAACCCCAGAACATGAATTACCAGGAGGTTTTTGGCGCCAAGTATGCGCAGTGCTTATGGTTGCAGTTTCCATTGTTCTTGTTATGACATGGTTTGGTAGCGGCGGCACGCTTCTTAATGATTTTCATAAATTTGGCTTTTGGCTGATCGGTTATGCAACTTATTCAATTCCGATCATTTTAGTGTATCTTGCAGTAAAGATTTTTCGTACAACCGACAATCGGCTGCCTGCCGTAATCTGGATTGTGTCTTTTTTGATGATTATTTGGCTCTCTGGTCTTTTTGGTCTGCCAACCTATGGTAATAACACAGCTCAAACTGGAGGTATCCTTGGTACATGGTTAAACGGTATGACGACACAAATACTTAATCCGAGTGTGGCTGCCTTTATTTATCTAGTTTTGATTTTTATTACCAGCATCTTTATTTTGCAAATTTCCCCCGCCACTGTTTTTCAAGATCTTGCGAATATCTTCAAAACAAGCAAGCGTGAAGAAGATATCGAAAATGCTAGAGTAGCTCGACGTGCTCAAGCTGATGATGCGATTAAGGCAGGGGCGCTTGGACCATTAAAAATTAAATCTAATGGTGTTGAAATAACTGCCGAAGAACTAAAATCGACACCAAAGATCGAAGTTAAAAAGCCTATAGAAAAACCAGTTGAAACCGAGCCTGAACGTGCATTGATCGCTATCTCAGACCCAAACTGGAAGATGCCATCAACCGATCTATTATCTAAAAAACAAACTCCTCCAGATGGTGGTAATATTCAGCAAAATGCCTTTATTATCAATTCTACTTTTGCCGACTTTGGCATTGAAGTTAAACTTGATGGTGCAAACGTCGGTCCTCGAGTAACACAGTATACTATTCAGCCACCAACTGGTGTTGTTCTTTCGAAAATTGCTGCACGTGATAAAGAGCTTGCCTTGAATCTTGCAGTAGATAAAGTTCGTATTGAAGCACCTATCCCAGGCACCCGTCTTGTCGGCATTGAGATTCCAAATGTTCGCCCTGCTGATGTAACTTTGCGTTCAATTCTTGAAAGCAATGAATGGAAAAAAGAAAGAAATCCTCTAGCTTTTGCTGTTGGTAAAGATATTTCCGGCAATCCTGTAATCGCTAACCTTGCCAAAATGCCTCATCTCCTGATTGCAGGTACTACTGGTTCTGGTAAATCTGTAATGACAAACACTCTCATCTCTTCCTTACTCTATCGTAATGCCCCAAGTGATATGAAGTTAATCATTGTCGACCCTAAACAAGTTGAGATGGTGCAATATAACGATATCCCGCACCTATTAACTCCGATTATTAATACTACAGAGAAAACTCTTTCTGCTATGAAATGGGCAGTTAATGAAATGGAGCGTCGCTATACCTTGATGGCTGAAGAAAAAGTTAAGAAAATCGAGGATTACAATGAAAAACTTCAGAAAAAGTCCGCCACAATTGTTGATGAAGATAATAATGAACAGCAACATGATGGTGGTAAAATGCCATACATCGTCATCGTGATTGATGAGATGGCGGACCTTATGATGCAGGCAGGCAAAGATCTTGAGCAACTTATTGTCCGCATCGCACAGAAAGGACGTGCTTCCGGTATTCATCTTGTACTTGCTACTCAGCGTCCTGAAGTAAAAGTTATTACCGGTCTCATTAAGGCTAACGTCCCAGGACGTATTGCTTTCGCCGTTAACAATAATACTGACTCTCGCATTATGCTTGATATGGGCGGTGCTGAAAAGCTACTAGGTAAAGGTGATATGCTAATGCTTACCACCGAAATGATGGGTAAACCTCGTCGTATTCAGGGCGCCTTCGCTTCCGACAGTGATGTCGAAAAGCTTACTAACTTCCTTCGCGAACAACGTGCGCCTGAATATAATAACGAAGTCATCTCTCAAGCTGTACAGTTTAAGGGTATTGGACCTACCGATGGCGGCGGTTTTGGTGACCTTGGTCGTAAATACGATCCAAACGATCCAGTGGTTCGTAAAGCTGTTGAGATCACACTCTCCAAAGGTAAGTTTTCTACAGCTATGCTTCAAACTTATCTCGGTAAGGGTCATGGTTTTGTTTCCGGTCTTGCTATTTGGCTCGAAGAAATTGGCGTAATTGGTCCCGCAAATGGTAACAAACCTCGTGAAGTCATGATTAAAAGTATGGATGAATTTGATCAACTTGCTGGTATATAACCATATCATAGGCATGTTAAAAAACTTTACTAAGAATCCTTAATCTGATATAATCGAACCGTTATTAACTCAGCAAGCGGCTAGAGGTGCGTTTGCTTTAACCAAAGGAGTGCAAAGTGAAACAGTACGAACTTACTGTGCTTATTCATCCTGACTTAGAGATGAATCTGACACCAGCCTTAGACAAGATTAAAAAAATAATCGAGTCGCAAAACGGTAAAATAATTAAAGAAACTAATGAAGGTAAAAAACGCCTTGCTTACGCTATTAATAAGCAAGAATATGCAGTTTATTACTTCTTTGAGCTTGAGCTTCCTGCAGAAGCCCCAGCTAAAATTTCTTCTAACTTAAATATTACCGATGAGGTTCTACGTTATCTCTTGGTCACTGTCGACGAACGCAAAGCTAAATTTGAAGCTAAGCGCAAAGCTCGTGCAGAGAAAACTAAGAATACTGAAGAATCAGCAGAATAAATAATTTAGGAGGTTTTATGGCGCGGGGATTTAGTAAGGCAATCATTACAGGGAACGTCGTTCGCGATCCTGAACTCAGAGCTACTTCTGGTGGCACTCAGGTCTGTTCCTTCTCTGTAGCAGTAAATTACAATTACGTACAGAATGGCGAAAAGAAAGAACAAGTTTCTTTTATTAATTGTTCAGCATGGGGTAAAGCTGGCGAAGTTATTGCTCAGTATGCTAAAAAAGGTACCGGTATTCTTGTCTCAGGACGTTTGTCTCAGCGTACCTTTGAGGATAAGACTGGAGCAAAACGCTCAGCCACTGAGATCGTCGTAGAAGATTTTAACTTTATCGGCGGCAATAATAGTGACGGTTCTTCTTCAAGAGCAACGAGCAATTCAAGTAATAATGAATCATCAGATATCATCCCAGATGATATTCCAGATGAGCCTATCGACCTCAGTGAGGTTCCATTTTAAAAAATAATTAAGAGAGAGTTTTGAGAGAAAATGAAAAGAATTAAGAATGATCCAAATCTTTATTTCGATTATCGCGATGTAAAGACAATGCAACGCTATATTGATGCTTATGGACGCATCGAGCCAATTTCAAAGACAGGTTTGTCTGCTAAACAACAGAGGCAATTAGCTGTTGCCATTAAGCGTGCTCGTCATCTTGCACTACTACCATTTGTATCTGCCAACTAATTTAGGAGGAAAATAATGTACGGTCCAACTGATTTGAAGAAAAACGTACTAATCACCTTAGATGGTCAGCCATACAAAGTCATTGACTATTCACAAAAAGTCATGGGGCGTGGTGGATCAATTGTAAATGTACGTGTAAAAAATTTAATTACTGGGGCTCTTATCCCCAAAACTTTTAAGGGACAAGAGAAAATCGAACCTGCTGAAGTAACTACAAAGAAAGTTCAATATCTTTATCGGGATGAAGAAAAATTTTATTTCATGGATCCTGTCAGTTTTGAACAATACGAGTTATCAAGCGATCTTGTCGGTGATTCGAAAGATTTTATGAAAGACGGTGATGAGATGGAAATTCAGTTTTATAACGGTTCCGCCATCAATCTCACCTTGCCTAAGAATCTTTGGCTTGAAGTGACTTATACTGAGAATGCCGTCAAGGGCGACACATCCACTTCAGTGATGAAGGATGCCACTCTTGAAACTGGTGTAGTCATTAAAGTCCCAGCCTTTATTAAAACAGGTGATATTGTCTCTGTAGATACGGAAACTTATGCCTATCGTG
>ERZ773083.2182-NODE-2182-length-12396-cov-8.690706_pt1 | contig 12396 bp, 8 predicted proteins | sample MGYA00511465_ERZ773083 | MGnify/ENA primary metagenome ERZ773083 (study PRJEB29015, sample SAMEA2738001) | human oral metagenome | biome: human oral; feature: human-associated habitat; material: dental | place: China | collected 2060 ... | reverse complement strand
CAAGTGGAAATATAAATATACAACCTAATGTGATATTAGAAAAAATATTAAATAATCATAACTATAAAGAAATATTAACGGATTTAAAAAATACAGATGACAATTTTAAAAATATATGGATATGTTCCTATTTTGAGATATTACCTGCTAATTATGTAGATACTGATATGTATGAGGAACTAGTTAATTTTATTAAATTTGATATAAAAAATAATAAAATAAATTATATCAGAAATTTAAATCTTTTAAAAAAATTTTTAACTATTAAACCTAATATTTATATAGAGATTTCCAAAATAATACTATTAAATTTTACTGAAAATAAAAATTCATCTTGTTCTTATTTAAGAACTTTATTTAATAAATCCTTTTATACACCTGAAAAACTAGTACTATTATATAACGATGAGATAGAAGTTTTATACAATATTTATTTTAAATTGCTAGAAGAAGGGGTTACTTTTGATTATACAGGAGAATTTTTTATTGAATTTTTAAAAAATAATGAAGAATTCTTAAAAAAATATAGTGATATTTATATTTTGGGAAAAAATTGGAATACGGGTAATGAAGATGGACGAATTGAAAGACTTTGGAAATCAGAAAATTTCATTGAGTATTTTGATTTGATATTTGATAATATGTTAGAAAGTAATATTAGATACTATGATAAGGCAAGTTTAGCTTCAGAGTTACTTTCAAATACTAATGATGAAGAAATAGTTGAAAAGAATCAATATATATGGTTAGAACATATTATCAAAGAGAATGCAAATAAAGAAAAAATAGTGTATATCTTTAATGTTATTTGTGAATTAAAAGAAGAGCTAAGAAAATTTTCAATTAAAGTTTTCCTAAATAATAATTGCAATTTTGAAACATTTAAGAAACTATCTCTTTTTCCTAGTAGAGTGGCAGCTTTTGGTAGTTTTGTCAATCTATATAGAAAACGAATAGATTATATTCAAAGTTTATATCCTTTAATGGAAGGTATTGAATTTCTTGAACATGAGGAATATTTAACTAATATTGAAAGTAATTTAGAAAGAGAAATTGATAGAACAGAAACGGATGATTTATATGAGGGAATTGCAAAGTGATTTGTATCCAAAATTTAGATAGCTGGACTTATTATCTTATAAAAATACTTCGCAATATAAATACAACTATTAAAAAGTTCGGTAGAACGGGAGCATGACACTTAGCAGTATAGAAATAAGGACCTCTCTTTAATGAAATGTCCTTATTTTATTTTTATCTATCTTCCAGAAAATCTGGGAGAGTTAAATTACTATTATTGAGAAATGATTTAAATTGTTCTGGATCATTTCGATGTAAGACGCCTAATATTATTCTAGCATCATGCTTAAACTCGCATGTATTAATGGGATTTCGAGTTCTATCAAACCTATCTTCTCCATGAGAGTACTCATTATTTATACGTTGTATAAATGGAGCATTCTCACCTCCGAAATAATTAACAATTTTATCGTCATTCTTTGTTTTATAGTCAGGATATTTAAAGTATAAAAGAGTTTCAATAAATTTTCTACCGTTGTTTGGAAAATTATAAAATACAGAAAAATTATTTTCGTGTTCATCTTCTGTTGCCACTCTATATATTTGTTCAAACAGGAATACAAATTCTGTGACTTTATTTGATAAATGCGTAGGCAATTTTTTTATATAACTTTTTGACGGGATATTTTCAGCTTCTTTTATCTTTTCTATTAAGTAATAATCATTTTTATTAGAAAATCTATTTGTATATTTCAAGAAATCTAGATTATGAGTGGACAAGAAGTATTGTAAAAATTCTTTCTTTTCTAGAAGACAAAAAATTAGGTTGTAAATATAAAAAATGTTATTTTCATCCAGACTAGAGACAGGGTCATCAATAAATAAGATTGTTTTTGATTTTTCTTCTGTCGACAAACTTTCTAATCTTGTAATATAATAAGCAAAGGCAACTAATGATTTTTCACCCTCACTTAAATTATATGCTCTTTCTTTATTACGAGAAACTTCAAAATATATACCTTCCTCATCATCGACTGATTTTAGGGACATCTCTGAATGTGCTAAAGAATTTTGAAGTATCATATTTATACGATTTGCTGCTTCAGATTCTGACTTTAAACTACCTTCAAGTTCAATAATATCTTGCTCAAATTTTTCTTTTTCTTCCTTTAATTTTTTCTGTTCTTTGGAATTCTCATTTATATATTCTTCAAGTTGGTTAACTTCTTGAGATAGTTTAGTGAACTCAGATACAGGAATTTCTTTTACAATATAATATCTTCGAAGAAAATCTATACTTTTAGTTTTCCTATCCTCAAATTGTTCTATCTGTTTAATAGTGTCATTATATAGTGAGTCAATCTCAACTTGAATTTTGGAAAAATCAAGCCAATTTAAATCATTAATTTCAATTTTAGAAAAAATGTCTCGTTGTTTTTCTGAAATTTTTGATTCTAGTGTTTCTAGAATTTTTTTTCTATTATAAATATTATTTTCAATCTCTTTGTTTATATTTTGAATATCGGATACAGAATCTTTAAAATAATCTTCCTTATTAATATTTGGAATAGCATCTAATTTTTGGATTTCTGATTTTATCCTATTATTTTGCAGTGCTAATTCGTTTTCCAGAGAGCTTAACTCATCAGAAAAAGCCAACTTTAGATTTTTAATAAGCTCACTATCAATACTGTTACCACAAAATACACATTTTTCTGGATTATCTCCATGGATATCAATACCATGCTTAATCCAATTTATTTTATCTGTACTTTCTTTATATACATCTAAAATATTACTTACTGAGATAACTTTAGATAAAAGTTTCTTCGTATTTTCTAAAAATAATGTGAAATTAAAATTTTTATCAAAACTAACTAAATCAATTTTTTGTGGTTTATTTATGTTATTTTCGAGAATTCGTATTTTGGCTTGTTCAACATTCTTTTCTAACTCAGTTACAGCCTCCTCATCATCTTGTAATGGTAAAATAGGAAAATGAGCTGAATATTTTTCAAACTCCTCCTTTATATCTCGTATATCATATTTATTACCAACTACAACCGAGGGATTCTTTAAATTCTTGATTTTTGAAGCAGTTATTCTCAGTTTTGAATCTAACCTATCTTTACTGATTTTAGTTTTTTGTTGCTTTTCAGTTATATCCGATTCAATCTGTGACAATTTTTCATTTCTAGGTTTAAGTTCGTTTAATCGTATATCTTCGATTTTCTTCAAGGTTTTATTAGTATCACTACCTATCGAAATTTGGAAACTATTTAATTTATTGTCGTTGTGAAGATAAATATTATCATCAATAAATCGCTGATTAAAAACCTTACAATCTATAGGTAACTTATGAGCCGCTATCTCATTTGATTTGATAAATATCTGGTTAGCTAATTTGATTTCAAAATCTATATCTCCGTACTTTTCTGGAAGTTTCTTAAGTTCGATACTTTGAAAAATTTTCGAATAAGTACTTTTTCCGGAGTAGTTTCTACCATAAAAAATATTAATTCTTCCATCATTAAAATCATTACCGATACCTGACTGACTATGCTGTTTGTAGTCTTTATAGCAACCAAAATCTTTGATATCAATTTTTTTTATTTCTAAATCTGACATAATTTATACCTCTCTTTCATTAGACTTCCTGCGAAACTAAAAAACCAGTTTACAGTTGATAATACCAGCAATCAAATTCATTCGTAATCCAAACCGTTTGCGTCAATTTCGATAACTTGTTAAAAATATTTTAAACGTTTTCGCTTTGGTGGAAATATTCTCAACTTTGATTCTCTCTTTAGATAGCGTATGGTTATAGGCTTTATCTTCAAGAGTTAGGGGCTTAAGTTTGCTTGATTTTCTCGGAGTTTGCACTTGTGAATACATCTTCATGAGTCCTTGGTAACCACTGTCAGCTAAGATTTTACCAGTTTGTCCGATATTTCTGCGACTCATTTTGAACAATTTCATATCGTGGAAATAGTTCACAGCGATATCCAATGAAACAATTCTCCCTTGGCTTGTGACAATCGCTTGATCCTTCATAGCATGATATTTCTTTTCACCAGAATAATTGGCTAGTTGATTTTAGGACGATTTGTTTTTACCTCTGTTTCATACACAATCACCGTATCCTCAGCACTAAGATGAGTTTTTGAAATCGTAAACTCATTTTGAATAAGAGTTGCTTCACCCCATTGACTCCGACGGATTAAATTACTTTCGTGAATGCCAAAATCAGACACAATTTGTTAATAAGTACGGTATTCTCGCATGTATTGAAGAGTAGCCATGAGGAGATCTTCAAAGCTTAACTTAGGGGTTCATCCACCTTTTGCATGTTTACGTTGATAAGCTGTTTTTTAACACAGATAACATCTCTTCAAAAGTACTGCGCTGAACACCAAAAAGGCGCTTAAATCGGCATCAGTTAATGGTTTACTTGATTCATAATTCATAGTTTTATTGAATCATATTTTGTTTCGCATGAAGTCTATTATATCATATAGAGATAACATAAAACAGGATGCGTACTCAAATTACTTTATAAGTGAGAATCATTCCAATCGCTCTTAGAATCATGCTAATGAAGCAACTTCTTTCAACTCCATAAAATATAATTTTTAAGCCTAATCTATCACGTGAAATACTACAAAACTTAGTCTAAATTTGTCAGTCTAAATTTGATATTCAGATACAAGGGAATCAGTATAGACATAAGTTTAATTTTTCTCTTGAAGATAAAGATAAATTAGGTGTTTTAGAAAGAATATGTGACATTATAAAAGCGAAAACTTGTTTGTATCATTTCAACTTAGAGGATAATCCAATTTTACAAAAATCATCTTCAAGAAAAAATGGAAGACATACGATAAACGAGATTTTTATGATTATGCACTTATAAAAAAACATGTATCTAGCCAAGAGTTGATTAATTATATAAAAACGGATGTTAAGAAAATTGAAGCGCATCTGAAAATTGTTAAAGAGATTATATTGGGAAATATGGATTAGGAAGAAAATAAATTATTCTATTGGTTCGGTATTTTACTCTATAATTTAACTTTCATCGATTATCAACACCATACATTAACTATTTTTAATTTTTTTGACAAGCTGAAATTAATTTTTAAAATACTGATATCAAAGCTTTTTTAATACGTTTTCAATTTGGCGAAATTCATTTTGCCTACTTTGATATTGTTCGTTGACTAGGCAGAATGTATAATGAGTTCATAAGATAAAAGTAAAACACTAAAGGAGATTTATACTTATGAGCAAAAATAAAAGTAGTTTAAAAGTTTTAGTACAAAAAGTCGGTACAGCTCTTTCAAGTATGGTAATGCCTAACATTGGAGCATTCATAGCTTGGGGATTAATTACTGCATTATTTATACCAACAGGATGGATGCCAAACGCAAAACTTGCGGCATTAGTTGCACCAATGATATTCTTCCTATTACCACTATTAATTTCTTATTCAGCTGGTAAAAACGTTCATGATGAACGTGGAGGAGTGGTAGCAGCGATTGCTACTATGGGTGTTATTGTTGGAACAGTAACAATAACTGAAAAAGGTTTAGGTGGAACACCAATGTTCCTTGGAGCTATGGTTATGGGACCTATAGCAGCTCACCTAATGAAAAAATTTGACAAAGCAGTTCAACCAAAAATTAAAACTGGATTAGAGATGTTAGTAAACAACTTCTCAGCTGGTATTCTTGGATTTATCTTAGCTATTTTAGGATTCTTTGGAATTGGACCTATTGTTAAAGTTATTACTAATGCACTTAGTGCTGGAGTAGATGTGATTATTAATGCGCATTTATTACCACTTGCTAACGTGTTTATCGAACCAGCAAAAATCTTATTCTTAAATAATGCGATTAACCACGGTATTTTAACACCAATTGCAACTGAACAAGCATTAAATACTGGTAAATCAGTTTTATACTTATTAGAAGCTAACCCAGGTGTTGGATTCGGTATCTTACTAGCTTACATGTTCTTTGGAAAAGGTTCTGCTAAAGCTTCTGCTCCAGGTGCAGCAATCATCCACTTCATCGGTGGTATCCACGAAATCTACTTCCCATACATCTTAATGAAACCTGCATTAATCTTCGCAGCTATGGCAGGGGGAGTAAGTGGTACAGCAACATTCCAATTATTAGGTGCAGGTCTACGTGCTCCAGCGTCACCAGGTAGTATTTTAGCAGTACTTGCTCAAACAGCAACAGGAAGTTACTTTGCTGTAGTAGCTGGGGTAGTAGTATCTACTTTAGTAACATTCGTAATCGCAAGTATCATATTAAAACGTGATAAAGGTGAAGGAGATCTAGAATCAGCTCAAAGCAAAGTAAGCAACATGAAAGCTGAATCAAAAGGTCAAGACGTAGCAGCTGATACTGCAAGTGAAACTTCTTATGCTGATGTTAAAAGAATTATCTTCGCTTGTGATGCAGGAATGGGAAGTTCAGCAATGGGTGCTTCTATCCTACGTAACAAAGTGAAAAAAGCTGGACTAGATTATGAAGTAACAAATGTAGCGATTAGAAATCTAAATGAAGAAAGTGGATTATTAATCGTAACTCAAAACGAATTAACGCCAAGAGCGAAACAAATGAATGGAAAAGCTCTACACGTATCTGTAGATAATTTCCTAAACAGTCCAAAATACGATGAAATCGTTGAGAATTTGCAAAAATAGATAAATAACTATATAATATTTTGTGAATAGATACGGTAGTGTTTATGACTTCTTCTTAGATAAGGCGATATGCATTACTAAGAGGAAGTCATATTTTTATTATAAGAGGAAGTTTTGGATATTTTTTGAATGGAGGTCATATGTTTAACGAACGTGAAAAATTAATATTACAAGTTTTGTTGAAAAATACTGATGAAGCACTTAGTATAAAAGAGATTGCTAAGGCTACAAAAATTAAAGAACGAACACTCTATAGAGAAATTAAAAACTTAGAGAGTTCATTAAATCAACTTGGAATAGATTTAACGAAAGAAAAGTCTAAGTATGTACTAAAAGGTGATTTATCTGAGTTGGATTCTTCGCTATTTGAAGCTAGTTTTGAAGATTATGCATATTCAACAGAAACTAGATTGAATTTAATATTATGCTTTTTAATTTTAAGTGAAGATACTTCGATTAAAGATATTTCTGAAAAACTGATGTTAAGTTATAATACTGTTGCGACTGCAATAGGTACTATCGAAAAGATTTTATCTGATTACAAATTGACATTGCTTAGAAAAAAAGGACATGGTATTGAAATAGAAGGTAGTGAGGTAGATCGAAGAGTACTTCTTATTTCATTGCTGTGTAATGAGATTAGTGATGAGGAATTTTTCACTAGATTAAATGACCGTAGTATTTTATCAAGTAATCCATTCATAAAATTCTTGAATTTTGACTTTTTAAAAAAGGTATTTTATGAAAATAAACATCTTGATGTGTTTAAAATATATACTGATTCTAGTATTAAGAAAATCCTTATAAGTTTAAATGTGATGTTCCTTCGAATGTCATATTCAACCGAAATTAAAGAAAATATTACAAAACAAGAATACGATAGTATAAAATCACTACTAACTGCTTCAAAAGAAATTATCGAATTCGATATTACAGATGATATAATTCAGTTCCTTGTTAAAATATTAAAAACATGTCGTCTAATAGAACAACTATCGTATTTAAATGATAAATATTCATATACTTTAGTATATAAGATAAGCCTATTGATAAAATATGTTTCTGAAAAAATGAATGTAGATTTTACACAAGATACGAATCTTTCTAGCGGTCTTATTGCGCATGTTGAATCTGCTATAAAAAGACATCAGATGAACTTAACAGAGGAAAATGATGAATTACAAGATTTCGTTTTGAAAAATTATAACGAGCTATATCTTGTAATTAAATCAGAATTGTTAGTTGTGTTTGATGAAATAATGTTTAATTCTACGGAGTTAAGTTATATTGTTATACATTTTGCTTCTAGTTATGAACAAATTTATAGAAAGAACTTTATACGAGCTCTTGTAATATGTGCTAGTGGTATTGGAAGTTCTAAAATATTAGGAAGTCAGATCAGAAAGAATATTCCAGAGATAAAAAATCTAGAATATACAATTCCTAGTAAGGTAACAAAATCCTTAGTAAACAATTATGACGTAGTTATATCTTCAATCGAACTGGAACAAGATATCGATTACTTATTAATCCCGACTATACTAAAAGAAAAAGATATAAACTTAATTCGCGAAAAAATATTATCTAGCAGAAGTTTTAAAAGAAATAATACTGTTAAAAAAGAAGGTATTGTCAATATCGATAAGTTTAGCAGTGCGTGTCGAATTATCTTGAAAAACACTGAATATGTTGAAACAGATAGTGTAGCTAATTACGAAGTAATATTAGATGGCATTCTAACAGATTCGGCACTGAATATTACTAATAAGGAAGAAGTCTTTAATAGTTTATTAGAAAGACATAATAAGAGTTCAGTAGTTATTCCTAATACGAACATAGCTCTTTTCCATACGTTGAATAATGGTATTGAAGAACCGTTTGTTATTATTAGTTCATTAAATGATAGTATTGTTATGAAAGACTCAATTGGAAATGATCAAAATGTTGATAATCTTATAGTGATGGTTAGTCAAAATAGTCAAGAATTCACTGACTTACTTAGTCAGATTAGCATTGCGATATTAGATGATGAGATATTTACTAGAGCTTTGGCTAGTAAGAATAAAGATTTTATTCTTACTAAGATAGAGCTAATTTTGAAAAATTATATTTTACAGTTATAGTTATTATAGCGACTTGGAAATTAACTTCAGGTCGCTATTTTGTTATAAAGAAAGATGACATATAGCTATAATCTAAAATTAGTTAATGATTAATTAATTATTTGTCAGTATTTATAACTCTATTTTGGCAAAAAGTGTTTCGCCGACTTTGATATTGTTCAGAAAGATAACTAAAGGTATAATTATCTTATAAGAAATAGAACACGAAAACTCGAAGGAGAAATGAAGATGAATTTAACGAAAAAAGATATTAGATTAGGACAAGAAATTAATAGTAAAGAAGAAGCGATTAGAAAAGCGGGAGAAATCTTAGTAGAAAATGGATATGTAGATAGTGATTATATCCCTGCGATGTTAGAAAGAGAAGAAATCGTATCAACTTACATGGGGAACTTTATTGCGATTCCCCACGGAACAGATGAAGCTAAAAAATCAATTAAGAGTACTGGAATTTCTATTATTCAAATTCCTGGAGGAATTTCATTTGCTAAACCTGAAGATACAGAAGACAAGATGGTATTCGTAGTATTCGGTATAGCTGGTAAAGACGGGGAGCATTTAGAATTATTATCAAAAATAGCAATCTTCTGTTCAGAACAAGAAAATGTTATAAAATTAGTAAACGCTGCTACTGAAGAAGAAGTTATTACTTTATTATCAGAAGTTGAATAATTAAAAATAAAATTAGTAAGAAGGTATTACAATGAAAAATTTACATTTTGGTGCAGGAAATATCGGACGTGGATTCATAGGAGAATTATTAAATAAATCTGGATATCACATTACTTTTGTAGATATTAATAAAGATGTGGTTAATGATTTAAAACGCCGTGATACATACACTATTAGAATATTAGATGAAAATATCGAAGAAGTTGAACTTAATAACTTTGATGCTTTAAACATTGCTGAAGAAAAAGAACAACTTTATACAGCAATCGGTGAGGTAGAATTAATTACTACTTCTATAGGTCCGAATGTTCTGCCTATCATAGCTAAAGATATCGCAGAAGGATTAAAATTAAAAGTAGAGAATAATAATACTAAATTATTAGATATTATCGCTTGTGAAAATATGATTTCTGGATCTGATTTTTTAAAAACAGAAGTATTTAAACATCTTTCAGAACAAGAACAAGAGTTTGTTAATAAATATGTAGGATTCCCAAATTCGGCAGTAGATAGAATCGTACCAGCTCAAAAACATGATGATGTTCTTCTAGTTGAAGTAGAGAAATTCTGTGAATGGGTTATAGAAGTGGATAAAATTAAAGTAGAAAGTAATAGAAATATTGAACAGGTACACTACGTAGAAGATCTTAATCCGTTTATTGAAAGAAAACTATTTACGGTAAATACAGGGCATGCTGCACTAAGCTATATTGCGAATTACTTAGGTATTGAGTTAGTTTCAGATGGTGCTAAACATGCTGATGTAAGAAAAGATTTCATCGCTGTATTAGAAGAAACTAGTGCATTACTTGAGAAAAAATGGGGATTTGATAAAGAAGAGATGGAAGCTTATAGAAATAAAACAATCAAACGTTTTGAAAATCCTCGTATTGTAGATAATGTTTCTAGAATTTGTCGTACTCCTATAAGAAAATTAGGGTATAATGAAAGATTTATTAAACCTATTAGAGAGGCAGAAGAATTAGGATTATCAAATAGTGCTTTATTAAAAGCTTGTTCATATATTCTTACATTTAAATCTGAAGAAGATGAACAATCTGTAAAACTTGAACAATTAATTAAAGAAAAAGGTGTTATCGAAGCTTTAAGTGAAGTAACAGAATTGACGGACACAGCCTTATTAAATAAAATTAAAGAAGGTTACGAAAAATTAGTTTAATAATACATAGAAGTATCTCAAGAAAAATTATGACATGACGTGTATACATAAGAATGAAATAGTATGTATTATTAGCAATTTTTATATAAAATAATAATTGAAAGTCTTTGGAATAGTTGATTCCAAAGGCTTTTTCTATGTTTGTGAAATTTGAATAATATTCTGGGTGTAGCTATTGACATTACTACTAAAAATGGTATCATTGTAGCATGAGTTAATAATAGATTATAAAATGAAAATTTGGTAATGATAGAGAAAAGGGAATAAGCTCTGTTAAGAATTAATAGGAATTCTTATGAAGTATCCAGTATAAATAAAATGCTAGAGAACTATTAAATATCGGTAGAAGACGATGTTTAAAGAGAAATGAAGAGAATTATATTATATATGTATAAAGAAATGTTACAGGAGAGAAATTAATGAAACACAGAAAAGAGAATTTTGTAATAGTCAATAAATCGTGTATTGGATATATAACTGATGCTGCAAAATACTTATTGATCCAACCTGTTGATGGACATGATATTGAAGTATTGGATAACGAAGTTGCAGAAATTCAAAAAAATACAGATAAACAATTCTCACTAATCGCTTTTAAAATAGAGGATTGGAATAATGAACTTTCTCCTTGGAAAGCACCTCCAGCATTTGGAAAAAAATCTTTTGGTTCAGGTGCTAAAGATACTTTAGAATTTATTGAAAGTAGATTAATACCAACGGTTAAAGACAAATATAATCTAGGTGATGAAATCAAATTTATTCTAGGTGGTTATTCTTTGGCAGGTTTATTCAGTCTTTGGAGTGCGTATAAGTCAAATACATTTTTAGGTATTGCTGCAGCTTCTCCGTCTGTTTGGTTTAATGGTTGGGAAGAATTTATGAATAATACGCTTTTAAGTAACACTATTTACCTAAGTTTAGGTGATACTGAAGAGAAAACGAAAAATAAAGTAATGTCTGCTGTTGGAGAAAATATTAGAAAACAAGAAGAACTATTAAAAAATGATAATATAAATACAATATTAGAATGGAATAAAGGTGGTCATTTTAGCGATTCAGACATTCGTGTAGCTAAAGCATTTGTATGGTGTATTGAAAACTTGTGTTAAAATAACTTTAGTTGATAAGTAGTGAACTGGGGGATTAATAAATGAAAATTGAATTATTAAAAGCAACAGAATCTGATATAAAAGAAATATGGAAAATGCAAGTAGAGGCATTTAAGGGTTTATTAGAAAAATATCAGGATTATGATATGAGTCCAGCGACAGAAAGTTATGAGAATGTTTTGAATAAATATAAACAACCTTGGACTAGTTACTATTTTATAACTAGAAATAATGAGAAAGTTGGAGCGGTTAGAGTCATAGATAAAAAAGATGGAAGTAGAAAACGTATAGCTCCTATTTGGATCATGCCTGCATATAGGAATCAAGGTCTAGCTCAACTTGCTATGAGAGAAGTAGAAATAATATATGGATCACAACATTGGCAATTAGATACAATATTACAAGAACAAGGTAATATTTATTTATATGAGAAGTTGGGGTATAAGAGGACAGGGGAGATAGAAAATATAAAAGTTGGAATGGATATAGTGTATTTGATAAAAGATTAAAAATGTTGAATCTTATCAGCCTATTTCCTTTCATTCTATTCTTTTTCACGTTATAATTAAGTTACTA
>ERZ773083.2181-NODE-2181-length-12402-cov-21.065522_pt1 | contig 12402 bp, 9 predicted proteins | sample MGYA00511465_ERZ773083 | MGnify/ENA primary metagenome ERZ773083 (study PRJEB29015, sample SAMEA2738001) | human oral metagenome | biome: human oral; feature: human-associated habitat; material: dental | place: China | collected 2060 ... | reverse complement strand
TATGATTTTGCCAGTGTTTGCGTTAATCCGACCTGGGTTGAACATGCTAAAAAAGGGCTTGAAGACACAGATGTCAAGGTCTGTACAGTAGTAGGTTTCCCTTTGGGGGCAACAACTTCAGCTGTGAAAGCTTTTGAAACCAAGGAAGCTATCCAAAATGGTGCAGATGAGATTGATATGGTGATCAATGTTGGAGCTCTCAAATCAGGTAATCTTAATTTGGTTGAATCGGACATTTGTGCGGTTGTGGAAGCAAGTGGTGACAAGTTAGTGAAAGTCATTATTGAAGCTTGCCTTCTGACAGACCAAGAAAAAGTTGTGGCTTGCCAATTGGCCCAAAAAGCGGGAGCTGATTTTGTTAAAACATCTACTGGCTTTTCAACTGGTGGTGCGACGGTAGCAGATGTTAGATTAATGCGTGAAACGGTTGGACCAGAAATGGGTGTCAAGGCTGCTGGTGGAGCTCGTTCTTATGCAGATGCTCTTGCATTTGTAGAAGCAGGGGCGACCCGTATCGGAACTTCAGCTGGGGTAGCCATTTTAAAAGGAGAATTGGCTGATGGCGACTACTGAGTTGATTGAACTAGCAATTGAAACCAGCAAGAAAGCCTATGTGCCCTATTCTCATTTTCCAGTCGGAGCTGTTTTAGTAGCGAAAGATGGTAGTATTTATACAGGTGTCAATATCGAGAATGCTAGTTATTCTTTGACTAACTGTGGAGAACGTACAGCGATTTTTAAAGCAGTTTCTGAAGGCCAAAGAGAATTTTCAGAATTGATTGTCTATGGTCAGACTGAAAAACCAATTTCACCATGTGGTGCTTGTCGCCAAGTGATGGCTGAATTTTTTGAACAAGATCTAAAAGTGACCTTAGTCGCAAAAGATAAATCGACGGTCGAGATGACGGTCGGGGAGTTACTTCCATACTCTTTTACAGACTTAAACTAGTCTGAGTCGCTCTCTGAGCGGCACGGTCCTTGAGACCAACCAATCCATACTTGCAACATCGTTGCACATCTTATTTAGGAGGTTCAGTAATGAACAAGAAACAATGGCTAGGCCTTGGTCTAGTTGCAGTAGCAGCAGTTGGACTTGCTGCATGTGGTAACCGCTCTTCTCGTAACGCAGCTTCATCTTCATCTGATGTGAAGACAAAAGCAGCAATCGTAACTGATACTGGTGGTGTTGATGATAAATCATTCAACCAATCAGCTTGGGAAGGTTTGCAAGACTGGGGTAAAGAACACAATCTTTCAAAAGATAAAGGTTTCACTTACTTCCAATCAACAAGTGAAGCTGACTATGCTAACAACTTGCAACAAGCGGCTGGAAGTTACAACCTAATCTTCGGTGTTGGTTTTGCCCTTCACAATGCGGTTGAAGAAGCAGCAAAAGACCACTCTGATTTGAACTATGTCTTGATTGATGATGTGATTAAAGATCAAAAGAATGTTGCTAGTGTAACATTTGCTGATAATGAAGCGGCTTACCTTGCAGGTGTTGCAGCGGCTAAAACAACTAAAACAAAACAAGTTGGTTTTGTAGGTGGTATTGAATCTGAAGTTATCTCACGTTTTGCAGCTGGATTTAAAGCAGGTGTTGAATCAGTAGACCCATCTATCAAAGTACAAGTTGACTACGCTGGTTCATTTGGTGATGCTGCTAAAGGTAAAACAATTGCAGCGGCACAATACGCAGCTGGTGCAGACGTTGTTTACCAAGCAGCAGGTGGAACAGGTGCTGGTGTCTTTGCAGAAGCAAAATCACTCAACGAAAGCCGTCCTGAAAATGAAAAAGTTTGGGTTATCGGTGTTGACCGTGACCAAGTAGCAGAAGGCAAATACACTTCTAAAGATGGAAAAGAATCAAACTTCGTTCTTGTATCTACTTTGAAACAAGTTGGTACAACTGTAAAAGATATTGCTAACAAGGCAGAAAAAGGTGAATTCCCTGGCGGTCAAGTGATCGTTTACTCATTGAAAGATAAAGGGGTTGACTTGGCAGTAACAAACCTTTCAGAAGAAGGTAAAAAAGCTGTCGAAGATGCTAAAGCTAAAATCCTTGATGGAAGCGTAAAAGTTCCTGAAAAATAATGGATGGAAGTCATTTCTTAGGAAGCGGCCCTCGGCCGCTTTTTTAAGAGTTGAGGCAAAGTCATTTTGTCTCAGTAAAGCTTGCTACTAGACAAACTAGCAAGTTTTATTGAAATAAAATAAGACTCTGAAAGGAAGAGCACATGGCACACGAAAATGTCATTGAGATGCGTGATATTACCAAGGTGTTTGGTGAATTTGTTGCCAACGACAAAATCAACTTGCACCTACGAAAAGGTGAAATTCATGCACTTTTAGGAGAAAATGGGGCTGGAAAGTCCACACTCATGAACATGTTAGCAGGTCTTCTTGAACCAACCAGTGGTGAAATTGTGGTCAACGGTCAAGTTGTCAACCTCGATTCACCATCTAAAGCGGCTAGCTTGGGAATTGGAATGGTTCACCAGCATTTTATGTTGGTAGAAGCCTTCACAGTGGCTGAAAACATCATTTTAGGTAGTGAATTAACTAAAAATGGTGTATTAGATATCGCTGGAGCTAGCAAAGAAATCAAAGCTCTTTCTGAACGTTATGGCTTAGCGGTTGACCCTTCTGCCAAGGTAGCAGATATCTCAGTTGGAGCCCAACAACGTGTAGAAATTTTAAAAACCCTTTATCGGGGGGCTGATATCCTTATCTTTGACGAACCAACGGCCGTTTTGACTCCATCAGAAATTGATGAGTTGATGGCTATTATGAAAAATCTTGTCAAAGAAGGAAAATCAATTATCTTGATTACCCATAAGTTGGATGAGATTCGCGCAGTTTCTGACCGAGTTACAGTTATCCGTCGTGGGAAATCAATTGAAACCGTCGAAATTGCAGGGGCTACCAATGCTGATTTAGCAGAAATGATGGTGGGTCGTTCTGTTTCCTTTAAAACAGAGAAACAAGCCTCTCAACCAAAAGAAGTGGTCTTGTCTATTAACGACTTGGTGGTCAATGAAAACCGCGGTGTCCCAGCTGTGAAAAATCTGTCCTTGGATGTTCGTGCTGGAGAGATTGTTGGTATTGCGGGGATTGATGGAAATGGTCAGTCTGAACTGATTCAAGCCATCACAGGCCTTCGCAAGGTTGAATCTGGTAGCATTGAGCTAAAAGGAGATTCAATTGTAGGCTTGCACCCACGTCAGATTACTGAGTTGAGTGTTGGGCACGTTCCAGAAGACCGTCACCGTGATGGCTTGATCTTGGAAATGATGATTTCTGAAAATATTGCCCTTCAAACCTACTACAAAGAACCACATAGTAAAAATGGAATTTTGAACTATTCAAATATTACTTCTTATGCTAAAAAGCTAATGGAAGAGTTTGATGTTCGTGCTGCCAGCGAATTTGTTCCTGCAGCTGCACTCTCAGGAGGAAATCAACAAAAAGCAATTATTGCTCGTGAAATTGATCGTGATCCTGATCTCCTTATCGTCAGCCAGCCAACTCGTGGGTTGGATGTCGGTGCCATTGAGTATATCCACAAACGCTTGATTGAAGAGCGTGATAATGGCAAGGCTGTCCTTGTTGTCAGCTTTGAATTGGATGAGATTTTAAACGTCTCAGACCGTATTGCCGTTATCCACGATGGTAAGATTCAAGGTATTGTATCACCAGAAACAACCAATAAACAAGAACTTGGTGTCTTGATGGCAGGTGGAAACTTGGGAAAGGAGAAGAGTGATGTCTAAAAAATTACAACAAATTTCGGTTCCCTTGATTTCTGTATTCCTAGGAATTTTACTCGGAGCCATTGTTATGTGGATCTTCGGTTATGATGCTATTTGGGGCTACGAAGAATTGTTCTATACAGCCTTTGGTAGCCTGCGTGGGATTGGAGAAATCTTCCGTGCTATGGGTCCTCTGGTCTTGATTGGTCTTGGTTTTGCTGTTGCCAGTCGAGCTGGTTTCTTTAACGTCGGACTTCCTGGTCAGGCTTTGGCAGGTTGGATTCTCAGTGGTTGGTTTGCCCTGTCGCATCCAGATATGCCCCGTCCCTTGATGATTTTAGCGACTATCGTGATTGCCTTGATTGCTGGTGGGATTGTCGGAGCGATTCCGGGTATTCTTAGAGCCTATCTAGGGACGTCAGAGGTTATCGTAACTATCATGATGAACTACATCGTTTTGTATGTAGGAAATGCCTTTATCCATGCCTTCCCTAAAGACTTTATGCAAAGTACAGATTCGACCATTCGTGTTGGGGCTAATGCAACCTATCAGACACCTTGGTTGGCTGAGTTGACTGGTAACTCACGGATGAATATTGGTATTTTCTTTGCTCTCATTGCAGTTGCAGTCATTTGGTTCATGCTCAAGAAAACAACCCTTGGTTTTGAAATCCGTGCGGTTGGTCTTAATCCACACGCTTCAGAATATGCTGGTATTTCTGCAAAAAGAACGATTATCCTCTCAATGATTATTTCAGGTGCTTTGGCAGGTCTTGGTGGAGCTGTTGAAGGGCTTGGAACCTTCCAGAACGTCTATGTTCAAGGGGCGTCATTAGCTGTCGGATTTAACGGGATGGCGGTTAGTCTGCTTGCAGCCAACTCACCAATCGGTATTCTCTTTGCAGCCTTCCTATTTGGTGTTCTCCAAGTTGGAGCACCAGGTATGAATGCGGCGCAGGTACCGTCTGAGCTTGTCAGCATTGTAACAGCGTCTATTATCTTCTTTGTCAGTGTTCATTACCTTATCGAACGCTTTGTCAAACCGAAAAAACAAGTTAAAGGAGGTAAGTAAAGATGTCTATTACAACCTTGCTCACCCTCTTGGTGTCTTCTATGCTGATTTACTCAGCACCCCTCATCTTTACAAGTATTGGTGGTGTTTTCTCTGAACGTGGTGGTGTGGTAAACGTCGGCCTTGAAGGCATTATGGTTATGGGTGCCTTTTCTGGAGTTGTCTTTAACCTTGAATTTGCAGAACAATTTGGAGCAGCAACTCCATGGCTATCTTTGCTTGTAGCAGGATTGGTAGGGGGAATCTTTTCTATCATCCACGCAGCAGCGACGGTTCATTTCCGTGCAGACCATGTTGTCAGTGGTACGGTATTGAACTTGATGGCGCCTGCCTTGGCTGTTTTCTTGGTTAAAGTTCTTTATAACAAAGGACAAACCGACAACCTAAGTCAAACTTTTGGACGCTTTGATTTCCCGGTCTTGGCAAATATCCCAGTTATCGGCGATATCTTCTTCAAGTCAACTAGTCTTCTTGGTTATCTGGCCATTGCCTTCTCATTCCTTGCTTGGTTTATCCTCTTCAAGACTCGATTTGGTCTTCGTCTCCGCTCTGTCGGTGAACATCCTCAAGCAGCGGATACCTTGGGAATCAATGTCTACAAAATGAGATATTTAGGAGTTATCATTTCAGGTTTCCTAGGTGGAATTGGTGGAGCGATTTATGCGCAATCCATCTCAGTTAACTTCTCAGTGACAACTATTGTTGGACCTGGATTTATCGCCCTTGCTGCAATGATCTTTGGGAAATGGAATCCAATCGGAGCCATGCTATCTAGTCTCTTCTTTGGACTTTCACAAAGTTTGGCTGTTATCGGCTCTCAATTGCCATTCCTACAAGGAGTGCCTGCGGTTTACCTTCAAATCGCACCTTACGTTTTGACAATTCTTGTCTTGGCAGCCTTCTTTGGGAAAGCAGTCGCACCAAAAGCAGATGGTATCAACTATATCAAATCAAAATAAGCATACAAAAAAACGTCAGTACATCAACTGGCGTTTTATTTTTTAGGATGTTGATGGGTTAGGTTCAATCCCCAAGGGACTAAATTTTCAGTCTTGTTTTTGATACGAGCGATATTGTCCTGATGCCGAATGATGATCAAACTAGCAAGAGCTAGGATAATAGCGATGAAGAGAGGGTCATAGTTGCTCAGGATAAAACCGACAAGTGGAAAGAGTAGAACTCCGAAGACTGCTGCGATAGATGCTGTGACACTAGAGAGTGAAATCATACTACCAAGATAGAGGGTTCCGAAGAAAACAACTGCTAGGTAGAGACAGAAGACAGGTGCAAATCCGAAAATCACTCCAGCACTGGTTGCGACAGCCTTGCCACCCTTAAATCCTGCAAAGATAGGAAAGGTATGTCCAATAACAGCCAAAAGTCCAAAGATGAGAGGCGAAACGCCTTGCAGATGAAACATAATCGGAAGAAGGGTTGCTAGGGTTCCTTTGAAAAAGTCAATCACAAAGGTTGCCATACCAGCTTTCTTGCCTAAAATGCGGAAGGTATTGGTCGTTCCAGTGTTACCAGAACCATGCTCGCGCAGATTGATTTGAAAGAATACTTGTCCAATCCAGAGACCAGACGGAATCGAACCCAGCAGATAGGCTAGGATTAATAAAACTATTGTAATCATACTCCTATTATATCATGAAATGGAGAAGAAAGGCAGAGAATCTCTTCTGAAATTGTCACAGCGGAGAAAGAAAAATTTTGCAAAATCCTTAGAAAACCTGTAGAATAGTAAAGATGAACGAATAGGAGGTTCCTTGTGTCAAAAAAGGAAATCAATATTAACAATTATAATGATGACGCCATTCAGGTGCTAGAAGGGTTGGATGCCGTCCGTAAACGTCCAGGGATGTATATCGGATCGACTGATGGGGCAGGTCTTCATCATCTCGTCTGGGAAATCGTCGATAATGCTGTCGATGAAGCCTTGTCTGGATTTGGTGACCGTATTGATGTGACCATTAATAAAGACGGCAGTTTAACGGTTCAAGACCACGGACGTGGGATGCCGACTGGAATGCACGCGATGGGAATCCCAACGGTTGAAGTAATCTTTACCATTCTCCACGCCGGAGGGAAATTCGGTCAAGGTGGTTATAAGACATCAGGTGGTCTGCACGGGGTGGGTTCTTCCGTAGTTAACGCCCTTTCTAGCTGGCTAGAAGTTGAAATCACTCGTGACGGTGCAATCTACAAGCAACGTTTTGAAAATGGTGGCAAACCTGTTACGACTTTGAAGAAAATCGGTACAGCGCCCAAGTCTAAAACAGGTACCAAGGTTACGTTTATGCCTGATGCGACGATCTTCTCTACGACAGATTTCAAGTACAATACCATCTCAGAACGCCTCAATGAGTCAGCCTTTCTTTTAAAAAATGTGACCTTGTCTCTAACGGATAAACGCACAGACGAAGCGATTGAATTCCACTATGAAAATGGGGTACAAGACTTTGTTTCTTACCTCAACGAAGACAAGGAGACCTTAACGCCAGTTCTTTACTTTGAAGGGGAAGACAATGGTTTCCAAGTGGAAGTGGCCCTCCAGTACAATGACGGATTTTCAGATAACATTCTATCCTTTGTCAATAACGTTCGCACCAAGGACGGTGGAACGCACGAGACAGGACTCAAGTCTGCCATTACCAAGGTTATGAATGACTATGCGCGTAAGACTGGGCTTCTCAAGGAAAAAGATAAAAACCTTGAAGGGTCAGACTATCGTGAAGGACTAGCAGCCGTTCTTTCTATCTTGGTCCCTGAAGAACATTTGCAGTTTGAGGGTCAGACTAAGGATAAACTGGGAAGCCCCCTAGCTCGTCCAGTTGTGGATGGAATTGTGGCGGATAAGTTGACCTTCTTCCTTATGGAAAATGGGGAACTGGCTTCTAATCTTATTCGAAAGGCTATCAAGGCGCGTGATGCTCGCGAAGCGGCACGTAAGGCGCGTGATGAGAGCCGAAATGGTAAGAAAAATAAAAAAGACAAGGGCTTGTTGTCTGGGAAATTGACCCCAGCCCAGTCTAAGAATCCAGCTAAGAACGAACTCTACTTAGTCGAGGGAGACTCTGCCGGTGGTTCTGCCAAACAAGGCCGTGACCGCAAGTTCCAGGCAATCTTGCCCCTTCGTGGTAAGGTTATCAATACAGCTAAGGCCAAGATGGCAGATATCCTCAAAAATGAGGAAATCAACACTATGATTTATACCATCGGCGCGGGTGTGGGAGCAGACTTCTCTATTGAAGATGCCAATTATGACAAGATTATTATCATGACCGATGCCGACACCGATGGTGCCCATATCCAGACCTTGCTCTTGACATTTTTCTATCGTTACATGCGTCCGCTAGTCGAAGCTGGACATGTCTATATCGCCCTTCCGCCTCTTTACAAGATGTCCAAAGGTAAAGGCAAGAAAGAAGAAGTGGCCTATGCTTGGACGGATGGTGAGCTAGAAGAGCTCCGCAAGCAATTTGGCAAAGGTGCAACCCTCCAACGCTATAAGGGGCTTGGTGAGATGAATGCGGATCAGCTCTGGGAAACAACCATGAATCCAGAAACTCGTACCCTCATCCGTGTCACGATCGAAGACCTGGCTCGCGCTGAACGCCGCGTCAATGTCCTCATGGGAGATAAGGTCGAACCACGCCGTAAATGGATTGAGGATAATGTCAAGTTTACGCTGGAAGAAGCGACAGTGTTTTAAGAAGAAACTATTTGCATAAGAAGATATGGCTTACCAATTTTAAACTAAAGAATTTAGAAAATAAATATCCACATAATAAGGAGTAGTTTATGGATTTTACCGTTCAACCTATAAAAATAAGCGATTTATTATCGAAAAAAACTTATTTAATTCCTAGATACCAAAGAGAGTATTCGTGGAATAGCAAGGAATTGATAGATTTCTGGAATGATATATTAGGTCAATTAACTGAACAAGAAGGAGATATTAAGACAAGTGAGTATTTTTTTGGTACAATCATTTTGATAGGTGATATGATACAACCTAATAAACCAATAGAAATCGTTGATGGTCAACAAAGAATGACAACTTTTACGATCTTTTTATCGGCTTTGTCTGCGTCATTTTTAGATATCAGAGAAACATTGGCTAATAAGGTTTGGGACTATGTGATTGCTGAAAATGATGATGGGGAAGAATTTGTTATTTTAAAAAACGATACAGCAGGAAGTTATTTTGCGGATAAGATCCAAAAAAGATTATATGTAAATGATAATGGGAAATTCCAAGATTATTATAATAATTATCAGCATATTCTTAATCGGGAGAAGAATGAAGATGATCTGACTGATGAGGAACGTTGTATAAAATACGCCTATGAATTTTTTATTGAGAAACTTAGAGAGAATAATTTAAAGGATATATTAGAAAAATATAATCTTTCGCATGAAGAGTTATTGAAGCTATTACGAGATCAACTATTAAATAGTCAAGTCATATATATTTCTTCACAGCAGGAAGAAAGTGTAAATGTTATTTTTGAAAATATAAATTCTAAAGGTAAGAGTTTGTCTTCTTTAGATATGATAAAAAATGAAATTTTTTCTGTAGAGGATAAGATCGTTCCCAAAGATGATGCTAGAGAAACTTGGAAAAATATAACAGATAATTTATCTAAATTTAAAGGACCAATTTCAAAAGAGAAATTTTATAGATATTACTGGATTTCAAGAAATACAAATAGTACAGAATCAGAATTATATAAAAATTTCAAGAAAAAAATTAATAAAAATGACTACCTAGAGTTTTTACAACAACTTGAAAAATCTTCCGAATTATATGTAAAAGTTTTTAATAAAGACGAAGATTTGTTTAAAAAACATAACTGGTCTGATAAAGATATTAAAAGATTCAATTATTCAATTACTTGTTTGACCGACTACTTCTCTATACAACAATCCCAGTTACTTATTCTTGTACTATGTGAAAGATATAATGTGATTGATCCTAAGAAGCCCAAAATAAAGAAGAAGATTTTAAATGGTTTTATAAAAAGTTTAGAAAACTTTCACTATTTGTATAATGCAATTACTTCAAGTCCAAATAATAAATTAGAAACACGGTATGCCAATACTGCAAGAAAAATCTATAAAGCCAGTAATGAAGAGTTACCAAAAATTCTGGAAGATTTTAAAAAGGAATTATTTGCTTTATTGCCATCAAGGGAGAAATTTGTGGATAATTTTGGTAAGTTGTCTTATCAAAAAGAAACGAGATCTAAAAAGGATAAGAAATCAAACCTTATAACAAAATATTCATTGCGGAGATTTGAAGAAATCGTAGGGGAAAATGAAAGTTTACTGGGATATTCAATAGAACATATTATTCCTGAATCAAAAGATAATCCAGATAAAGTAAATAACATTGGGAATATGATCTTGCTGGAAGAACATCTAAATAATCTCGCCGATGATAAATCAGTTAAGGAGAAAGAGGTTATCTATAAAAATAGTCGGTATAGCAATGTTAAGCTATTTTTAGATACTTTTAAAAAGGATGGTGTTATTCAATTTAATGAAGATGACTTTGCTCAAAGGCGAAAGTACATGGCCGAGTTTTTATACGATCATATTTCTGATGAACTAAAGTAATAGATGATGTAATACATAATTATATGCATGTCAATAAACTAACTGATTAAAAATCACCTGACTAAAAACTTGCCAGCGGTTTATTTTCAAAAAAACGGCTGGCAGAAAAAGGTCAGCTTGGAGGGACTGGCGCAAATTTATCAACAAGAAAGAAGGTAGCCGTGGTTTTAGATAATAAATGGGGATAACCAGTAGCGCGGAACTGGCACGCGAGGAGGAGCGCCTGACTAAGGTCAGAGTCAAGCAACTCTTTGGGAGCGGGCAGTTGTTTGCCTTTGAGGTCGGCACCTTTGTTGGCTTGTCGGCTATCCACGCCCAGTTTTTTGGCGACATCTACGATTTCGCTGTACACATTCGCGACGTCAATATCGGCAAGGACGATTTTCAGTTTGCGCCCCGCATGTTTTTGGAGCAATCGCTGCGCTACATTAACAAGCTCCCTCAGAGAATTTTGACTAGATTGTCGATAAATACGCGGATATGAACATTGCTCATCCTTTCCGAGAGGGGAATGGACGCGCCATGCGGATTTGGCTAGATTGTATGCTTCGTCAGAAGCTGGGTAAAGTGGTAGATTGGAACGCCATTGATAAGGATGAATACCTGAATGCCATGAAGCGTAGTGCAGTGTCGACTGGAGAACTCAAGTATCTCCTCTTGAATAATCAAACTGATGACCTCACTCAGGCCCGTTTCTTTAAAGGTGTGGATGCTTCATATTATTACGAAGGGTAGACAAGGGATTTATGAAGTTCAAGTAAAGGTGACGATCATCTTTTGTATGTAAACAATCGCTAAAACTATTGGAGGTGCTGGATTGATTACGTTATTAATGATGCCTTTTTTCCTTGTTCTCTTGGCCATTTTTGGAATTATATATGATTTAATGACCAATAAAGGTAGAAAAGAGTGTGCTCGCACAGTATCCTTGTTTATAATGAACATCCTCACTGTTGGTATCTGTCTATTAGATCTACCAATGGAAAGTAAACCATACTCAGGAATAGGGTTTATCCTATTTTATGTACTTGCTTTCACCCCTTTGATGATTGTTTTCTCACTATATACCCTCTATAGGATTGGAAAACATTATAGGTATTTTAAGAGTAAGTTTGCTATAACACTCCTATTCAATGCTATTTTACTTTTCCTTCTTTCATTAGCAAATACTTTTGTATTATGGAGAAGCTTTAAAATATATCATAGAAACGATATGAATTTGTTTTATTTTATTTTAATCGTTTTGGGGATTTGTTCAACTATCCAATTCATTGTAGGCGAACTTGAGAAGAAAAGAATACGAGGCATCCAAAAACAAGAGGAGCAAGACGGCTATGAAAAATAACTCTATAAAAGATATGTGTAGACAACATAGAAGTGAAGCGCAAATGCTGAGATTAATTTTACAGACTGCTGAAACTTTACAAATTGAGGCTGTCGCCATGTCTGGTTCGCGAACTGATACAAAAGCGCCAAAAGATGAGTTTCAAGACTATGATGTTGTTTATGTCGTGGACGACTTAGATAATTTGATGAGTGACCTTGCTTGGTTGGATCAGTTTGGCACACGTATCATTGAGCAACATAATGTCCTAGGAAACCGTCGTCTCTATCTCATGCTTTTTGAAGATGGCAATCGGATAGATTTGACCCTTTGCCCCAAAGAGCACATCCAAGAGTGGGTGGATAGTGAGGCAGGATTCACCGTTTTAGAGGATGAGAAGGGCTTATTTGAGCCTTATTCTCCAAGTTTAGGGCGTTACTGGACGAATCCAGCTAGTCAGACAGATTTTGAAAAAGCCTGCAATGAATTTTGGTGGGTTTCTGCCTATGTAGTGAAGGGCATTCATCGGAACCACCTGGTCTATGCGACGGATCATCTCTATGGAATCTGCCAACAAGAATTGCTCAAGCTTTTAGCTTGGCAAGTGGCAGCAGATAAGGGAACGGTCG
>ERZ773083.2176-NODE-2176-length-12416-cov-27.452795_pt1 | contig 12416 bp, 7 predicted proteins | sample MGYA00511465_ERZ773083 | MGnify/ENA primary metagenome ERZ773083 (study PRJEB29015, sample SAMEA2738001) | human oral metagenome | biome: human oral; feature: human-associated habitat; material: dental | place: China | collected 2060 ... | reverse complement strand
AAGAGGTGGCCGGTCTGGACACACGGAAACCCGATGATCGAGTCCGTCAGACTGGTTCCCGGGGCGACCCGGGAGATGACCGGGCGAGGCGCCAGCCCCGCTCAGCGGGATAACGCTAGCAGCGCCCACATGCAGCGCGAAAGCGCTCGGACGACCTGGCGGCTGTGAGACCGCCCACCCGGTCCACGCACTCGGGCGTGTCGTGGATACCCCGCCGTGGTCCGCGGGCGGGCGCGCCGCAGAGCAGTCATGCGACCCCGGCCGATTTAGTTGATGTGGCTGAACTGGCTGATTTAGCTGATTTAGCGGGATAACCCGCCCGCCACACGTACAGGCCGTCGAGTGCGATCCCCAGGGCGAGGGCGATGGCCCACCACGGGAACCTGGGAATGTCCGGACGCTCCCCCGCGACAGCATCCTGCGGAGTGGGGATCCGCTCCCCCGTCACCAGAATGCGATGGGTGTTGACTCCCAACGGCGTGCAGGTGATGAGAGTCATGAGATCGCGATCCGGATCGGCACGCAGCTCCTCGGTCTGCTCGGGCTCGACGACCTTGGTCTCCACGACGCGGTAGGTCAGCACCTCGCCGAAGACCTCGGCGGTGAAGGTGTCCCCCACGCCGACCTTGTCGAGGTTGGTGAACATGGTGGCGTCCGCCAACCCGCGATGCCCTGTGACGACGGAGCGGGTGCCCATTCCGCCCACGGGCAAAGAGGTTCCCTCGAGATGCCCCAGGCCCTCGAGCAGGGTCTGGTCCGAGGTGCCGTGATACACGGGCAGGTCCAGGTCGATCGATGGGATGCGCAGGCGGGCCATGAGGCCGGAGTCATTGGCGTTCAGCACGCTGTTGTAGTCCAGATCGGCGCCGTCGGCGCTCCCCGCTCCGGTGGGAACGTGCGTGTTCGCCTCGAGCAGCGCCCCGACGGATAGCGCATCGTTGTAAGCATGCGCCTGAGCGATCTGCGTGGCCGCATCGGGATCCGCATGGTCCACTTCGGAGGAGTAGTCGGCCACGACCTTGGACTGGTTGTACTGAGACACCCAGCTGGCCGCCGTCGGATAGGCGAAGGCCAGCATGCCGATCAGGGCGAGCAGAGCGGGAACAAGAGAGAAACGGGATAGTCGCCAACGGCGCTCGCCCTTGGAAACAGCACGGTCGGATCGTTGACGCGAGGGATTGCGGCGGGAGCTGGGACGGGGGCTCATGCGGCGGGTCTCCTGGTAACGGGCGCACGCGTGACGGGGAGGCGGCGCTGCCTCCCCGTCACGCGGTATCGGTGTGAGGACTCGAGTACCTGTCGGCGTCGGCCGGAGTATTCGCGACCGGTGCCGACGGGCATGCTCAGTTCTGCGGCTCGCGCTCCTTGCGGGAGCGGGCCACGAGAGCCGCCCCTCCAGCGACGAGGACGAGAATGGCGCCGAGCGCCATCAGCAGCAGACGGCCATTGGCACCCGTGAGCGGGAGCTGGGGCACATTCTGCTTGGAGTTGGTGACCGTCAGGTCATAGGTGCCGGTCGCGGTGAGGCCGGCCTTGACCGTGACCGGCGTGTCCGCGTTGGCCGGCAGGACGTAGCCGGCCGGGGCGGCCGTCTCAACCAGGACGTAGCAGCGCTGGGCGTGGTCCGGAGTGACGGGGTCCTCGTTGGGCGCCCCCTTCTTCTTGTCCACGAAGAGGCCGGCGATGGAGACCACGCCGTCGTCGTCCGAGGTGAACTCGGTGGCGCCGTCGACTGAGATGGCAGAGCCTTCCTTGACCGCGTTGTCGCACGAGGCGGCGTACGGGTCCTTGGCGTTGTACACCTGGAAGGTCGCGCCCTTCAGGGACTTGCTGTTGTCGGCATCGGTCTTGTTGACCTTGACGTCACCCCAGGACGTGGCGACCTTGTTGGTGGGCGTGCCCGGCTCGCTCGGAGGCGTGAGGGGCGGGGTGTCCGGCGGGTCGCCCTGCGGGACGGTGTCCACATACAGCGTTGCGGTGTTCTCGATAACACCGCCCGCCGGAACGGAGACGACCTTGGCGGTGAAGACGACCTCCACGGTCGCGTTCGGCTTGGTCTTGAGGAAGGCCAGGCCCGCCTTGGTGAAGCCGAGCGAGACGGTCTGTCCGGGCGTGATCGAGTAGTAGGAGCTGTCCACGTCCTGACCGTCGACCTTCACCGAGGCGACGTCGCCGCTCGTGAGGTTGGCATCCAACGGGTCGCTGATCACGAAGTGCTTGAACGAATCCGTGGAAGCGATGCTCGGAACCGTCGCGGTCACCGGGAAAGTGACCTGGCTGTCGGTCTTCAGGCCGTTGGCGGCCACGTCCACGCCCTTGGACGGAGCGAGCACGACGGTGTTCTTCGGGTAGACGTTGACGTCGTAGAGCCACTCGCCATTGCCATTGGCGGCGTTCGTGGAGTTGTTCGGGAAGGGAACCGTCACGAGGAAGGGAGCGGCCTTCGTCTTGACAGTGCTGGGAGCACTCGTCTCGCACACGAGGTAAGCCGCGACCGGGAGGCCGCCGATCGTCGTGTCGCCCTGGGCGTCGGTCGAACCGCTGGCCGTGCCGCCGTCGAAGGTGTAGGAGCCGAGCGACGGGCTGGCGTAGTCGGCGCCGCAGGCGTCGGCCGGAACCTGTTGGTTCTTGAGCCCATCCCAAGCGGCCTGGGTGGTCAGATCCAGGTTGGTGATCTTGTACGCGGTGAAGACCACGTCGGCGACGCCCGCGCCGCCCGACGGCGTCTGACCGTCAGGAGTGCCGTCAGCGCTCTGGGAGCCCGACTCGTGCTTGTGAATGAGGAGCGAGCCGGTTCGGCTCGAATCGATGTTGCCGAGATCGGCAGCCCGGGCGGTGGTCGTCGTACCGCCCAGGCCGACAAGGGCGAGAGCGAACGCTCCAACGGCGGCAGCGACCCTGCACCCGAAGGTGCGAGCAGTCGTTTTCATTGCTGTGATTGTCCTTTCATCGTGCACGACAGAGTCGTGCGGATGCTGGGGATTGCGGTGATGGGGACACGAAGCGAGGGAAAGCGCTCGCCCGGGGACGGGGCTTCGCTCGGTTGTCGTGCTCATGATCGGGAGCCGGAGGGCGGCTCCCGATCAGGCAGCCGAGTGTGTCCTTACTGAACGGTCTGCGAGCGGCGCCTCCTCACGATTCCGGCGACCACGGCGAGGATGAGGAGCACCGCGCCGCCTATCAGGAATATGGCCGCACCGAGCCCGCCGGTCAGCGGCAGTCCGGGAACGGTGGTCTTGGAATTCTTGAAGGCCTCGTCGAAGGAGTAGTCAAGGGCGTCCGTCGAGATCGTGAACTCGTGCCGGGTCTTGTCCAGCCTGTAGCCGGCAGGGGCCTCCTTCTCCGTGAGGCTGTACGCCTGGTCGCTCCAGTTCAGCCCGCCGACCTTGAAGGAACCGGCGACGGGATCCTGGTCCTTGTAGTCGCCCGCCTCGCAGGGATCCTGGTCGCAGTCGGCCACTACCGTGCCCGAGGGCACGCCCGGCCCGGTGAGGGTCCACGTCGATCCGGACAGCGGCGCAGCGTTGTCCGCGTCGATCTTCTTCCAGGCCACTGACCCGATGAGCCGCTTGTTGATGACGCCGTTGTTCGCGACGCCCTCAACGGGAACCAGGGTCCCCTCAAGAGCGGAGCCCTTGATCTGCGTGAATGCGAACTCACCGGTGGCGGCGATATAGCCCTCCGGGGCTTGAGCCTCCTGAATCGTGTAGGTGCCCCACTTCAGGCCGGTGAGGATGAACGCTCCCGGTTCGGGATCCTGGTCGTCATAGGCGCCCGAACCGCAGGTGTCGACGCAGTCGGTGACACGGGCGTCCGGAGGAACCTCCGGCCCCGACAGGGTCCACTCCGATCCGCCGATAGGGGTCGTCTCATCGGCATCGAGCTTCTTCCATGTCAAAGAGCCCGGTTGAGCGATGTTGGTGATGTCGCAAGTGACACGGTCCTGGTTGTTGACCGTCAGCGTCGCCTCGCCGTCACTGGAATCGCCGACGGCAGAGGAGTAGTTCTCCCCATTGGTGCCCGGGGTCTCCTGACACGTCCACTGGCCGGGCTGATAACCGGCGGCCTCGGGATTATCCGACTTCTCGGACAGCTTTACCTCGCCCTGGGGGATGGACTGGGGATCGCCCGTGGTGCCCTGACCCGAGCGAGTGACGTCTCCAGACTGGGCCTCAACAGTCCACTGGTCCACAGACAGGCCCGGAGCCTCATCAGAAGCCTGGCTGTTGTCCACATTCTTGTTGAGCTGGATAGTGGGAATGCGGATGGAGACCTTGTAGTCCTCGACCTCACCGGTGGCGGTGATTCCCGTGGGCCTCTGATCGTTGCCGTCATTGTCCTTGGTCATACGCACGCGCATATAACTGTCCGGCTTGGATCCGGCCTCATCATCCACGCTGCGCACGGTGTTCGTGACGTCCGGCGGGACCTTCCAGCTGAGTGTGGCGCTATTGCCCGTGCATGGCACCTCATCGCTCTTCTCGGTGTCGTCGAAGGCGCCGTTGTTGTTCCAATCGATCCATCCGGCGATCTTCCCGGCGCCCTCGCAGGTGAGACTTTCGGTGTGAGTCGCACCGGGCGCCGTTCGTATGCCGCCGTCCCATAACGTGGTGTCGATGCCGTCCTCATCATCGAAGAGGGCGTTGTCGTCGTCGCCGCGGGCGTCGGCGCTGAATATCTGCCGGCCCTCGGCATCGATGTGCTCCCCCAGGCGAGGAGCGCTCTGGTCCAGATACATGGTGGCCTGGGGCTGCACTCCGAAGGCATCCGTGGTCGCGGAGACCTCGCCGCCCTTCCACTTGGGCTGGAAGAGCGCACCGGAGTAGCCGTAGGACTCGGGAGCATCGCCGAAGTCGGTGGCGACGATCAGGCCCAGCGCCACAGCGGAGTATCCGGAGCCCTGCATCGTGACCGTCGCCTTGGTGGCGCCCTCCATGAACATGACGGCGTCTGGCCCACCCAGGCCGTTGGGACGGCTGTAGCTCCCTCCACTCTGGTAGACGCATTCCTCATCACTGGGCATCAAACGCAGGGTGTGGCCGCCGTCAGAGACTTCGGCATCGGCGGTCACCTGCTTGCCGGTATTCCTCGAGACGCAGGGATCGGAGCGCATGGTGTCCAGGACGCGCCACGTCACATCCTGATCGGTACTGGCCTGGATCCATTCATCAGTCCACTCTGTCGTCGCCCACGACTTGATCCCGTAGCGCCTCGACGAGGGCTCCGCATCGGCGAAAACGAGGCCCGCCACAGGAACGGACTTGACACTGCCATCCGGAGCATGGAGTTCGGCCGTGCAGGAGTAGTCCACGCTCACCCGAGCGGCATAACCGGTCGGCTCGGTACTCGAACCGGGCGTTCCCCACTTCTTCCCGTCCCAGGTATTACCTCCGTTATAGGCGTATCCATTGGCCAGTCCGATGGCCATCTGATTCCTATTGACGTAATCGGTGGGATAGGTCAGGCCGCTGTGCCAGGTCTCGCTGCCGTCACTCCACTGCCCGGGACCACCGACGTTATAGAGATTGTCGAGGGCATCACCCGCCCAGGCGCCGGGAATAGTGGCCACCAGCGGGCCCTTGGACTGCTGGTCGGACAGATCGGGAGAGTGACCGAGGTGCTGGAGATTGGACAGGGTACAGGTCGTCATGAGTTGGCCGGCGTCGCCCAGGTCCCGCTGGTTGACGAAATCCTTAGTCTGCCCGTAGTCGAGCACGGGAACATTCGGCTTCGCCTGACCCTTGAACTGAGTCTCGTAGTCACCCCACTGGAGCCACTGAATGGTATCGACATAGCGGCCCGAGCCTCCGGTCGCGAAAACCGCAGGAAGAGCCCCTCCGGCTCCGGGGGCCGCAGAGGCCGAGGTGGGAACAGCGCTCGGCCCAAGTGCAAGAGCGGCACCGGCGCTGCACACGGCTATGAGACTCACGACGCGGCGGTACAGCCTTACCGAATGAGAACGGACCATTCGAAAACTCCAATGCAATCTGAGGGCGCGAGCCTGCTCTACGATTGGTCTACTGAGGGGAACGCGGAAATCATATTCCCAATCTTGAACCGATAGCACTAAATTCGATTTCAGTACAGCTTCAATGCAGTATCGATTCGTTTACAGATATCGAGTTCTCGCCAGGTATGCAGAAAATCCGCAAAATACCTGAAAACGGCCAAGCTCCAATAGATCCGCCGGGAGCAGCATAAAAATCGATCAGCTCGCCGAACCGCAAAGCGACGAGCATCCATTCAGGTATGCGGCGAGTGTATTAGACGATCCTGTTCCGGCAGTCTCAAGGCGATCGCGTTAGGGCTGCGATTCAGCAACGGCAAACGCCGATGCTTGTCCGCGCAGAAAAAAGTTCCCTCTCTGCCGACCATATTGGTCAGCAGAGAGGGAACTCTGCATAAGACTCAGCCGTTCAACAACGGCAAGCCCTCGGACGTCATATCATCACTTGACGATCTTGGTGACGCGGCCGGAGCCGACGGTGCGGCCACCCTCACGGATGGCGAAGCCGAGGCCCTCCTCCATGGCGATGGGCTGGATGAGCTGGACGGTCATCTCGGTGGTGTCGCCGGGCATGACCATCTCGGTGCCCTCGGGGAGGGTGATGACGCCGGTGACGTCCGTGGTCCGGAAGTAGAACTGCGGACGGTAGTTCGAGTAGAAGGGGTTGTGACGACCGCCCTCGTCCTTGGTCAGGATGTAGACGTGACCCTCGAACTCGGTGTGCGGGGTGATGGAGCCGGGCTTGGCGACGACCTGGCCGCGCTCGACATCCTCACGACGAGTGCCGCGCAGGAGCAGACCGCAGTTCTCACCGGCCCAGGCCTCATCCATGGCCTTGTGGAACATCTCGATGCCGGTGACCGTGGTCTTCTGGGCCTCGCGGATACCGAGGATCTCGACCTCGGAGTTGATCGGGAGCTTGCCGCGCTCGACACGACCGGTGACGACGGTTCCGCGACCGGTGATCGTGAAGACGTCCTCGATCGGCATGAGGAACGGCTTGTCCATGTCACGCTGCGGGGTCGGGATGTACTCGTCAACCGCGTCCATGAGCTCCTTGATCTTCGGAGTCCACTCGGCGTCGCCCTCGAGGGCCTTGAAGGCGGAGACGCGGATCACGGGAGCCTCGTCGCCGTCGTACTCCTGGGAGGACAGCAGCTCGCGGACCTCCATCTCGACGAGTTCGAGAAGCTCCTCGTCCTCGACCATGTCGCACTTGTTGAGGGCGACCAGAAGGGCCGGGACACCGACCTGGCGGGCGAGCAGGACGTGCTCGCGGGTCTGGGCCATGGGGCCGTCGGTGGCGGCGACGACGAGGATGGCGCCGTCCATCTGGGCCGCGCCGGTGATCATGTTCTTGATGTAGTCGGCGTGGCCGGGAGCGTCGACGTGGGCGTAGTGACGCTTCTCGGTCTCGTACTCGACGTGCGCGATGTTGATCGTGATGCCGCGCTGGCGCTCCTCGGGAGCCTTGTCGATCTCGTCGAAGGGGGTGAAGGGGTTCAGGTCCGGGTACTCGTCGTGCAGGACCTTGGAGATCGCGGCGGTCAGCGTCGTCTTGCCGTGGTCGACGTGACCGATCGTTCCGATGTTGACGTGCGGCTTGGTCCGCTCGAACTTGGCCTTGGCCACTGGTGTCCTCCTGGGACTCGGGTAGGTCTCTTCGTCGTGATCCGACTAAGCATATGCTAGCCGCGGCGATGCAGAGAGTCTCTACTGGTGGGTTGTTGGAAATCTTACTGGAATGAGTCGTCCCGGGCGCAGCGCCGAGGACGTCCCGGGGCCGAGCGCGAATCGCCCGACCCCGGAAGGCGCGATCACTCGCCCTTGGCCTTGGCGATGATCTCGTCCGCGACGTTCTTGGGAACCTCGGCATAGGAGTCGAAGCTCATCGAGTACACGGCGCGCCCCTGCGTCTTCGAACGCAGGTCGCCGACGTAGCCGAACATCTCCGACAACGGCACGGCGGCCTTGACGACCTTGACGCCGACGGCGTCCTCCATGGACTGGATCATGCCCCGACGGGAGTTGAGGTCACCGATGACATCACCCATGTACTCCTCGGGCGTGCGGACCTCGACGGCCATGATGGGCTCGAGAAGGGCCGGGGACGCCTTCTTCGCACCCTCCTTGAACGCCATGGAGCCGGCGATCTTGAAGGCCATCTCGGAGGAGTCGACCTCGTGGTACCCGCCGTCCACGAGGGTCGCCTTGACATCCACGACCGGGTAGCCGGCGAGAACGCCGGTGAGCATGGCGTCCTGGACGCCCGCGTCGACGCTGGGGATGTACTCACGGGGCACGCGGCCACCGGTGACGGCGTTCGCGAACTCGTAGTGAGCGACCTCGCCGTTCTCATCCGCCTCGGGCACGAGGGGCTCGAAGGACATCTGCACCTTGGCGAACTGGCCGGAACCGCCCGTCTGCTTCTTGTGGGTGTACTCGACCTTGTCGACCTTCCTGCGAATGGTCTCGCGGTAGGCGACCATCGGATTGCCGACATTCGCCTCGACCTTGAACTCGCGGCGCATGCGGTCCACGAAGACGTCCAGGTGGAGCTCGCCCATACCGCCGATGACGGTCTGGCCGGTCTCCTCGTCGAGCCTGACGGTGAAGGTCGGGTCCTCCTCGGAGAGCTTCTGGATGGCGATGCCCAGCTTCTCCTGGTCGCTCTTGGTCTTGGGCTCGATGGCCACGTGGATCACCGGGTCCGGGAACGTCATGGACTCCAGGATGATCGGCGCGTTCTGGGCGCACAGAGTGTCGCCGGTGGTGACGTCCTTGAGGCCGATGAACGCGTAGATGTGACCGGCATGAGCCTGCTCGACCGGGTTCTCCTTGTTGGAGTGCATCTGGAAGAGCTTGCCGATGCGCTCCTTCTTGCCCTTGGTGGCGTTGGAGACCACATCGCCCTGGGAGACCTTGCCGGAGTACACGCGCACGTAGACGAGCTTGCCGTAGAACGGGTGCGTGGCGACCTTGAAGGCCAGCGCCGAGAAGGGCTCGTTCTCATCGGCGGCCCGGGTGAGCGTCTTCTCCTCGTCGCCGGGCTTGTGCCCCTCAACGTCCGGGACGTCCAGCGGGGAGGGGAGGTAGTCCAGAACGGCGTCGAGCATGGGCTGGACGCCCTTGTTCTTGAAGGCCGAACCGGCCATGACCGGAAAAGCCTCGCCGGCGATGGTGAGCCTGCGGATTCCCGACTTGATCTCGGCGACGGTGAGCTCCTCGCCCTCCAGATACTTCTCCATGAGCTCGTCGTCGGCCTCGGCGACCGCCTCGAGGAGCTCGCCGCGCAGGGCCTCGGCCTTGGCGACCAGCTCGGACGGGATCTCCTCGTACTCGACAATGGCTCCGCGGGTATCCTTGCCGGCCGCATCCTTCTCGGGGAAACGAACAGCGCGCATCTCCAGGACATCGACCAGACCGGAGAACTCGCTCTCGGCACCGATCGGGAAGTTCAGCACGATGGGCTTGGCATGAAGACGATCACGAATCGTCTGGACGGAGAACTCGAAGTCGGCTCCCAGCTTATCCATCTTGTTGATGAAGCAGATGCGCGGAACGCTGTACTTGTCGGCCTGGCGCCACACGGTCTCGGACTGGGGCTCAACGCCCTCCTTGCCGTCGAAGACCGCGACGGCGCCGTCGAGCACGCGCAGGGAGCGCTCGACCTCGACCGTGAAGTCCACGTGGCCGGGGGTGTCGATGATGTTGATCTGGTTGTCTTCCCAGAAGCAGGTGGTAGCCGCGGAGGTGATGGTGATACCGCGCTCCTGCTCCTGCTCCATCCAGTCCATGGTCGAGGCGCCGTCGTGCGTCTCGCCGATCTTGTAATTGATGCCCGTGTAGAACAGGATGCGCTCCGTCACGGTCGTCTTTCCGGCATCGATATGGGCCATGATGCCGATGTTTCTGACCTTGGTGAGGTCGGTCAGCACGTCGAGTGCCACTAGTGAAGTCCTTCGTTCGTGAGGTGGGGAGGATGTCGTCGATCGGGACGGGTCGGAAGCGGGTCCCGATCGACGCGCGGCTGTTACCAGCGGTAGTGGGCGAAGGCCCTGTTGGACTCGGCCATACGGTGCATGTCCTCGCGGCGCTTCACAGCAGCGCCCAGGCCGTTGGAGGCGTCCAGGATCTCGTTCATGAGTCGCTCGGTCATGGTGTTCTCACGGCGCTGGCGGGAGAAGTCGACGAGCCAGCGCAGTGCGAGGGTGGTGGCGCGATTGGGACGGACCTCGACCGGAACCTGGTAGGTCGCGCCGCCGACGCGGCGCGAGCGGACCTCCAGCGCGGGACGGATGTTGTCCAGGGCGCGCTTGAGGACGGAGACCGGATCCTGGTCCGTCTTGGTGCGCACACCCTCCAGGGCGCCGTAGACGATGCGCTCGGCCGTGGACTTCTTGCCATCCAGAAGAACGCGATTGACGAGCTGGGTGACGACCGGCGAGCCGTAGACGGGGTCGACGGCGAGCGGGCGCCGAGGGGCGGGACCCTTACGAGGCATTACTTCTTCTCCTTCTTGGCGCCGTACTTCGAGCGTGCCTGCTGGCGGCCCTTGACGCCCTGGGTGTCGAGGGAGCCGCGCACGATGTGGTAGCGGACGCCGGGAAGGTCCTTCACACGACCACCGCGCACGAGCACGATGGAGTGCTCCTGGAGGTTGTGACCCTCGCCGGGGATGTAGGCCGTGACCTCGATGCCGGTCGACAGGCGCACACGGGCGACCTTGCGAAGGGCGGAGTTCGGCTTCTTGGGGGTGGTGGTGTACACGCGGGTGCACACCCCACGGCGCTGCGGGCTGGACTTCAGCGCAGGTGTTTTCGACGACGAGCGCTTGGTCGAGCGGCCCTTGCGGACCAGCTGCTGAATCGTAGGCACTACTCGATCTCCATAATGAAGTGCATCTGGACAGTTCTGCTGCCCGCGCACCGGCCCCGCCCCCGCCGGGCGCGCTCGCCCCACGGAGTCTGGCCGGCCCGCCGCCGTCGGTGATCGACATAGCGCGTCCGGAGCCCCGTGGAGGGGCCCGTCGGTTCCCGCCGCGGCAGACCCGCGTGGCATCGTCGTCGGGACCTGCCCGCCTAGGTGCTGGGAACGGAATGGAGGAGGGTGACCCGTGTGCGGGCACCGCAGGCCAGGATACGTGGTCGACAATGCCGACCACCATCCTGGGAGTACTGCGGTTTCGTGGTTCTCACCACTGAATCAGTAGGAGTTCATCGCCCGCTGGACCGTCACCGTGGGCTCCTCCTGACCCTCGGTCCACTCGATGTCTCCGGAGAACGTGAACGAGCTCCTCTCCGGCCTGGGAGTGACGGCACCGGTGCTGGAGGTTCCCGTCGTCGTCACGACGATCTTGCTGCTCGTGAACCCCGTTGGCGGGGAGTCGATGGTGACGTCCGTGGCCTCCGTGGACACCTCCATCTTCGACAAATGGGTCGACTGCACGGCGGGGGGGCACTCGGAGTCCGTATTGGTCGGCACCGTCGTGCAGTCCGTCGTCTCCTGCTTGACCTTGTTCAGGACGAGATCCTTGAGGTCCTGGGTGGGCTCGCCCTCCACCGTCACCGTCTGGTCGGACGAGCTGTCCGACGACCGGCCGGACGAGTTCCCCGACGACCGGTCGGACGAGTTCCCCGACGACCGGTTGGATGAGCTGTCCGACGACTCGACTCGGAGCGACGTCTTGTCCGGGCTCAGATACTTCGACCGGGACGAGCCCGCGGCGATGTCGTAGAGGCCGGGGTAGACGTACTGCTCCGTCTCGTAGTGCGCTTCCTTCGTGTCGATCGTGCCGACGGAATCGATCTTGTCGAGCGACACATCCTGGCCCCCGATGGTCAATGAGTCGAAGGCGGTCGATGACAGTTTCACCTTATCGACCAGGGAGTCCTCGATCGTCCAGTTGTCGAGCAGTCCGTAGTCCCTATCCTCCCTCCTCAAGGAGAATGTGTGCTCGAGCTTCTCCCCGTCGAGGCGGAAGGTCGCTGTGATGCGAACGGTGTCGTCACCGCGGTCCACGTCCGCGTCCTCGACGTTGATCGACGTAATGCGGGAGGTCGCCGCGCTCAGGGCCTCGTCGGTCAGGAGCACCCCCTTGCTACTGGCGACCCCCGGGTCCACCATCTCGTTGGCGGCCTGCGCATGCCCGTCGGCGATGAGGCCGAGGTAGGTCGCGACCTCCTTCTCCGGGGTTCGACGAGAGTTCAGAACGTTGACGGCGACCACCGCGGCGACGACCAGGACCAGGACCAGGACCAGCGCGCCGACACCGACCTTGAGCTGCCGTCGAGCCCTGGGACTCATCGACGCCGACGGCGCGGGCACACCCGCCGCCGGACCCACCGGGAAAGCACCTGTCGCCGCCGAAGCCGCTGACGGCGCGGGCACACCCGCCGCCGGACCCACC
>ERZ773083.2174-NODE-2174-length-12421-cov-4.119764_pt1 | contig 12421 bp, 19 predicted proteins | sample MGYA00511465_ERZ773083 | MGnify/ENA primary metagenome ERZ773083 (study PRJEB29015, sample SAMEA2738001) | human oral metagenome | biome: human oral; feature: human-associated habitat; material: dental | place: China | collected 2060 ... | reverse complement strand
TGACTAAATCAGTAGGAACGTGAGCAGCACCGTATCCGCTATGATAATTAGCTTGCTTGGCAAGTCTCTCAAAATTTTCTTTAGTGATTTTAAAGTCTGAGCCTTGAATATATCTGACACCCTCAAACGTTTTGCCATGGTCTCTTAAAACCTCTAAGGTCTCCTCCCAAAGATTTGTCATTCCTTATCCTCCAAACTAACAGTTATAGCCTTTTTATCTTCTTTACAGATAAAAATAAGTGTTTCGCCTTTTTTCAAGTTTTTTAAATCCTTTTTTGTGAGTTTCACTTTATGGACTTCGTAGCTTTTGCCATCTATTTCAAGCATCAGGTAAATCCTCCTTAGATAAACAAACTAGCCAACCAAATTAAAAATGCACATGTAATGATTTTCGAAATACTGCTCTTCACAGCATACGAATAATCCTCTTCAGATTCTTTTTTACTAGATAATACAGGCCAGATAAAAGATAGTAGTGCATCCATCCCTAATGCTTGCCAGACTGTAATTTTACCAACTGGAACAATTGTTGTCACGACCTCATTCCAGCCAAATTGCACTACAAACGGTGAGGCAATGATTACAAATAGCGCCCCAATGATAATACCTGTTTTTTTAGATTTCATTTTAGTCACCTCTCAATTCCATAGTATTCATAACCGCATGACACACAGCAAAATCCATAACTATTAAAGTATTCATCAAATACTCCAATTTCGCTATCGCAAATAGGACAATGCGTCCTGCGGTATCTTTCTTCTTTGTCCAGACCGTTCAAAATTTTCTTTTTACGTTGACGTTTCTTCATCGCTCCACCTCCTGAACTTTCCAACCAAGAATATCTGCAGCTTTTTGGGCCTCTTCCTTTGTGTTGAATTTCTTGACATATTCCATCGTACCAGGTTGTTCATCAACCAGTATGACAATTTCAATATCTTCTTGATAGTTCTTAAAATACAAATGATTGCCATCTGTCACTACATATTTTGTTTCCTGAATATCATAGCCGTCAAGCCAAGCACGCGCAAAGGTTTCTTGGTTTTCTGCATCCGCCAACCATTCAATGCACTCGTGAGATAAGCCATTTGCTTCCCACACACTAGGCTGCAATGCAAAAGATAGACCTGTAGTAAAATACTTAAACGTTTTACATTTTTTAAGCCATTCTGCTACCATCTGCGGAATTTGGACTTTTTCTGGTTCTTTTAATAACTTTATTAATTCCAACGTTGTTAATTTATCAATCTTAGGTCTAGAGCCACTGCAATCTACTGGTAACTCAATAACTGCTTTAATCAACTCTTGCTTATTCATTTTCCTGTTCCTCCTGCTTGTTTTTCTAGCCAATTAAAGAGCAGACCGAACTGCTCCGTCACCAGCTCATCATCATTGTATTGTTTACAAATTTCGCTAATCGACGACACTGCCCACAGCCAATAGGCATCCGAACCAAAACCAACCTCTTGGCTCTTCTGATTGCTGCGCGCCATCCATTCCGGAATAACTCTGCTGAAGAAATCAATATAATTGATTTTCATGGCAATTCCTCAATCTTGATATAGATCCCGACTGTGTCCGCCCAAAACTTTTCAACAATCTCGCTGGCCACTTGTGCATCATCTTGCCAATAGCCAAGTTTTGTCATGCAATCCTTAAGTAGCTTCTGCAGATTATCTGTATCGGGCTTTGTGGTCTTGTACTGGCCATCGTAGCTTCTTTTGATACGAGGAAAGCACCACTTGACTGTCAGTCGAACGGCTCCTTTAAATTTATCAGGAGGCACATGCTGGGCAAGCAAGCTCTCAAATTTCGCCCTGGCATTTTTCAGATCCTCTGGCTCATAAAAGATTGGCTTACCAAATTGCACGTTTACCTTTTTTTGCTGGTGAGTCGTAGTCGGAATTTTTTGCATCGGTAAAAAGAATTCAATAGACATTTTTATAAATGCACTTCCTTTCTTTTTTAAATTTCGCTTTTAGTCCATGATCCTTGTATATGACAGGGTGCGTTTTAAGCAACCCTGTCTATACAGGTATGGACATGATGGACGACAGGACATTATCTATATATATAATATATAGTTGTCTGTCGCACGACACTACCGTATTTTATGGTTCTGTCGCGACAACGACAACACCGTATTTTTTATAGTGCTGTCGCTATTAGGACACGACCAGAATTTTACGGTTATGTCGCTGATTTTATTACAGGGATAATATTGCCTGTATTTTTATCTATTTGGTATTTTTTAGATGTTTTTATTCGTCTTTCGACAGTCCTAACTGTTATACCTAAATAATCGGCCACATCCTCTTTCGATGGTGGTTCACCGTAATTTGCATTTTCAATCGCTTCATCAAACTCTATCAGCTTTTGCTTTTTATCTTCCTTCGCATTCTTTTTGCGAGTTTCTTTAGCTCTTTGCCAGCTCGGTTTATCATCGTCCAGCTTAATATCCGCAAGCACGCCTGTTTCATCAAGCGCGTGTACTGGATAGCTGAACCACATATTGACTGGCTTGAACTTGGCAAACTCTCGGAGCGTGCCCTCGACACGCCATGCGGTCGCTATCTGGATCTTGTTACGGACTTCTTCGAGCTTGTCTACATACGGAGCGCGAGCCATGACATCAGGAATACCTTTCTCGAAGTGCGTTCTCATCTGCGCAGGACTCAAGAGGTCATCTAGGCCTACATTCTGCTGATAGTAGGCATTGTTTCGCTCTTGCAAAGCCTGTTTGTATACTTCGCACGCTGCCTGATTCAGTCTCTGAGTAAGTAATTCCTCTGACACTTCCAGCTCAACTAGGTCAATAAGCGCATCAGGATCTCGAGCGAATACACCCGAACCGCTAGCGCGGTCCATGGACTTCTTGCCGCCTTGCGAACCTTTAGAATGATGATGGCAGTAGATAACGCTAGACCCTAACTCTGTGGCCACTTTATCAAATTGATTCGTAAAATGTGCCATCTGGTCTGCACTATTCTCGTCACCGGTCAATACCTTATAGATCGGGTCGATGATGACTGCGATATAATTCTTCTTCAAAGCTCGACGAATGAGTTTAGGTGCTAGCTTGTCCATCGGTACGGTCTTCCCACGTAGATTCCAGATATCGATGTTGTTGATATTTTGCGGAGCCAATCCCATTGCATGGTAGACATCGCTGAAACGATGCAAGGCAGACGGTCTATCTAGCTCCAAATTGACATAGAGGACACGCCCTTGCGTACAATCCCAGCCTAGCCACTTCTTGCCCTCTGCAATCGCTATCGACATCTCAATCAAAGCGAATGACTTACCAGCCTTGGACGGACCAGCAATCAGCATCTTGTGGCCTTGACGAAGGACGCCTTTTATCAACTCAGGAGCTAACTCTGGCAAGTTATCCCAGCTGTCAGCCAACCCTTCAGGATCCGGCAGGTCATCGTTTAAATCTTCGATGTATTGGTACCACTCGTCCCAATCTGCCTTACCAATGTTAGTATCTACTAAGAATTGCTTCTGGCCATTTCGGATAAAACCCGGCATACGCGAAAGTCTGCTTGGATTTTTATTTTGAGTATCAACTATGATTCCATTCTTCTGACAAATTTTATAAAGATAATCAACACGATTACGATACTCTTCGTAATTCTTGGCATCTACTTTGACGATAGCATGTAGTGATTTATTTCCACTGTGTACTAAGGCTACGATTGGTAGCTCCAATTCTTTGTAGATAGCATTCTGCTTGTCAATCGGCATGCTATCGGATTCAACCAGAGCATAGCGAAAATCTGTCACGTTTTCATTTTTAGCGCCTTTGCCATCCATGGGATTGAATCGCACCCATGCGCCAGCTTCTTCGTGATAGTCACCAAGGACAGCTCCAATATCTCCATTACATTCTTGTAAGAGTTGAATCAACTCACCAGCTGTACGGTCGTAAGCCCCCTTTGTTGGCAACCATTTGACAATCTCGCCCGTTTCGTCATCAGTCTTGGGGTAGCACTTGGTTACATAACCGACATTTTCGCCAGCTTCAAAAAGTGTTTCAAGGTATTTGATGATTTCTTGAACTGGATTCCAAATCGTCGGCTCATGGATTTCCTTACCTTCAATCCAGTCTTTGTCAATCACACGATAATCACGGTCTATTGTATCGGTCCAGCCTAGCTCATGCGCATTCTCGCTGTCATAGCCAGATTGCGACACCCAACCGTTCTCTTTTGCGAGTTGGGTAATCGTGGCACCTGTCACGATGGTTCCAGCTTCTTCGTTGAAAGTATCCCATTTCTTGAAGCATTCGAATTTCTTGTATCGGCTATCATTTTGCGACCAGTTATCCCAATCAGATGCCGTATATCCTTCGTGTTTAAGGGCCATGCCTATATTGACCCATGTTTGATAATCTACCGTGGCAGGATTGATATAATCCAGCAACGGCAATAAGTTAAAATCATTCTCTGCCACTGTTTTCTCCTTTTTTAAAATAAACTAATTTGAAAGGTTGAGAGCATTTTCTCCTGTGCAGCCTTATAAAAATCTTTCTTGATTTCAAATCCATAGGCTGACCTATTCATCTCAATAGCAGCCCTTAAAGTTGAACCAGAACCTGCTACGGGATCAATGACAACATCACCCTCATCTGTAAAAATTTCAATCAATCGTTTCAAAACTGGTATCGGTTTTTGCGTAGGGTGGATAACGGGGTAAGAGCTATCTTTCTCCCACGGGGCGTGATTGAGTATCATAGCCCCACTATTGTTAAATTTTGGCAGCTTATCTCTGTATAATACTGTTGCCTCTTCAACTGCGCCAACAATTTTCATGTTGGCCTTTAGTACTTGCGGACTTGACTTTTTTGTAAAATAGAGCGGATAAGCTTTATTAAAACCATGCTTTTTGCCACATTCTATAATCATGTCTCGCTGTTGCCAGGCATGAAAGACTATCATGGCAGGTGCTTTCCCCTTTTCCTTTGGTTCTTTCTTCAATAACCGACTACAAAAATCAAAGAAATTATTGATTTTAAAATCATTATCTGTATCAAAGAATGATTTACCAGCCAGCTTGCTTTCACCATTTCTGTTATCACCGTCTTTATACCATCTAGGGTCAGAGGCATAAGCGTTGTTTCCCAAATTGTAAGGTATATCAGCAATAATCAATTGCGCTCTTGGAATATTGTATCGTTTAGCATTTTCAAAATGATCGTTAAATAATTCATATTTCATACATCACCCCGGCACATATTCAGCTGGTCGCACGCCTGCTGGCAATCTCCAGCCGTTTGCAGCAATGCGATCGATCATATTTCTGGCTTGGTCAAATTGCCACATGCCAACATCCTTAAATCCGCGACCTTCCAAGAAGCGAATCTGTTTCGGTGTCGTCAAGCCTTCTGATTGTCGTTTGTGCAATCTGTCTAGCAAGAGATTTGCCTTGCCTGCGTTTCCGATTTCGTCGGTAAAGATACCGTATTTCTCAAGCGCTTTGATTTGTTTATCTGAAGGAGGCGCCATTTCATAACCGAAGCTTGGGACGTAACTTGACAAATCTTCGGCGTGGATAGACATTTCAAATTGCAATGGATCTACTAATTTGCGCTTACGTTTACGCATTTCTTCCAATTGTTTAGCCAAAGCTTCCTCACGTTGAGCGACTACGTCTTCTGCTGCCTTAACTTCCATATCTTCAAGGTCGAGCATGACACCTGTTTGCTCTTCCATATTCTCAACCATTTTCTGAGCTACTTCTGGAGTCTCACAAATCAAGTGAGCTGGCCGGCATAGTTCGTGGCGTTCAGTGTGCCAGAGGAAGTCTAGCAAAAGCAGTTCTTCTTTCCCTGGATGTAATCGAGTGCCACGCCCCACCATCTGGCTATACAAGGCACGTACCTTAGTAGGTCTTAGCACAACTACACAGTCTACTGATGGGCAATCCCAGCCCTCGGTTAAGAGCATAGAGTTACAGAGCACGTTGTAGCGGTCTTTCTCAAAATCTTCCAGAATCTCTGCACGATCCTTGGACTCTCCGTTGACTTCAGCTGCACGAAAACCCTTTGCGTTTAGAATGTCGCGAAATTTCTGCGAGGTCTTTACCAAAGGCAAGAATACGACTGTCTTTCGGTCTGCACATTGTTTGACCATTTCGTCCGCTATCTGTTCCAGGTATGGGTCCAGTGCCGTTCCGACATCGCTCGCTTTAAAATCACCCGCTGACATGCTGACATTTGATAGGTCTAGGCTAAGCGGAATTGTCAAAGCCTTGATTTTAGATAAGTATCCTTCTTGGATAGCTTGAACTAGCGAATACTCATAAGCCAAGCTATCGAAGTAAGAGCCGAGGTTCTTCATATCTCCACGGTCAGGGGTCGCTGTGACGCCTAAGACATTCGACTGTTCAAAATAACCAAGCACACGTTGATAACCATCTGAAATAGCGTGATGAGCTTCGTCAACCACAATCGTATCGAACCAGTCAGGAGGAAATTGACTAAGTCGCTTCTCTCTCTGCATGGTTTGTACTGATCCGACAACTACTCGATACCAGGAACCAATAGAAGTATTTTCGGCTTTTTCCAGAGCTGTACCAAGTCCAGTCGCAGTCTTGAGCTTATCGCTAGCCTGTTCCAAAAGCTCCGACCTATGAGCAAGGACAAGCACACGCTTGCCCTCTTTCACTTGGTCTTCGATGATTTTGGAGAAGACGATTGTCTTTCCACATCCAGTAGGTAATACTAAGAGCGTGCGTTTGCGACCTTTAGCCCATTCAGCTTGAACAGCTTCCCGTGCTTCCTGTTGATAAGGTCTTAATTGCATCCCTTACCTCCTAGAATTGCCCAGCTTGGTATCCAGCTTGTCCTTGTGGTTGTTGTCCAAAGTTCTGCGGTTGTGGTTGTTGGTAGCTTGCTTGTGTAACTTGTCCTGGTTGTTGGTTCAACACTTTTGTATAATCCACGTCTTCAGGGTAGAGCATGGATTTGACTTCGTTGTAATTGTTATTATTGTATTGTCGGGTTCCGACTTTACATACTCCAGTTGCACCGATGATGGTATTCCAGTTCATGCGAAGCGGTTCGCCTTTTTTCTTTTGGCCGATTGCAGCAAAGAAAGCAGATAGCATGCCTTCAGTTGAGCTGTGCAGGAATAGGTTGTGACGCAATTCCGTTTCGCCTTCGTTAGCTACAATCTTGATGCTGACGATAGCCTTATTACACGCTGGTAGTTTACCTGGATTTTGCGGATTTGGCGTGTGTCGTGTACGTTCCATACCAACGACTGTAAAATAGTACAATCCGTCAGGCAAGAGGATGAAATCCGAGTCTTTTTCGATCGTATCTTCCCAACCAATTTCGTGATCAAAGTTATTGTATTGTTGTGTCATGTTGATTTCTCCTTTAAGCTAAAATAGTAATTTTTTTGTTGCTAGCAAGTTCATTTTTTAAATAATTTGCGATGCTTTCGACGGCTTCTAATTTCCATTTACCACCATCTGCTTCAAAGAGCGCAAGATTTGCCAATTTGTTGATGCGGAAGACGAATTGACTTGCTGGTTGTTCCACTTCGTTGAAAGTACGATATGGTCGCAAGGTTACTGGATTTGGAGTTTTAGCTTGTGCTAGGCTTGCTACCCCATCACGAACCGTAGCCATTTGACTGATGCCATTGTCCTGTACTTCTGCACCTTTTTCGATTTTCAAATGGCTAGCAAAATCCAAAACCAAATTACGGTCTGCATCATTGATAAACATAGACTGCAGCATAATATTGAATTCTTCCTGGTCGCGCCAATTGCTAAAAGGAATAACTGGAACGGTTGCTTTTACAGATACGAGCTGAGGACGTTTACCATTTTCAAAATCAACTTGATCATATACAGATACTTTTTGGAAACTGTCCACGACAACTACAAGTTTACAATCACTGATGAAATCGTTATCTGATTTGAGATAGTCAACTAGACTTTTGAGTGTCTGAAGCTCAAGGATAGGTGCGTACTTACGAGGCGTCAGTTCCTGTAAGTCATATTCATTGCTGTCAAAATATTCCTTCCCTGTCTCTGAACGAATGATTTTGTTTTCTTTACATGCAAGTTCGACTGCGTATGATAATGCATCTTTAATATTTTCTGTCATGGTTAGTTACCTGCTTTCTTTTTGTTGTAATCAATAATATTTGTGCTTTGTTGTTCTACTTTTTCAATGAGATCGCCAGTGTCGGTTCTCATGTCCCCATTATCGTCAAAATATGTCTGACCAGGGATGCCGCTTTTGAGCTCATTCGCGTGAATTTTACCAGTGTTATCACGGCCGACAATTACGGTTGTTGCGACACCTTTTTGTGGTGCTAAAGTAGATTTGACTTCCATGCCTGTCTTAACGACCGTACGTTCATCGTCTGTTGACATCGTTAGTGTGATAGTAACTTTGCGATTCGCTTTAGCTTCTGTATTGAGATCCAGAATATTCTCAAGAACTTTTTCAAGTTCTTTGTCAACCTTTTCTTGTAAGGCTGTATTTGCGATTTTTGACAAATCAATTTTAATAGTTTTATCTTTCATAGATACTCCTTATTATATTTTGCTATGATTTCTAATTCCCAAAATCTACATCGTGAAGGGCAGTTCAGGGTCCGCTCGTACTTGATTTTGAATAACTTCCATAGTCGCCTGCCAATGTGCCACAATCATATCCCAGTAATCAGGAGGGAAGTTTTCAATCGGAGTTCCTAGTGGGAAGTGCCCACGAATGTAAGCGACTTTTTGAAGTTCTTCTTCTGTCACGTTATTTTGAGACATGAGGTCCGTCAAACTCTTGGGCAAGCTTGCATGATATTGCGCAGGTGATGTCGATGGCGTGCTAGAAGCTTCATTTTGAGGTTTTTCAGCGACCTGCGACATATCGAGAGGCAATTCTTCTTGAACTTGCTCAGGGACTTGTGGTGCAGTCTGCTGAGGTGCTGGAGCGACTGTCTGTGGTTGTGGCGCAGGCGCTTGAGGTTGTGGCGCAGGCGCTTGTACTTGTTGATTCGCAAAGATATGGGCAATTCCTGCATAATGGAACGGCATTTCATCAGGCAATCCATGACGATTCTTGGCATCCCAAGCTGGTCGATGATTGGTATACATCACACGCTCACCGCCCTGCGCCTTCTTCTTGCCATTATCAGTCGTCATGACTAAGGTCTTGTAATTGGCAAATAGAACCATGTCTGCCCACTCTTTTACAAGCGGTGCGGTTTTAGACCCTGTCTTTTGGCCAAGCTTTAACTCGTACCGATCATAAGAACCCATCTCGTCCGGTTGCTCAAATTTTTTAATCTGAGCGTGTGCAGTCAATACCACGTTAATTCCCATATCGACCAAGTCAGAAAGACTATTCAAGAATCGTCCCATTTCTTCTTGGACATAAGTGTAGCCCTTACCCCAGCCAAAGTCTTCAATTCCCTTTTTACCATGTTGTGCGCAGACATCAGCTACTGCCAATTGCTCTGCCCAGTCAACCGTATCAACAATGAGTGTTTTACACTCTGTTGGGTTTGCCTTAATAAAAGCAATCTCATTTACTAACATGGTCCAGCTTGTTGGCTTGTCAAGTCGAGCCACATCCATGTTATCTGTTGAACCTTCCGTGTCGATAAAGACGGGGTCTGGGAATTGACTAGCAAAACTAGATTTCCCAATCCCTTCAGGACCGTAGATAACTACCTTTTGAGCTCGCGCCCGTTTTCCTCTAGTAATCTGCATTTCTTAGTCCTCCTCATTACTTTTTACTAACATTTCAAGAAGATTTTTAAAGGTTTCTTTTTTAGCTTCTTCAATCGATTCTGTCAAGTCTTCCGGTTCGTTGCCGTCTAGCGTTTTTAGTGTGTATTCTGCTTCGACGACTAAAATTTCACAATTGAGCGCGTTTGCTAATTTTTCAAAGTCTTCTTTTTGCTCTTTGATTGCCTTGAGTTCATTTTTTGCAGCGCGTTTAAGATCATCTGTATATTCAGCAGAATAAGCAAACGTTCCTTTTTTGCTTTTATAGTTGTTTACAAAAGTTCCTGTTTTTTTATTTCTTAATACTGCGAATTTGTCTGTATGTTTCATGATGTTTTCTTCTTTCTTTTTTTAGAATCCGCCTTGCCACCCTTGCGGTGTTTGAATTGTTTCGGGTTCGACGCTGTAACCATCTTCGATAATAACTGAGCACTCTCCGCCCGTCGATACTCGTGTCGCGATTGCTTGCAAGCCTTCTTGTTCGAGCCATCGGCCAAACTCTAGCAAAGTCTGCTGATCCATTTGCTCCAGCTTGTCAATCAAGACAAATCCACATTCTGGCTTTAATTTACGCACGATTGCGGTCGCAACTTGTAATTGCTGACTACCTGACATATTGTCCCAACGCTGGCCAAGATAGAGCAATTCGCCGTCATCCACGGATAAGCCTGGCAATGGTAAGTCTGCGTTTGTGAGCAGATCCGTCTTCTGCTTACGGATGTCATCAATCACATTATCAAGTTCCTTGTATTGCTCGCGATAACCCTTGGCATCTTCTTCGGCTTTATCCTTGTCCAGATTAGCACGCACTTTACGATTGATTTCGTCAATCTCTGCGATGTTGTTTTCAATCTCCTCAGTTGATTCATCGAGAAGATCCATGGCATCGGTATTCGCGATAGCTAAGTCTTGAGCTAACTGACTTTCTTTTTCTTTGGCATCGGCCAGCAATTGCTCCAATCGTTCAACTTCTGCAGTTGCTGAAGCGTGTTGATTTTGGATAGCTACCACATTCTGGCGCTTACGGGCGTTCTCACCATTCTTGGCAAGGATAGCTTGTTGTTGTTGGATAAGTTCAGAGATAGAGACTAGCTCTTTCGGTGCCTCTGGATAGTACGGCTGTTCTTTAGCGAACTTCTCCTTTTGGTCAGCAATCACACCGATTGCATGGCGCTCGTCATACTTGGCTTTTTCTTGCATTTCAAGTTCGGCAAGTTGTGGACCAACTCCAATGATTTGTAACAACGTCTTTGCTTTTTCTTTGCTGGTCTGCTCCATGAATTTTGGTAAGTTGATAGCCAGCTCTTCCACGAAGCTATCCAGCAAATTTTGACCAGCCTTGTTGCCACTTGGGTCGATAACTTTTAGAGTGCTGTTCTTTCCGCTACGTTCTACAATCAGGCCGTTTGAGAGCGTGATTTTAAGGCTAGGAGGGATTGTGCTACCTTCACGCTGAGCTTGGCTAGGTTTGTACTTGTTGCCTCCTAACGCCCAAGCAATCGCGTCCAGCACGCTTGTTTTACCCTGATTGTTATTTCCACCCACGATTGTCAATCCAGTTGCAGAAGGCTCTAGCTTGACCGCTTTAACGCGCTTGACGTTTTCAATTTCCAGTTTGTTGATTGTTACCATTTTAAACTCCTTCTTCTACACCTTTTGCGAGTCCCACAGGTGGCTCTACATCATAAGTAAATTGCTTGTCTGAATTTCTTAGGTTCATCCGTGCGATATTGCTCGCTATTTGCTGGCACTCTTGCTGTTTCATTTCAGCGTGGTCATCTAGTGTATTCACTAGCGACCACAACCCGATTCCTATGATTATTACAAAGTAAATGTATTCCATCATTTTGCATTCTCCATTTCCTTGTAGATTGCTACGATTTTTTCAAGATCAGCAATACGCTGATTGGCATTTTGAAGTTTTTCTTGTGTTTCAATCAGTGATTGATTGAGATCCAGAGCGACCACTCTCCAGTCCAGATTGGTTTCTTCGACCTCTTCCGAAAAGTAGTTTTTAATTCTTGTTAGTAGGTTCATCCGACTGACCTCATTTTCTTGCTTTTCACCATTTCTTTTTTCCAATCTCGACTGCCTCTGTATTTCAGGTAGGCATCAAAACCTTTAATCGTGACAAGTTGGCCATCATTCCTAAGATGCTTCTGTTGGCTAGGTAGCTTCTTCATCTCGCGTCTCATGTCTCCCGCTTGCCGTTTCGAGCATCCAAAGATGTGTTCTAATTCTTCATCATTAGCAGAGACTTTTTCAATGATCACATCTTTAATTCTTACAATTTCAACTGTTTCCATTTTTGCTCCTTTCGTGGTATAATCTCCTTGAATAATTTTGTTGAGTGCCTGATTTCCGTCAGGTGCTTTTTGTTTAGTCATATACAGTTACTGTATAGACTATCTTGCTCGTTCCATCGCTAGAATGTACGGTCAACTTTTCTACCGTTATATCTGTTGTGTCATTGGCCATTTTGAAGAACAAATACAACAAACATTCTCGTAAAATTTTTAATTTTAAAGGAACATGTAGAAATCGTTTGATTCCTAGTTCAATCTGAATAGGATTATTTGATAATGCTATTTCGTTCATAATATTCCTTTCTAAATTTGGTATAATGAAATCAAAAACGAGGTAATTCTAATGAAATTAAATCCTGACTGCA
>ERZ773083.2172-NODE-2172-length-12435-cov-3.471729_pt1 | contig 12435 bp, 8 predicted proteins | sample MGYA00511465_ERZ773083 | MGnify/ENA primary metagenome ERZ773083 (study PRJEB29015, sample SAMEA2738001) | human oral metagenome | biome: human oral; feature: human-associated habitat; material: dental | place: China | collected 2060 ... | reverse complement strand
CGACATTCCAAGCTCGGGACGGTAGTAAGGGTTGCCCTTGAAATAGCCTTCTTGGGCAAACTTCACGTCGGTCAGCTTGAGGTGTTTTGGCGCTTTCCACTTCAGCAAACTCTTTGTCCTTTCGGTCCTGACAGTATCTGCCTGTCCAATACCACTCTCCCCATGCTCTGTCGTTGCGTTCTTTGCAGACTGTTGAGGTGGGGTTTGCAGCCGCCTTAATAGTGGCGGAGTGGCGATGGAATCGGTTGTTGGCATATTGTTTTACAGTCCGAATGCTTTCTTAATCTCTGCTACTTTGTCGAGTTTCTCCCATGTAAAGAGTTCCACTTCGACTTCTTTCTTCTCGTGATACAGGCTTGTGAAAGTCTTTTTCACGGTCTCGTTCTTGCGTCCCATGTGTCCGTAGGCAGCTGTTTCTATGTACATTGGCTGGCGCAACTTCAGCATTCGCTCTATAGCCTTAGGGCGAAGGTCGAACATTTGCTTTATTTTCTCAGCTATTTCGCCGTCTGTCAGGTTCACATGAGAGCGTCCATAAGTATTAACATAGACACTAACAGGCTCGGCAACGCCGATAGCGTAAGCCAATTGCACAAGTATTTCGTCGCTGACACCTGCTGCTACCATATTCTTTGCAATGTAGCGAGTTGCGTATGCAGCTGAACGGTCTACCTTCGATGAGTCTTTTCCAGAAAAAGCACCACCTCCATGCGCGCCTTTTCCGCCGTAGGTGTCTACAATAATCTTACGACCAGTCAAGCCTGTATCGCCGTGAGGACCTCCTATCACGAAGATACCCGTAGGGTTGATGTGGTAAATAATCTTGTCGTCAAAGAATGGCGCATATTGAGGATACTTTTTAATCACACGCGGTATGAGAATGTTCACAATGTCTTCTTTTATCTTTTGAAGCATCTTCTTTTCCGTGTCGAACTCGTCGTGTTGGGTAGAAATCACAATTGTGTTCACGCGCACTGGTTTGTTGTCATCGCTGTATTCAAGGGTTACTTGGCTTTTCGCATCGGGGCGCAAATAGGTAATCTCTTTGTTTTCACGACGTAAATCAGCTAATTCTCTCAGCAAAGCGTGCGAGAGGTCTAAGGCAAGAGGCATATAGTTTTCGGTTTCGTTTACCGCATAACCAAACATCATTCCTTGGTCGCCAGCCCCTTGTTCTTCGGGGTTACCGCGGTCTACCCCCTGATTGATATCGGGCGATTGTTCGTGAATTGCCGAAAGTACACCACACGATTTGGCTTCAAACATATAGTCGCTTTTAGTATAGCCAATTTTCTCAATCACGTTGCGCGCAATTTGTTGTACATCTATGTAGGTGTTCGATTTTACTTCCCCAGCCAATATTACCTGACCGGTAGTAACTAAAGTCTCGCACGCCACCTTCGAATGAGGGTCGAAAGCAAGAAAGTTGTCGATTAGAGCATCGCTTATTTGGTCTGCGATTTTGTCGGGGTGTCCTTCAGAAACGGACTCAGAGGTGAATAAATATCCCATTGGTAATTATGATTTAGTAGAGGACGCAATTGTAAAGAAGAATGGGGAACCGACGTGAAAAGCAAGTAAAGATTACTGTTTTAGCATTTTTCGGGGAGTACCCCAAGAGGTTGCAATCAGTACAAATTTGTCCTCTTGTTATGTTTTTCGGTGCAAAGGTATAAAATAATTATAAATGAACAATTATAAATAAATAAATTTCTCTACTGTTCATTCGCTCACACCTATTTGTCGTGCTAATTGCCTGTGTGGCTTGCACTTCACTCTGTGGCTCGCACTAAAGTCCTATCACTATCCCAACACTCGGTATAAAACCACTGCTGAAAACACTTTTGTCCTTCTTGTAGAGCACATTGTAGCTCACACCTATCTGTATATACACATTACCCCCCACATTTTGCATATAACCAGCTCCCACATACAAGGCATTTTCCTCAGTATTGTATTTGTAATTGGAGCTTTTATGCTTCTGAGAGATAAAATAATGCTGATAAGAACTACTCACATACGCCACCCTACCTATGTAATAGGTTAAAGCAGGACCTACGCCCACTAACAAACTGCGGTAGTATTCCGAGTTTTGAAAAGAACCATTCACCACAGCAGCAAGCTCCAAATCCTCAGTGATTTTGTCCCCTAAGCGTGGCGATACATCAATCCCCAATCCATAAGTGGAGTAGCCAATGCCTATATTTCCCCCATAAGTCCAAGGGTTAGGACGGCTGTTTTGGTAATCAGGGTCTAAAATGTTAGGACTTTGTGACCAAGCTAAGTGGCTCATAACAAGGAGTGTGATAGCTGATAAAAAGTGCTTCATATTCATATGTTTATATTTTTCGGCAAAGATAATAAATAATTGCAAATAGCCAAATCTTACCTTATCAATAAGCAATGGCGTATTTTTCTATAAGATAATACTTTTTTAGAAAAACCAATAACAGAACATAAGTGTAACTACCTTATAGCGCTCAGCCAAGGTGTACAAAGGCTTTCAGTAACATTCCTATATCTATCGTCCAAGATTCGTTCAAGCTTCCTATAAGCTTCCTATAAGCTCCATATAAAATTTTTTTTACCCAAAAAAACGCTCATAAAAAATATATTTATCACATTTTCAGTATATAAACTCTCAGTGTTCTAAAAACGCCATTTTGTCAATAAAGAGGCTATGAAACATATTTATTTTCTGTTTTGAGTTCTATTTTTAGAAAAATATTCTAAAAGAGGAATCTCTTTTTTCTTTTGTTTGTTTTTCTCATTTTTTTTTAGAAAACTTTGCACTGAAAAATAAAGCGATTTATGAATTTGAAAAATTTATTAGTTTTTGTAGGTATTTTCCTTTGGGTATTACCTTCCTTAGCGCAAAATGTAACGATTAAGGGCTCGGTGAAAGACACGAAGGGTGAACCTATGATGGGCGCTTTTGTCTTTATAAAAGGCACCCAACACGGTACTTCTACTGACTTTGATGGCAACTATACTCTCAATGCCCAAGTAGGCGATGTACTCAAATATTCATTTTTGGGAATGAAATCCGTCGAAAAGAAAGTAACGGCAGGGGTAACCCAAATAGATATCGTCCTCCAAGACGATATTCAGCAATTAGAAGGTACAGTGGTAACTGGCTATGGAGGCAAAAAAATAGCCAGTCGCACGGTGGCTTCGGTAGCTACTGTAAAAGGCAAAGACTTTGCCGAGACCCCTAATGCTAATATCACCGATGCGCTACAAGGTAAAGTGGCAGGTATGGTGGTAACTACCGAGTCCGGAAGACCAGGAGCAAGCTCTTCGGTACTCATTCACGGGCTCAACACGTTTATGTCAGTTTTTGATAAGACGATAGTCTCAGAACCTTTGTATATAATAGATGGTGCCCCTGTAAGTGGCGATATAATGACGATGTATAACCCTACCGATATAGAAAGCGTAACAGTACTCAAAGATGCTGCTTCTACTTCTATCTATGGAGCTCGTGCTGCCAATGGGGTGATTTTAATTACTACCAAAAGAGGTAAACGCAATGAGCGCACTCATATTACTATTAATCATCAGTTGGGCTTCTCAATGCGCACCAATGTAACTCGCAAATTCTTTGATAATATGGCGAGCCCACAAGAGTATATGGACTTTTGGGTAAAAAAAGACCCCAATGCTATTGTAGCTTTCGGTAGGCGTTCGGGCTACACCCAAACTACGGCAAGAGCTATCGCCGATAGTATCTTGGCGGCAAATCCTTATAATACACGTTGGGATAAAGTTTTCTTTCGCGATTTCGCTCCTATCTCACGTACCGATGTGTCTATTTCGGGAGGAAGTAATACTACTTCTTATTACATTTCGTTGGGCTACTTAGACCAACAGGGTATCAAGGCGCGTTCAGACTACAAACGCTATAATCTCAATACTAATTTAGACACTCAAATAACCGATTGGCTTAAAGCAGGACTTTCAATCTCCTTAGGAACTACCACTGCCGAAGGAGTATCGAATGCTGGTAGTGAAACCGATATATTGTCGCTTCCTATTTATTCTCCCAAAGAGAGCGATGGAAAGAGAAAGAATTACATTCCTTCTTTTATTAATCGTCAAAATGGCTTTTTTCACCCTGATTATATGGCTGAAAAATACCCTTCTATTGATTATACTGAGGATATATTGCCCATAGGGTATTTATTAATAGAACCTATTAAGAACTTAACATTTAAAAGCCAAGTAGGGATACAGTATAATGTAAATGAAACTGAAAGCAAAGGGCCTCTGCCTTCTTATATAGATTATCGTTATAGTAATGATAGTAGCAAAACGGTAGCACAAACCTTTCGCTATCTCAATAAATACATACAGCGTACTTATACTAACCTATTGCAATACAAGTGGAATATAAAGAACGTACACGATTTTGACTTCCTATTGGGGCAAGAATCTATCGAAACGCTGTGGCGCTCGTTCAACGCATCGTCTAAGGGGCAACCTTCTGATGCTTTATCAATGCTCAGCCACGGAACTAAAGAATATAATGTAGGAGATAGCCAATCTGAATCAGGATTTAATTCCTATTTTGCCCGTTTGGAATACTCTTATAAATATCGTTATTTTATAGATCTATCAGCACGCCGTGATGGTTCATCAGCTTTTGGTTCAAATAATCGCTATGCCAATTTCTGGGCGATAGGAGGAATGTGGAAACTCAAAGAAGAGAAGTTTTTGCAAAAGGTAAATTGGCTTACCAGCTTAGATTTGCGTTTTAGCACCGGTATTTCGGGCAACTCTTCTATTGGTGATTATCGCAATAGAACCTTGGTAGATGCTTCAAAATTATATAAACAAACCCCAGGTTATTTTATCGCGATGCTCGGTAATCCCGATATTATGTGGGAAGAACAACAGAAAACAACACTCGGCTTGCACATCGGTATCGCCAAAGGTACTACTATCAATTTTGAAGTGTATGAGCGTAATACCCATAAAACTCTTGCACAACGTTATATAAACTCAGCCTCTGGCTTTACTTCTATTCCGGATAATATAGGTGATATGCAAAATAGAGGTTTTGACCTTACTATTTCAACGATTGCGTATAGAAGTAAGAACAATGATTTAAGCATACGTCCTTATTTCAATATGAATTACAATGAACAGAAGGTAACCTCGCTATTCTTGAGCAAAGATAATTTTGTGAATAGACTTTTTAATAATGGATATAGGCTAAATGAACCATTACAATGGGCATTGCCAATATTTAAGGGTATCAATAAAGATGGAGATGCCGAATGGTATCAACGAAACGAAGATAACCCTATGATACAACAAAAAGACGACTCCAAAGTTACAACCCAATTCAGTGAAGACCTAATACAAACTACAGGTAAGAAAATGTTTGCACCTATCAATGGTGGTTTTGGGCTAAGTGCTACTTATAAGAATGTATCACTCGATTTGGCATTTTCTTATGCTTTGGGCAAATGGCTCATCAATGAAGACCGATACTATACTTTAAACCAAAGCACTTTTGGAGGTAAGAATTTCAATAGAGAATTGTTTAACTATTGGAAACAAGAAGGTGATGATACAGAGTTGCCTAAACTCAGCAGTGCTTATTATATGCGCAAAGATACCCGCTTACTCGAAAATGCCTCTTATATGCGCTTGAAGAGTATAAGTCTAAGTTATGCGCTTCCTCAGGAGATAATAGACCAAATGAAATTCTTTTCAGGGGTGCGCCTATATGCATCGGCACGTAATATTTTCACCATTACCAAATATTCAGGAGCCGACCCTGAGTTTTCTAATACGTTATCAAGAGGAGGTTATCCGCCTGCTCGTCAATTTACCATAGGTGTAGAACTTAAATTCTAAAAGAAAGATGAAAAAAATAATATACACAGCACTTTTATGTTCTTTTTTGGTGTGGTTGCCTACGGGTTGTGCTCGTTTGGATTTAGACCCTTATAATTACGCCAGTGAGAATACCAGCTTTAAAAATAAGCGCGATGCTGAAATGTGGGTAAACGGGATGTATAACGCTTTGCGTGATTACAATCAGGGGCAACAGATGTATGCCTCAGACCTCCAAGCCGATTATCTCAACGCAGCTGCGGGAGCAATGGAAAAGTTGCCCGATATGCATCGTTGGTCTACGTTTGCTTCTTCAGAGCACGCTACTGCCTCTATATGGAAAGAACGCTTTCTTATCATTCAAGATATAAACACGGGTATTAAGGGCTTCCCTAATATACCTGAGCAATCAGAAATACAAGAACTTACAGGAGCTCTCTACTTAGGGCGAGCCTATTGCTATACCTATTTGGTTACGCACTTTTGCAAGCCTTATAATAGTAGTACAGCAACTACCGATTTAGGTTTACCTCTGCTTACAGCTCCTACGCTCAAGAACTTTCCTCCGCGCAGTAGTGTAGCCGAAACCTATGATTTTATACTCAGTGATATTCAGAAAGCTGAAACCTTATTAGCAAACCAAACAGGAGCAGCAGGAGCTGATACTTTTACCCTCGATGCTGCCAGAGCTCTCAAAGCAAGAGTCTTGCTCTATAAAAATGACTGGGCACAAGCCTACCAAGTAGCAGTAGCACTTATCAATACTAATCGCTATCCATTGGCTACCTCTGCCGATGCCTTCAAGAAAATATGGACAGAAGATGATAATACCGAGAGTATTATCCAGTTATACGCAGCTGTCAATGCAGGAGTTTATGAAACTTCTGATAATACCAATGAGCTCTATTTAGGTGAAAGTGAAAGTTTCTTTTTCCCAGGACAGATAGACGCCAATCCTAATGTATTGCCCACTCAGGATTTTATAGATTTATTTACCACTGACGATTGGCGAAAAGATATTTTCTTGAAAGAAGTAACCGTAGGGTTTAGCTCTCTTTATGCTGTAAACAAGTACCCTCGAAATAGAGAATTAGAACCTATTGATAGTTATAATTTTTATTATGGGCATAAGGCTAAGCTTTTCCGCATAGCTGAAACTTACCTTATAGCAGCCGAAGCTGCCTATAAGAACAATGATGAAACTAATGCTAAAAAGTACTTAAACCTATTACGTGCTGCAAGAGGACTCAGTGCTATTACTACCTCAGGAAGTAACCTTTTTACCGACATACAAAACGAACGCAATAGAGAGTTAGCTTTTGAAGATTTCCGCCTGTATGACCTTAATCGCTGGGGATTGCCTGTAAAAAGAGGCACTCCTCAGGATGTAACGGCTATTAGGAATACTCCTGCCTCTGATTATAGTGAACTCAATATTCAGGTAGGAAGTAATTACTATTACAAAATAGTATGGCCTATACCAGTAGATGATATAGACTACGAACAAGGCAATTGGAAACAAAATCCTAATTGGTAATCCTATAATTAGCAAATTAGTAAATGTGAAAATTTGCTAATTTGCTAATTTTCTAATTTATAAAAATATGGAATATTACGAATTATACAAAAAACTAAAAACAGTTTTCGATACCCAGCGCGATACCGAATTACCCGAGCTGGGTATTCGTATTTTGCATAATAGCTTCTTCTCCGAAGGGGCTAAGTATTACTTGCCAGGAAGTCCACATTTGTTTTGCCAAGAGCATAACTTATCGTTTCCTTCTCAGCTTAATGATGCGCAAGACGACCTCCATTGGGCTGACTATGATGTGGATTGTAATATTCATTTCCAGTATCATATAATACAACCTTTAGGAACTCCAAAAGCTGAAGGGGTGATTATTGTATTCCACGGACTCAACGAAAAGAAATGGGATAAATACTTACCGTGGGCTTATGGATTGGCAACACAAACAGGTAAGGCAGTAATGCTCTTCCCAATAGCCTTCCATATGAGTCGTGCCCCTGAGCGATGGAGCTCTCGCCAAGAAATGTATATTATTGCACAAAAGCGTATGAATGAGTTTCCGGATAATTCCGAAACCTCTTATGTGAATGCGGCGACTTCTACGCGTTTAGATGCCTTTCCTCAACGTCTCTTTTGGTCGGGTTTGCAAACGTATAACGACATAGTACAGCTCATCACCGACCTGAAAGCGGGCTTGCTCCCTACCATTTCACCTACGGCTACGGTAGACCTTTTTGGGTATTCCATAGGCTCTTTCCTTTCTGTAATATTGATGATGGCAAATCCCAAAGGCTATTTTACTAATTCCAAACTCTTTTGCTTCTGCGGAGGTATGACTATCGACCGTATGTTCCCCATCTCTAAATACATAATGGACGGACGTGCAGCGATAACAATGCAGAAAACCTTTGCCGAACTGCTCAGCACCAATTTCAAGAACGACGACCGCCTAAGACATTATCAAGACAGTAACCTTCATTTTGGTGAAGGTTGGTTCAAAACGATGTTGCGCTATAATTATTATCAGAAAGAACGTGAACAACGCTTTTCACAACTCGAAAATCAAATTAAAGCCTTAGTATTAGAAAAAGATGAGGTAACCCCTCCTATCGAAGCTCTCAATACCCTAAAAGGCGGTTATCGCAATATCAATATAGAGGTACAAATAGAAGATTTTCCTTATCCGTATACCCATATGAGTCCGTTTGCTCTCACCACCAAGAATGCCCCCCAAGTAACCGAGGCTTTTGAGAGGTTTGTAACATCGGCAGTAGCGTTTTATTTAGGTAAAAGGTAAAAGGGAAAAGGGAAGTACAGGAATAACGAATGATGAACAAAAAACGAAGGAAAGGTGAACGAAGAGTGGCTCTACAGTGGGTCTACAGTGGGTCTACAGTGGCTAAAGGACGAACAAAAGACGAAGGAAAGACGAACAAATGACGAATCTATACCGAGGATAAGGTGAAGAAAGATTATAGAAATATTGGCTATTAGGAGTTGCACTTGTGATGTATTTAACCTATATAATTGTAAATAACTACTAAACACTAACGGCTGACAACTGATGATAGATACACATACACACTTATATTCAGAAGAATTTGACGCTGACCGTACCGAGATGATCGCACGAGCCAAAGCAGCTGGCGTAACCCGTTGTTTTATCCCAGCTATTGATGCGAGCTATACCCAGCGAATGTTTCAGCTGAAAAACGATTATCCTGACTATGTTTTCCTGATGAACGGTCTGCACCCTTGTAGCGTGAAAGAAAACTATCAGGAGGAACTTGCGCACGTTGAGAATTTGATGCAATCGCATTTCTTTTGCGCTATTGGCGAAATAGGCATCGATCTTTATTGGGATAAAACTTTTCTCAAAGAGCAACAAGAGGCTTTCCAGAGGCAAATACAGTTGGCTAAAAAACATCAGTTGCCTATTGTTATTCACTGTCGGGAGGCTTTCGACGAAGTGTTTGAGGTTTTAGAAACTGAAAAAAGTGACGACCTTTTTGGCATTTTTCACTGCTTTACGGGTACAGAAGCGCAAGCTCAGCGCGCTATTGGCTACGGCTTACATTTAGGTATTGGCGGAGTGGTAACTTTTAAGAACGGAAAGATAGACCAGTTTTTAAAAAATATAGATTTACAGCATATCGTTTTAGAAACCGATTCACCTTATTTGGCACCAGTACCTTACCGCGGGAAACGCAACGAAAGTGCTTATATAGTGAAAGTTGTAGAGAAATTATCGGATATATATGCTTTGCCCGAAAGCGAGATCGTACGCCTTACTGACGAAAATGCTACAAATATATTTAAGATTTAATTAGGTATTATCAAATATATTTCGTTACTTTGCCTTTCGTTATCCAAAACAAGAGAATATAGAGTATCTGAAATGACCGATTATTTCAAGTCCATACGTCCGTTTAACGACAACGAAGTAGCACGTGCCTTGTCGCAAATTAAAGATAATCCTTTGATTCGAGCGATGATGGCTTATGCATTTCCTGATGAAACTCCTGAGGAGCGAGAGCGACGACTGCTTGCCTGCCAAAAGGTATCAGATTTTCAGGAGGATATAATGTATCAAGTGGTTACTAAGGCGATTGAGAAAAGTATTTCGGAATTTACCTGTGATGGGTTTGACGGTTTAGACCCGCGCAAAGCTTATGTATTTGTTTCCAATCACCGCGATATTGTTTTAGATACTTCCTTATTAAACGTTGCCCTATACGATAATCACCTCTCGATGACGGCTTCGGCTATGGGCGACAATTTGCTCAGGAAAAAGTATTTGAAGATATTGGCGATGCTCAACAGAAATATCATTATATATAGGAGTCTGCCCCCACGAGAGGCTTTGGAGCATTCTAAATTGGTATCGGAATATATTTACCACTGCATTACAGAAGAGCATCGCAATGTGTGGATTGCGCAACGAGAAGGGCGTACTAAGAACGGCGACGACCGTACCCAGCAAGGGGTTTTGAAGATGCTCACCCTTAATGCTCCCGAAGATATATCACCTTTGCAGTACCTGAAGACACTTAATTTAGTACCGATGTCGATTTCCTATGAGTTTGACCCCACTGATGTGTTGAAGTTGCCCGCACTTATTGCCCAACATAACGGGGTAGAATACGTGAAATCTAAAAAAGAGGATTTTGAGAACATCATTCAAGGCTTGTTGGGACAAAAAGGACGTGTGCATATTTCGGTAGGACAACCGCTGTACGACCAGATAGACACAATAGAAGCCACACATCAGCATCTTAATAAGCAATTACAAGCCTTAGCTGAATGTTTGGACAGAGCTATTCATCAACAGTATAAGTTGTTTCCTGCGAATTATATTGCTTATGATTTGCTGAACGACACCTCTATATATAAGGAATACTACAACGAAAAAGATTTTCGACGTTTTGAACGCCGAATGAACAACCGAAGCAATTCTGAAGACCTTTCACAAAAGAAGTTTTTAGAGATGTACGCTAATCCTGTAAAGAACAAATTCGATGGAAACCAATAATTCAAAAGTGCTCCTCATCTATACGGGGGGGACTATCGGGATGATAAAGGACTACCAAACAGGAGCCTTGCGCGCTTTCGAGTTTGATAATCTTTACAAGCGTATTCCTGAGCTCTCGCACTTAGATTGTGAAATCTCGGTGCATTCGTTTGAGAAAGTGATAGACTCCTCGGATATGAACCCCCAGCATTGGATTGAAATTGCTGAGGTGATTGAAAGAGAGTATAATCACTACGATGGTTTTGTAGTGCTTCACGGCAGTGATACGATGAGCTACTCGGCTTCGGCTTTAAGCTTTATGCTACAAGGGCTTACTAAACCTGTAATATTTACCGGTTCACAACTGCCGATAGGCGATTTGCGCACCGATGCCAAAGAGAACCTCATTACCTCTATACAGCTGGCAGCGTTGAAAGAGAATGGCGAGCCGGTGATACAAGAAGTAGGACTCTATTTTGAGTACAAGCTCTACCGAGGTAACCGTACTACCAAAATAAACGCCGAGCACTTTCAAGCTTTTGCCTCGCTGAACTACCCGCTGTTAGTAGAAAGTGGTGTACATTTAAAGGTGATGAAAGAGAACCTTTTACCCCGCAAGCAAAAGCAACATTTAGAAGTGTGGAAAGATTTTGAAACTAACGTAGCGATTATCAAGATGTTCCCAGGCATTACTGCATCTATACTGAATGGTATTTTCAATATCCCAAATCTGAAAGGGGTAGTGTTAGAAACCTACGGTTCAGGTAATGCTCCTACCGATGCGTGGTTTGTAGAGAGTTTGCAGAGTGCTATTAATAAAGGAATACATATAGTGAATGTTACCCAGTGTTCTGGAGGTAGTGTGATGATGGGCAAATATGAAGCGAGTGAAGCCCTCAAAAAGATGGGAGTGATAGACGGAAAAGACCTCACAACCGAGTCGGCGATCACAAAATTGATGCTTTTGCTTAAAAAAAATATTTCTCATAAACTATTCAAAATCAAGTTTGAAGAAAATATAGCTGGAGAAATTTAGCAAAAAATTAAGAAAAAACTTGTGGGATAGAAAAATAATTTGTTACTTTGGCATTCAGAAACAGCATAGAGAGAGGTGTCCGAGTGGTCGAAGGAGTACGCCTGGAAAGTGTATATACGCCACAAGCGTATCGAGGGTTCGAATCCCTTCCTCTCTGCTTCTTTCTAAAAAAACAGAATAATTATTAAACATTAAATTATCAACTAACAATTTAAAAAGATTAAACAAATGAAAAAAATGTCATCTAAGCTACTTCTAGTAGCAATGTTAATTTTAAACGTGGCTATGGTTAGCGCTCAGGAAGCAACTGAAACGATGCAACAAAGCAAAGGCTTCCACCAAGTATTTAAAGAGCGTTTTATTGAAGGGGGTCCTATGTATATGGCTCCTATCTTGCTCTGCTTGATTATTGGTTTGGCAGTAGCTATTGAGAGAATTATTTACCTCAATATGGCGACTACCAATTCTAAAAAGCTAATCGCCGATATTGAAGAGGCATTGGATAGCAAAGGT
>ERZ773083.2171-NODE-2171-length-12440-cov-4.023092_pt1 | contig 12440 bp, 12 predicted proteins | sample MGYA00511465_ERZ773083 | MGnify/ENA primary metagenome ERZ773083 (study PRJEB29015, sample SAMEA2738001) | human oral metagenome | biome: human oral; feature: human-associated habitat; material: dental | place: China | collected 2060 ... | reverse complement strand
CCACCATTCGTCCACCTCCTGCAGCTGACCTGCGTCTACAAAACTGAGCGCTCAGCCATTAGCCAAGCCCAAAAGCTAGCTACCACCCTACGCAGCCAGGCGGCAGACGGTGTCGAAATTCTCGGCCCAACCCCGGCGTTTTACGAGCGAGTCCGCGACACCTACCGTTGGCAATTACTCGTCAAGAGTCCGCAGCGCCACCAGTTGATCGCCCTGCTGCAACATCTACCGCCGACACACTGGCAGTTCGAGCTCGACCCGGCCAGCTTACTCTAAGTATCATTATGCTATAATAAGCCAAGATGACAAAAGACGATATTATCACGCTGCCAAACCCCCACCTCCGGCAGAAATCAGCACGTATTCACGTCGTGACCGACGACGTCCGGCACACGGCCGACGACATGATCGCCGCAGCGCTCGACTGGGAGGATTCCCGGCCGCATGAGATCAGCGCCGCGCTGGCAGCCATCCAGATAGATAAACTTGAGCGTATTGTGATTGTCCGTAGTGATTTTGACAACAAATCAGCGCGCGATTTCACCGTACTGATCAACCCCCAGATCGTCAAATACGAAGGGTCGATTACCGAAGATTACGAGGGGTGTTTGAGTGTCCGGCACATTTACGGCAAGGTGCCGCGCTATAGCAAAATCCGCCTGAAAGCACTCGACCTCGATGGTCATGAGATCCGCCTCAAAGCAGAGGGGTTTTTGGCGCGGGTCATCCAGCACGAGGTCGACCATACTAACGGTATCGTTTTTATCGACCACATTCGCGACAAAACCGACGCCTTTTATCGGCTCGATCAGAAAGGCGAGCTGCAACCACTTGATTATGAAAAAGAAATTGCCACCAATCATCTTCTTTGGGACTAGTTCGTACAGCCTGACTAGCCTGCGAGCACTGGTCGAGCATGGGTTCGACGTCGTCGCAGTCGTCACCAAACCCGACAGCCGATCTGGCCGTGGCCACAAGCTGGCCCAGCCACCAGTCAAGCAATTCGCGGTGCAGCGAGGGATCCCGGTCTGGCAGCCGACGAAGCTTCGCGATATTGCTGCCGATATCACGGCGCTGCAGCCGGTGGCCGGTGTGCTGGTCTCGTATGGCAAAATTATTCCACAGGCGATTCTTGATTTATTCACCCCCGGTATCATCAACCTTCACCCGTCGCTTCTGCCGCAGTGGCGGGGGCCTTCACCGATCGAGTCGGCAATCGCTCACCAAAACGACATCACCGGTGTCACGCTGATGCAACTCAGTGCACAGATGGACGCCGGCCCTATATACTGCCATGAAAGTTATCGCTTGCTTGGCCGCGAGACAAAACCAGCCCTATACGAGCACTTATTCGCCATCGGGAGTCAGCTTCTGGTCCGTACACTGCCGGCCATTCTGAGCGGCGAGCTGCGGCCACTCGCCCAAAAAGAAGACCTGGCCTCCTACTGCCAGCCATTATCAAAAAAACAGTCACGAATAGACCCAACCACGCTGAGCGCGGCAGCGGCGGAGGCTCATGTCCGAGCCTACGTAGGGTTCCCGCGTAGCCGCCTGATAATCGCCGGCCGCGACCTCATCATCACTGCGGCTCACCCAGCCGACCACCCAGAACACCCACTGGCGGTCCAATGCCGAGATGGTGCCTACCTGGTCGTCGATCAGCTCATCACCCCAGCTGGCAAGACTGTCTCGGCTGCCGACTACCTCAGAGGCTATCCGCTCACATAAATAAACAGCAGGCGCCAGAGGCGAAGCGACCAGTCTAGCACCTGCCTCACTATGATTTCTCACTGTTGTCAAAGTTACATTATGAATCACCAAGGATCGCCTGGCGGTTCGCAGCAATCTCTTGCTTCAGCTCGTCCATCACCCGCGCCACGACTTCACGGTAGTCTGGCCGGTTGACCTCCAGCCACTTGGTTGCTGCGTACTCATCCTTGAGGCGAGGGTCATCGGCCGATACACCAGTCGCTTTGACTAGCTGCTGAAACATGACATCATCGCGGTAATTCGGAGCGTACTTTGTCAAAAACTCATCAACCGCCCCTGGGGTTTTATCGATAATATTAGTAAATTCATTGACCTGAGTGTCGCTCAGGCCCTGGCTCAACTGGCCACCAACCCGTAGCTCTAGCTCTTTGTAAATATGCTCCAAGAATGGTCGTTTTTGCTCGTCTGGCAGATTATCCAGGCCCAGTTCTTTTAGGAAGTTATCGTCTAGTTGGAACATGTCGTCTCCTTCTCACCTGCTAGTTTCTATCCCTATAGTATACCAGCAATCAGCCCAAATTACTACCGGCCGCCCGCTGACGCTGCCTCGGCCGGCGAGGCAGACGATAGCCGATGTATCAGCTCAGTCATATAATCATTAAAGATCGCCAGATAAAGCTTGTCGGTGCCGGGGATATACTGCTGAAGCCAAGCATGAGCAGCTGATGGATCATCCGGCGATAGCTGTGCAAAGGCCGCTGCCTGCTCAGTAGTCATCAGATCCTCGACCGCCGCCGCAAACCGTGTCTCGACTGTCTGCACCACATCAGCCACGACCGACTGTTGCACTTCGGCTGGCGCGTCAGTCAGCGCTAAACGCCGGAGTAGTTCCTCAGTAGTCATGCCATTTGTTGTCATAACTACCACAGACTGTGCTCAGTCATCCATTGCTTAATTTCCTCAGAGACACCCGGGCTCCACTCGGCGTTACCTGGCGCACCGATCATCAGATCGCCACCCTTAGTGTAGGTCGGCAACCCTTGAAGTATCTGATCACCAAATTGACCACGCAGGTGGCTGTAGAGCTCGTAGGATTGCTGTGGCGTCAGGCTCTTGCCATTTGCCTGGGCAAATTCTTGTAGCTCATGGGTCAAACCATGACCAGGCTCAACCGAGAAATGCTGGCCAAGCAAAGCTTCTTGGCTAGTCGAATCAGGTGCTTCTGGCGAAGCCGCTGGCGCAGCTGGGTGGAGCGCAGCGGTCGTACTCTCTCCACTACCGCCAGAGAGGTTCATCAATCCACGAGATACCATCATGACTGCCAGCGCACCGATCACCGGTCCGGCAACCCGCAACTGATTTTTCCTAATTTCTTGCTTGGTCTGATCGTTTAGGGCGTCCACCAGGTCGGTGGTGGTGAGATTATCCTTTGCCTCAGCGCTGTCAATAAACGAGTCCGCCGCCTGCTCAGCCGCCCGATCAGCCGGGCTGTAGACACTGTGGTTTTCTTGATCAATTATTTCGGTGTTGGCGTTGAGCCGATTCGCCCGCATCCGAATGCCGGCTGCCCCGCTAGCAGCTACCGCTGCCCCAAGTGGTATCGCCACCGTAGCCGCGGCCGCTCCAAGTGCAGCCGCCGTCAGATAACCAGCTCGCCGCAGCCACTTACGCATTGGCTGCTTCTTATCAGCCTTTTGAATCTCGACAACTGCCCGGGTATCCTCGCCGTGCTGCATAATGATAAACTGCCGCTTCCGCTGCTCAGACATGTCGCTCTCTGCCAGCAACTTGTCCATCGCCTCCGCATATTGCTGGCCCCGCTGCTCAACCTCATCGGACCGCCGGCTGGTCAAGTCCATCAGCCGGTGGCCAAACTGGCCACGCAGCAACCAGTTAGCCGAGGCGCTCTCGCGGGTGCCCCAGTGATGCCCCTTCTGTGCCCGCGCCAGCGCGTCAAGATATGCTTGCCGAGCCGTCTCGAAAGCCTCCCGGAGAGCCTCGGGAGCAGAATCATTCTCTGGTGTATTGACAATAATCGTATCAGTATCAGTCTCGGCAGTCGGTGCAGATTCCTCCGGAGACTCACCTGGAGCAGCCGCCTTGGGTGCTTCAACGGATGTCGCAGATGGTCCGTTGAGCAGGGACTCTGTTTCTTCTGTCAGTCGCTCAGCCGCTGCCTTCATAACCGCATCAGGCGTTTTCCTGCGATCAAGCGGCCTTATTGGCCCTACAGGAAGCTCTTGTAACAGACTCGCCAAGAACTGGCCAGTCTCTCGACTCGCTAGCTCTGAAGTAGTTTTCTGACTATGCCGGTAGGATCTCTCAGGCGTAGCAGATTCATTGAGTTCATCAAACACACTAAGTGTCTTAGACTGGCCAGGTTCGTTCAACTTTTCCTCGTACCGTTTTGGTGCCCAGCCAGTTATCTGCTCGAGCAGCCGCATCCGGCGAGCGATCTTGGTCAGAGCCTTTGTTTCTTCTATAATGTCCTCGCGCTCTTCCTTCATGTTGTAGAGTTCTCTCAGTTCAAACAGATCAAGCACCTCGTCTTTTGCCTTAGTCTCATTCGACTCTTTCAGCTGACGAAGCGCCCTGATAAATGTCGTATTGTCGATAGCTAATAGCTCGTCGACCGTCTCAACGCTCCTGATTTTGTCTGCAGGCGAAGACTCCTGTATACTGCTAAGCTCCTTGCCCGGCTGCTCTTGCAATCGAGACGCTACCTCATCCACTCCCTCGCTGCGTAGTGGATGATCTGGCTCATTACTCGGGGTTCCCGCGTCTGGATATTCGGCTGGTGATGGATCGGGTACAGCATGCAAATGCCTACGCCGAGAGGTTTGTCGCCCATAAACATCCTCATGAGTACTAGGGGTGCCAACCCCTTCCCTATTATTACCTCTATTAGTAGGCAGCGCTTCGACGCTCATGTGTGGTGAACCCTTCTTTAGATTATATCGAATATACCTCTGTATCCTACCACAAAGGCTGTCAAAAGTCAATTAAGCTATAGCGTTTTCTTAACCAGTTCGCGCGTGAATAGCTCCAGCTTATCGCCGACCTCAAGCGTCAACTTCTTGGCCGTCTTCATGCTGATGCCACACAGCTCACCGGTGAAGACTTCTTTCGCTTCCTGCTGTTGGCGCTGCACACTAGTCACTTCGACCTCGGCGATCTGCTGGTCGCCCCGCTTGACACGAGCGAGGACGCCCTTTGTCACTTTGCCGTGCAGTACCTCGCCGCCAGCGATCACCTCTTCTCGCATCGTCCGGAAAACCCCCTTGACCGCCAGCGCCCCAACTTCTGTCTCGACAACCTCTGGAGCTAGTAATAATTCCATCGATGCTTTGGCGTCGTCGAGTAGCTCATAAATCACCCGGAAACAGCGAACTTCAACCTTTTCACGCGCCGCCAACCGCTTGACTGCCGGCGGTATGTCAACATTGAAGCCATAAATCACTGTATGCTCACCGACCGCCATGTGGACGTCATTCTCTGAAATATTGCCGACACCACTGCCAACGACCCGCAAATCAACCTGGCCGTTGGTTTTGATCAGTTTGAGACTGTCAATCACGGAAGTCAACGAACCCTGCACATCGGCCTTGACGACCACATTAAATTCCTGAGCATCGTGCTTCTGGTTCATCATCTTTAGGATGTCAGCGCTGGTCACGTTGGTGGTGGCGGCAAGTTTCTCCTGCTCAAGCTTGGTGTGCGAGGCCTTGTGGCGAGCTTCTTTTTCGTTTTTGGCTATCTCGAACGCCTCGCCAAACTGCGGCAACTCTTTGAACCCAGTCACGTTGACCGGCATACTTGGCCCGGCCGATTTGACCGCCTGGCCCCGGAAATCTTGTAGCGTCCGCACTCGGCCATAGGAAGTACCCGCCACCAGATAGTGACCAGGTTTTAATTGGCCGTGCTCCACCAATAGCCCGACCACCGCACCGCGGCCGGTCTCCATATGCGCTTCGATCACCAAGCCCTCGGCCGGCACGTCTTCGTCTGCGCGCAAATCTTCCATATCTGCGACAAGCAACACCATGTCGAGCAGCTTATCTAGATTCTGGCCCGTCTTGGCACTGACCTCGACCATCACTGTATCACCACCCCACTCTTCTGGGTTCAAGCCGTGCTCACTGGCAAGCTGTGTCTTGACCAGTTGCGGGTTAGCAGTATCTTTATCAATCTTGTTGATCGCAACAACGATCTTCGCATGCGCCGAGCGTGCAAATCGAATAGCTTCAATCGTCTGCGGCTTCACGCCGTCATCGGCCGCCACCACGATGATCACGACATCGGTCAAGGTAGCTCCGTGCTGACGCAGCGCCGCAAAGGCCTCATGCCCCGGCGTATCCAGCAGAGTGATCATCCGCCCGCGCCGCTCAGCTTGATAGGCACTAATATGCTGAGTGATGCCGCCAGCTTCTGACTCCACCGTCTTTTTATCAAGGATCGCATCGAGCAAGCTGGTCTTACCGTGGTCGACATGGCCCATTACCGCTACAATAGGCGGCCGGACCACTGCATGATCTGATAGCTGATGAACATGGCGAAGGCTCTCCGCGGACGCCTGTTTGCGCTTCAGCTGAGCGTCCAGCTTTAACTCTTCGACAATAATTTGCGCCGTCTCAAAGTCAAGGCGCTGATTAATCGTCGCCGCGATGCCGTTCTTAAACAATTCACCGATCAACGTGGTCACCGGGAGACCGAGAGTTTCAGCCAATTCGCCAACAGTCACCGAATCCGCAATAGTGACGATTTTTTCTGCCATAGTTAGCTCCTCTCACCTCTGGTGTGCACCACGCCTCAGGGGTTTTGTGTATTATTTTTTCTTTGTGCCAAGCGATAGAGAAATCTTGCGATTGTCTTTGTCGATATCCAGCACGACAAACTCTTTGCGCTGATTGAGGGTAAAGACCTTCTCTGGGTCAGTGCCATCGCCGCCAAGCTCTGAGACATGCACGAGCGCTTCAACCGCTGGGCTGAGCTGGACAAAGGCGCCAAACGGTGTGATCCGGGTGACGGTACCCTCGACGATATCGCCTGAGCTAAATTGCTCGACCTCATCAAGCCATGGGTCTTTGGTGAGCTGCTTCATACTGAGCGACAGGCGATCTTTGTCGATAGCGATAATCTTCGCCTCAACCGTCTCGCCAACCTTGACATAATCGGCCGGATTATTGACCCGCTCCCAGCTGATTTCAGAAATATGAATCAACCCTTCGATCCCTTCAACATTGACAAAGACACCAAAATCAACCACGCCAGTCACCACACCCTTGACGGTATCGCCAACCGACAGCTTCTCGAACCGCTCAGCCAGGCCTTCTTTGATCGCCTCTTTTTCAGAAAAGATAAGCTTCTTTTTCTTACTCTTGCGATCAGCATCCAGAATGCGCACCTTGAGCTCTTTGTCTACCAGACCGTTCAGCCGCTGCATAATTTCTTCTTTGTCGTTTGAGGCAACCCGCGGATAATGCTCGGCCGACAGCTGCGACACCGGCAAGAACCCATGAATCCCCTCATACTCGACCAGCAAACCGCCCCGATTTGCCTTATGCGGTTTGACAGTAATGATATCACCATTTTTCAACCGCTCCATGATCTCATCCCAGCCACGGTCCTTGACCGCCTGGCGTACACTGAGGAGTGAATAGCCGTCCTCGAGTTCTGTATTGATCACACTGGCCGACACTTCATCGCCGACCGCACAGCCCTCTAGGTAAGAAACTTCTTTGCGCGGCACCAACCCAACACCGAGTGGACCAAGGTCAACCAGTATCTCATGCTTCTTGATCGACAGGATTGTGCCATGCACGATCTCGTCAGTCGAAATTTGCTTAATATCGTCGCCTGCTTGCGCCAGCAGGTCATCCATTGTGATTGCGGCAGTTGCCATAAGTCTTGATAGACTCCTTCCTTACGTTTGCTATTTCGTGAAGACAACATAAAGTATATCTTCACAGACTGGCACAATCATACCACAGAATAGCAAGGCAAGTCAAAATAGCTTCATCCGCTGCCGCGAACGTAGATACGCGATCAGTACCGCCATCACACTCCCGACCGCCAGGGTAGCGGCGACTGCATCAAGTGGCCCAGTTTGTGGCAAAAGCTGCTGCGATTGGATCGTCCCAATCTTTGGGCCAGTGGTCGGTGCTGGCTGCTGAGTCGGTGTGGATGAACCGGCTGACTGGTTGTCATGCGTCGCAGCCGGAGTCTGTGTCGCCTTCTGGCCAGTCGTGGTCGATGAGGAAGACTCAGACTGAATCGATTGTTTCTGCGGCGTCTCGGCCTGCTTGGTTGGTGAGGCGTTCGTGGGCTCTTTCTGCTTCTGGCCCAAGACGCCTTTGTGGATTGTCTGGCCATTCTTATCTTTCTGGGCCGAAGTCGGCGCGACAGACTGGTGAGCCATATACTGCCGTGTCAAGTAGAGTGACACCAGCGATACTACGACCAAAATCGCACCAATCACCGCAAACACACCGACCACGCCGCCCTGCTTTTGCTGCTTCTTAGGATATTCCATACGTTACTTCTCCATAACGATTACACTTTGCCATATTATAGCATAATATAGCCACATTGGTAAAGCGTGGTATACTATTAAGCGGTTATGATTATCGCAGTAGACACTGGCGCCACAAAAACCATCGTTGGCCGCTTCAATACCGACGGCGAGCTGCTCGATTTTCGCAAATTCCCGACTCCACAAGACATCGACAACTACTGCCAACAAACTGTATCGCATATCAAAAATCTGGCAGGTGATCAATCAATCGCCACGATAGCCCTCGCGATCCCCGGTGTTGTGCGAGATGGCACAGTAGTGTGGTCGGCCAATCTCGGCTGGCGCGACTTGCCGATCCAGGCGACCTTCCAGCGGCTGTTCCCCGAGGCAATGATCTTCGTCGATAACGACGCCAACCTGGCGGGTATCGCCAGTATGCGGCGCCTGGCCACCGTGCCGCGATGTGGACTCTATGTCACCATCGGCACTGGCATCGGTACTGCCGTGGTGCTTGATGGGCAAATCCACCCCGCTCTCCGCGAGTGCGAGGGTGGCCACATGATCGTCTCCTATCAAGGGCATGAAGATTCTTGGGAGCAACTGGCAGCCGGCCCGGCACTGACCGAACGCTTTGGCATGATCTCCGACGACACTGCCGCCGAGGCGTGGCCAGAGATCGCCGAGCGGATCAGCATCGGCCTGAGCGCCTTAGTCGCTTTTATCCAGCCCGACGTGGTGGTGCTCGGAGGCGGTATTGGCAAATTTACTGATCGATTTAGTAGTCTACTCAGTGGTCTACTCGCTGAGCGGCTCCCTGCTCACACTACACTGCCACACATTGTCAGCGCGCCTCATCCCGAATTAACCGTTATTTATGGCTGCTATGACCGCGCAATTGCTCGCTGATCAGCTTGGTCGGGATTTTCCTGCCTTTCGCTACCAAGAAGCGCCTACTTTCTCGTGGTCACCCACCACGCACACTATCACCTATCAAGCAGAAGCTGACGCTGGCCACTTGCTCCACGAGCTCGCCCACGCCATCTTGGAGCACCACACTTATCAACGAGACATTACGCTGATCGATATGGAGCGCCAAGCCTGGGAGTATGCTGCCGCCACCCTCGCCCCACGCTACGGCATATCGCTGACGATGGATGACGACATTGTCCAGGATGCGCTGGATAGCTACCGGCATTGGCTGCATGCCCGCAGTACTTGCCCTGACTGTAGCGCGGTCGGCATCGAAATACGTAAGCAGCACTACCGCTGCCTTCACTGCAATAGCGAATGGCGCGTCAACGACGCCCGCAATTGCCAGCTCCGTCGCCGTCGCAAAAAATAACCCCTCCGGCAAAGAGGGGTATTTTTTCTTCTTCGGCATTGTTACTATATGCCGCACAATTAGAGAGCTATGCTGCGAGCGCGTAGTCGTCGTTAGCCGGTGGCGTCGTTGGGTTATCTGGGGTTGTCGGCTCGTCCTTCTTGCGCCGGCGAGAAATACGGCCACCCTTTGCCCCAGCGACTCGCGCCAAATCTGGGTTTGCGGCAAAGCCACCAGTCCGGCCATTCCGCCCACCTTTGGCGCCGATCTTCGCATAGAACGACGGGTCTTTTGCTAGGTTCTTGGCAGCTGCCTTGAGTCCGCCTGCTTTTGTTCCTGCCATAGTTTTCCTCCTGTATTTAAAAGTTTTCCACATATATTTTTATGGAAAACATCACTTTATATATCACACATGATATGTGTTATGGATTCATATTATCATACTGCTCATACTTTGTCAATATTTACATAAGTAGTTTTATGTTGTGAATAAAATATTGCATTTTAAGCATAACTACTCTATACTAGAGAGTGTCATGAAAATGACGCCAGGAACTTTCGTGTAGCACTTCTGTAAAGTTCCACCACCAAAAAACCACCCTCATGCGAGATGGGTGGTTTTTGCTAAGTAGGCGACATACAGGCAAACCTGGCAAACAAGCGCCGTATCAAAAAAGACTGGGCGTCACACGCCAGAGCTGAATACTTGTAGCAAAGGCGAGCTGACACAACTGCACAATGAGCCGACGACTTCAGCCGCCGGCTCATTCAATGGCAGCGTAGTACTTGCCAACCGCTTGGCTTCTCGATAAATCTAATGCACTGCCAGCAGCTGCGCGGCCGGCCCGGCACCAGCCGTCATCGCTACGAACTGGGCGCGCGTCCAATAGAGCGAGCCCACAATTGGATCATGCACATAAAATCCGAGCGGGTCATCCGGCTCACCATGTACCCCAATGACTAACCGCACATGCATCGGGATCGGACCGCTCACCACTCGACCAGTTGGTGTACGCCAACTATCAATCTTGGCACCGATCCGCCAAACTCCCCAGGCAATCACCGGGTTGCCCTGATGGATCTGCTGCGCCACAAAATTGGCATTAGCCCCATACGCCACCGATGCCCCACGGCCATATTGGCCCGCTGCCCGTGCGACCGGCCCGGCGTACACACCCCAGCCCGTACCAGCTGCTTGGTCGCCATTGACATCGCCAACGAACTGACTGGTTGGGTCATCCCAGGTATTCGCACCTTTGTCGCGCGGGTGCGGGTGATAGCCAAAACGCTGCAGAATATTCCAATCGCTATCATGCACCCCGCGGTAGGCAAGCGCCATCCGCAACGAGGCAGCTTCACAACTCTGAGCGTACGCCTGGCGGTATAGTGGTACTGGCAGTTTTATCGTCCGCGAATGGGTCGTAAATGTGGTGGCAATTCGCTCGATACTCGGCAGACCAAAGACCGGCTGCACCCCTGGCTCGAGCCACACCTGCACCTGCCGCTGAAACCCCATATTAACGAGCCGCGCAATCATCGTGTTACCTTGCCACGAAATACTTTGCACCGTACCAGACGATACTCTCAAATGAGCCTCGGCACTTTTGTGGTCAATTGCTTGGTCAAAACGAAATTGGACATCCTGTGTAGCTTGGTCGACTGTCTTTCGCCACGGCGAAACTCCCGCACTCCGCACGTGACCATTTGTGGCAAACGTCTTCTTGAGATCATCCGGCAAAATACCGCCACGAGCTGTCCGCAAACCTTTTGGGATTGTGTAGGCATACGTCTTGCCTGGCTCGAGCTTGTCGGGCTGAAATACATACTCGTGGTCGCTTTTCCAGGAACCGCGCCCAGCCGTAGCCACCGCAATATCGGGCCGGTTCTTCGCCTCAATTGCCTCCTGGAATGTCAACTTCAGCTCGTCAGACGGCGTCACCGCCTGCTCCTTGATCGGTGAGGCCACCGCAGGAGCCGGCGCAGTCTTGATAGTGAAACGCTTCAGCTCCTCCTTTTGAGCCTTATCGTACAGCGTCAAAGTATATGCTGTATCTGCTGCTAATAGGCCATCATACCGCCACGAAAATGTCTGATCATCAGACGAATGTCGCCGCAATGCCAGCGCTGGCTCAGCCTTCAAAACTAAATCGCGCAGCTTACCTGCCCGTGAACCCAACCGAATTGTCAGGGGCGCATCCATCGCGAGCAGTGCCTTGTTGTCCAACGAACTCGCCACAACTCGTGGCGCTTTCTGCGTCTTGAAAGAAACATCAGGAATTGCTGCACCGCCAAATAATACCCGCTTCACAGTCGGAAATGTAACTGTATACGTAGTATGAGCTGCAAAAGGACGGCTCGGTCTGAACTCTAGCTCAGCGATGCCAAACAGCCGCCGTTTCTCCTGCCATGTACCTGCGATCGCTGGGGTAATTTTGGGAGACACTCCACCAAGCTGCCGATCAAAAGCAAGCCGAACTGGCTGATCAACCACTTGTAAAGCTTCATTCGACAGCCATTTGACACTGACACGGCCACGTGTGGTGATAAGAAAAAGAGTTGTAATAGAAACAACAATTATCGCAGCCAGCCCACCACCAATAATTAGCCACGACGTCGGCCGCCTCAGCCATGCGACCACAGCCGCCACTGTCTTCTGGTAGCCCTCACCCGTGTGATAAGTACCCCGCTTCGATGGATTGTCTGTCTTCACGTTGTTTCATTATATCACGTTTATGCTTATAATAAGCGTGTAATCTAGTTTATCACACAAAAAAAGACTTCCTACTCGGAAGTCTTTTTTATAATTCGGCACCGTGCTAGTTTCCCACTTTCGCAGTATAATCGCCGCTGAGGAGCTTAACTTCTGTGTTCGGAATGAGAACAGGTGTTTCCTCC
>ERZ773083.2168-NODE-2168-length-12457-cov-23.608370_pt1 | contig 12457 bp, 8 predicted proteins | sample MGYA00511465_ERZ773083 | MGnify/ENA primary metagenome ERZ773083 (study PRJEB29015, sample SAMEA2738001) | human oral metagenome | biome: human oral; feature: human-associated habitat; material: dental | place: China | collected 2060 ... | reverse complement strand
CCGCCACGCCGAGTTCGCCGCGGCGGTTGGTTCCCCAGCAGTAGACCGATCCGGATGCGCCCCGGGCGCAGCTCGACCCTTCGGAGGCGGTGACCTGGTCGACTGTCTCGGGCAAGGCCGCCGGGCGCGAGTCCTCGGGGTAGACGTCGCCGGCAGGCGAACTGGTGTTGCCGGTGCTCTGGGCGTAGGAATTGCCCGCCCAACACCGTGCCTGCCCCTCGACAACCGCACACAAATGATCCCCCGCACCGGCAACGTCTGTCACTGCCTCCGGCAAGAAAGTATTAGACAAGTACTCGTAACGGACGTTCCTGCCGAGCTGTCGCCTGTCGTTGAGGCCGCCGCACTTGAGAGCGTCCACCATGTTGGTTGTGCAGACGTTGTAGCCTGTGTGAATGACGTTTTCTACTCGTCTGCTTAAAGGAATCGAGGGGAGGTAGTTGCCCCACCTTTTTCGTTGGCCTTTTGTAAGGACAGGGCGAAAGCAGTATATGTCTTGGCTCTTGGTTTTCAGACATAGTTGATACTTGCCCACGGACACGGAGGCGAAGTCGCTTCGGTACGTGTTCAAACGGTCGGCTTCGGGCGCGACGCTTCTGGTCAAGGACACCGCGAGACAGACGACGAGTCCAAACGCTCCAAGGAAGCGCTTCACGAAAAACACGCTACCACCGGATCGCCCGCCGGACGCGTGGGGTTCGAAGATCTTCGCTGCCAATCGCCTCGTTGCCATCGATCAGTCCCCTCGCCCCTGTCGGCCAGTCGTCTCGAAGAAGTCGGCTCATCTTGAAACAGTCGCCCGTCAAAGCTTGGCCGGGCAAGGCACGGCCCCTCCCCCATCCTCGTGCAGGGCGTCGAAGAGACCAAGTTGCCTGCCCGCCGTCTCCGTCGCCCGCACTCTTCCTTGTGCAGGGCATGGAGGCGCCGTTGGTTGCGCACGGAACTGTCGCACCCGTTACCGCATCAAGCTGCGGCCTGGTCTTAGCAAACCGCAGTCCGGCCTTCTTCGACACGCGCCTTTCCTTAGTATTGTCCGATTTGGGTGGTGCGTCCGCGCCCGTCGCGGCAGTAGGCCGCCCCAGAGACAAGGACCCAACACTGGAGGCTTCTGTAGGAGCCCGAGTAGCTTTTGACTTTCCCGAAAGTGTCGATGGGCGTGAGCCTGGTTTTGATGAAACCGTCGCGAGGATCAAAGGGCCGAAAGTCAATGAAGACGAGTTTTCCGTCGGAGGTCATCCCCATCTGCCCTGAGATTTCTTGTAGTCTGGTCGAGACTTTCAAGGCAACGGGCCCGGTCGGGATCGGCTTCCTGGAACCTTCAAGGTTGCCCCAGCAGTGGATCGAGGCGTCCGCCAAAAGCGCACACGTCATTCCGCCTCGCTCATCGAGTAGTTTGACGGCGGGTTGGGGCAAGGGAACCTTTGCCACGCTCTGTCCCGATTCGACATCGATCCCGTCGGGGACGCCGACCTCGCCGAACCGATTCTTTCCCCAACAGTAGACCGACCCGCTGTCTCCACGCGCACACGTAGTCTCGTTGGAGGCGTGGACCTGCTTGATGCCCTCGGGCAGATTGACCCGCACAGTAGCCTTCAGCCCATACCGATAGTGCACATGCAGCTCGGGCTCACGCCCGACGCCGCTTGCCTGCCCATAGGCGTCGTTCCCCCAACAATGGACCGATCCGTCCACGATCGCGCAGCCATGGCGACGCCCGACGGCGATCGAGGACGCCGGACCGGGCAAAGCAATCGTCGTCGGCTGGTGGAAGTAACTGATGTCAAAATTAGGGGAAATTTGCCCCATATCGTTGGGGCCGAGGCAACGAACGTCGCCCTTCCTGCCCAGAAAACACAGATTGTCCGTGTCTCGTTTGAGCGACGTGACGTCGCCGACGTGATCGACGCTCAAAAGAACAGGATCTTCATCTCGTTCGTCCGGAGGCGTCGACGCGTAGTCAAGCTGAAAACAGCGAAGAGCCCCGCCCGAAGTCACAGTGCAAACAGACTGATCGTCCGACACTATCTGACCAAAATCAGTCCGATAGCTTCTAGGAGACGAACACCCCCAGACCACAACCAGCAACGACACCAAGAAAACCTGCAGTGACTTGTAACGAATAGTGAACGGTTTCGAAGACACTTCACGGCCTCCAGCTTAGAAGGAACCGGTTGTATTGTTGGACTCTTAAACGGTCTCCCTCAAATTTTCCAGTGTTTGGATCGATTTTTATCAGCCAATTCCCGTTTCGGTCCATAAAGCGTGAGTCTTCATCATCTATTCCGTTATTAAACGTATTTAATTCATTTTGCCACCCAGAAACATTATTAACTATCACATGACTGAGCATGCGCCTACTGATTGTTGAAACATCAGCTGAAGTGTTAGCGTTATCTGCGTTATGTTCTTGATACACGTTTTTTACGTGATCATTGAATTCAACGGAAGGTCGCAAAGCGTAGCCGGTGCTAATAACCTCGCCGATAACAGGAATGTGGCCTACTTTTTGGACCAACACAGACATTGCATTCGCCGTGGTCGCCTCCTTGCGGTCTAGTTCCCCCGCTTGTGCCGCGTCGGAGGCGAGACCCCCACCTTTGATAGCCGAGAACATACTTTGATATTTATCACACGTCTCTTTTATGTCTTGACGAATATTAGCCGAATCTGCGTGCGATACCGTTGCCGCTCTACCGTATATATCTTTTAAATCCGATTCTAGATTCGCCTCTAGTGACTCGGTTAGCGTCTTCATTGAGGATTTACTAGCTCCGATGTCCTTGAAAAAATCGGATTTTCCCTCGAATAGCGCTGTCGTTCCCGCTTTGGTCAAAGACAGGCTGTATTCTCCGTTTTGTCGGTTTCCATGGGGCGCACCCGGAACGCCAGTGTAGCCTTTCAGCTCGCTAGCGAGATCTTTAGAATACTCCTTCAGGATATCGCCCGCTTTCTCCCTCAGTTCAACGTTGCCGTACCCAAAGGCGTCTTGTCCCTTGAAAGTCGCATCTGAGCGTTTTAAACCATCCGTATATCCTTGCAAGTAATCCCGGGCAACGAGGGAGGACTCTTTATGGGTCTTATCGGAGCTCACTTCATCTAACAGATTTGCAAGCGTTTTGCCGCGATCAACATAGAGGGCCTCAGTGGTTCCTGACAGGGGAACGAAGTGACGATTTCCAACAAGGTAACGCGTCATGCTTATAGGGTACTTAACTTGATCGTCGTTATCGCCAGATTCAGCTATTTCGTACGGACCATCGCTGGCAAGAAAGGTTCGCGCTGCATCTGGATTGCCGTCCATCGCAACAAGCATATTATGCACGGGATCCCATGTTGTTGTTTTAGGCGTATAGATGTCTGAATGATAGTTATTTGCCTCTTGCGGATTCTCATAATCCCATTTGACGATATCGCGGCCTATTGCGTGGGGACCATTTAGGAAAGGATCGCCTAAGGCTAGTTCGCTGTGAGTCTGCGCAGAATTCGCTATCGTCCCAGAGATGAGCATGTATCCCGATGCACCCGCGTTATCTAGATTCGCGCCGCCAATCCAACGCTTGTTTCCTGCCTTCTTGAGGTTGTCAAGGTATTTATCCCGACTTTCATCGATCAATGTTCCGTCGGAACTCGTTAAATACTTCGCTCCCGAATTCCAGGCGTTCCATACGCTGCTTTCCTCTTCACTCAAGCCCTTGCGGATGCCGCCTGTGCCAAGGATGATTGCGGAACCGATGCTTGTTCGCGTGGCCTGAACCGTCTCCTGCGGGAAAGCCCCGTGGCTTCCATCTAGCTGGGAGACAAGTTTGATTGCGTTGTTGGCGCCGAACCTCCAAGCGAAGGCATTGGCGAAAAATGGGTCCTTTGCCATTCGTTCGCCGTATGCGGCATTGAAAGAGTCGAGATCCTTCTGGCTGACGTTGCCTTTCAGCTTGCCGTCTTTCGTCAGAAACACCTTGGCCGCCTTGTCGGCGTCCGCTCTGGCGTCCTCCCAACGCGCTTGAGCCGCCAAAACGCCTCCGCTTCCTCCAAAGAGCTCGACTCCCAGGTTGTTGCGGTCAATCGACCCGCTGCCCTCGCCGGCAACCCGCGACTTGGGCGCGAAAGACTCAGCAAGGCCGAAGATAGAATCGCCTGTGCTCTTGGCAAGCTCATTGAGAGAACGGACGGCGGCCTCGTACTTGGCTTTCACCTCTTTCTGCGTCTTTTCACAAGCCTCGTCCGCCTTGGCTCTGTCTTTTTCATATTCGTCGTCGTCCCCCGGATACAATCCCGCCTTCAATTGAATCGCCAACTCGGCGATCCTGCGAAGATGAACCGTCCTGGCCTCGTCCCAATCATGCTGGAGTCCAGTAATGGCGCTGCGGGTTTTGTTTGGCATGTTCTTGCACATATTTGTCCAGAAGAGCAGGAATCTTCGGATGCAGATCAATGGCCTTCTGGATCGCCTTTTGTAAGAAAGTGGCCTGACCCTGATGGGCGGTAGCCGCGAGCCCTGTCCATCCTTCGACCTCGCCGCCGACGGCGATGACCTGGGTGTCTTGCATCGCTGCGCCGGCATTGGCGATGCCTTTGCCCAGCTGCAGAATGCCCTCGCCAGAGTCCTTCAGATTGGGCAATGCCTCCTCGCCGGGAACGTCGCTCCACGTCATTTGCCCGTATCCTTCCCGATTGAGCCGCGCATGAAATCGAAGTCTCGAACGGCCTTGTGCTCAGCCTGATCGTAGTTTGCCGTCGCTTCCTTCACACCAGAGCCGAGAGTCGCGCACGCGTCGGAAAACTCGAGGCAGCCCGCTCTCATCAGTTTGACGAAATGCAAGCATGCTTTGAACAGATGCTCCGAATCCTCAAGGACGGGGTCTTTGACGACGTCGCACTCGCCCCTCCAATTCGGCGTAGCCAAAGCCGATGCTGATGAACGTATCAGAATCCGTCCAATGCCCCTTTGCCGTGATTCCCGCCCTGTCGCGGTCAAAACTGAGGTCGCTCATGCGTGAGCCTTCCTTCCAGGAGTTTAACGTGACATCCAAACCCTAGCACGGCGGTAACGCTTCCGCAGGCTGTTTCAGTATACGGGCTGCAACATGGCTCACTGACCGGCTTCGACGCCGATGCCTCGCGGCTGTTCGTTGCATGATTCCTCCAGCTTCATCGAGCACTCTCATCCGGCGAGTCAGATACATCGCCGACACCCCAATCTATGGCGCTGAAGTTCCGGCAGAAGCGGAAGTCAATGAAGAGGGGAATCCCCCCCCCCCCGGGAAGTTAAGAGCTTGGCGACGCCGCACTCGGCGATGGCGTTTCCTGTTGAGGAGTAAAAGGCACCGTCGGCACGCCCTTCAGAGGCGGCGGATCGTCTATTTTCGTCGCAGACGGGCGGCACCCGGAGACGAAGTGGAAAGAGATGCCTTTCGTCGGATGCGCGCTCAGCATCAGGAATCCGCCGTTCTTCGAATCTGACCAGCCGAAACCGGTGACGTTGTCCCTTTCGTCGTCTTGCTGTTCTATCTTCAGCCCCGCCTTTTCGATCGTTTCTTTGGCGATGGCCCTGATCTTCGTGGGAGGAACTGAGACTTGAGTTTCGTAGACTGCACTCATGTACTCGCGCCCATCGGTTTTCGTTTCGCACAAAGTGAGCTCATTGGCACCTTCAGCCGCGTAGTGCTGCCCGCCGCCGTCCGCGAGGAGCCGACGCATGAACTCTTCGATTGCCGGAATGGTCTTTCGCTGGTAGTCCTCGATCGTCTGGCGGTCCCAATAGTCCTTCGAACCTTGACCGAACAACTGGCCCGCGCCCGGCTTGGACATGTCTTCCGCGCAGCCAGCCGTCAGCCTAAGAATCAGCGCAAGAACGAACCACCGCCGAGTGCGAGCCGCTCTCATTTCTCCCCCTCGGGTTCCATGCCGCCCATAATGCGCGAAATGTCCTTTAGGCTTCCCGTTCCCGTTTTGAGGTACTCGGAGTGGCGGCCAAAGGGATTGTCGTCTCCTTTGCTGCAGAACTTCGTTACGCCGCTTCCAGCCCCCGTTGGAATGTACTTGCACTGGGAGTCGTTTTCGGGATTGTTGGCCAGGTGTTTGAATCCTCGCATTTCCATCGGGTCCTTGCCGAAGGATCCGTCCGGCCCAATACCCTGAACGTAGTCATTTGTATTCACGCCGGAGACGTAGGTTTGACCGTCGATGTTGTACTCGCGAACGTCTTGGACGCCGGATCCCGGCGAGCCATACAGGGCGATGTTGTGGACCGTGCCCTCACGCACCTTGCCGACGGCGATCCCGGCCATGGTCGATCCGTAGGAGTGCGCCCCAACGTTTATCTCCGCTTTGGGAACGCCCATCGCCTGCCGAGAGGTCTGCACCCCCTCCATGAATCTGTCCATCTTCGGCGCCGCCTTTTCGGCCAGATCCGTGGTGGCAACTTCCGCATTCTGCGGCGTCCGGTACATCCACGCAACGGTCGCTATATCCCCTTTGTCATGGATCCCCGCGCTGCTTGAATGGTTCCTCGACTCTTCAAAAGTCGTATTTCGGACCTTTTGCGCATCGTTAATCAGACCGTCCATATTGTCACCCACGGTGTTGTTCATCCCAGGCACCACCATCTGAACAGTCTTTGCGCGGTCGACGTCACCCAAGGCGACACCCGCTTGAACTCGCGAACTCGACTTTGTATCAAGATAAATCAGACTTTGACGCGTCTTACTCGGGTTGGAGGCAACGTCTGAGTCATTCTTTTCGAGGATCTTCTGGAGCCCCTCGAGGTCGCCAAGCTTCTTTCTATAGCGATTGTAGTCATTGGTCGCATTCAGGTACTCCAGACTGTCCTTGCCGACGATCGATTCCGCTTTATCCATCCTGGACTTCGCCTCGGCTACATTGCTTTTCATTTCCGCGATCTCCTGAGGCAGACGAGCGCGGTTGGCTTTGTCTCGCCATTCCATGGGGATGCCGTCGCGGTTGCCGATCAGTTCCGGATGCTCGCGAACCATGTTTTCCTTTTCGCTGTCCGTAAGGCCGGACCACCAGGCCGCACTCTCCCCCATCGTCCATCCTTTCTGCGGAAGGTCCGGCAGACCGGGGCTTGTCGAGAACCCTTCCTCCGAGGACTTGTAAGAGCCGTCGGCCACGGCGGTCAGCCTCGTGTAATAAGCCTCGTCTATGCTGTCGGCATTCTCCAGAACGCCCTTGATCATCGGCTTCAGCTCCGCCGCCGCGGATGCGAATTCATCCTCACTCTGACCGGAATCCGATATGAGCCGACCGTCCCTGATTTCCAGCCCATGGGTCTTCGCTTTCTGCTTGCATTCGAGGATCAACGTCTGTACCGTCCACACGCCGTCGGCCATTTGAGCCATCGCCATCATCGTCTCCGAAACATCGTTGATCAAATAGCTGATTCGAGCCTCGAACTGTTGCAACGTGTATAAGATCGCGTCAGCCGTCAGGCCTCTCGAGGTTACCGTCATTTCCATAGACTGCAGCTTCTCGTACGCCTCAATGAGCTGCTTGCGCCGGGCCCGCAGGGGCTCAAGCTGAACCTTCAATCGATCCTGGCGCCATTCTATAGCGTCCCTCCAGCTAGTCATCAGACGATCCTTGCTTTCCCCTTGGATCCAGGCTTGGCCTTCGGATATCCCTTGACATGCTCCAGAATCCGGTCCATCGCCGCGGCAGATTCTTGGTCAGTGCCTGCCATGGACTTGATCGCCTCCTCGACGTCGCTTTTAAACTGGCCAATATCGGCCATTAGCGACCTGCATCGAGAGTCTATCGCTTCGCCGGCGCGCTCCGAGGCCGAAACACTCGATGCGCCGGGAATGCCCCGAGCCGCCTCTCGAACCGGGGTTTCGACGTCGCCCGTCCCAGGATTTTGGACAAGCTCGCCAGCACCGGACGCCAGCATATAGTACTCGGCGTCGACAATATAGATGTCGCTCACAGTAACTCCTTGCGTGATTGGCTTGTAGAAACACAACCTATACCCGACACAAATGGTTGTCAAGAGCGTCACCCTACCGATTTTCGCCAGCCAGCTTGTTCCTCTAGAAAACGTTGATCTAACAAAGTTTAATCGCCACCCTTCCTTAAGTGCGCCCCGACCAATGAAATGCCCCTTTAAGTCACCCTTCCCATTCATACAACTATAACAATCGAGGCACCTCGGTGCCGAACTTCAGCAGCGAAACAGAAGCACACAGACAAAAGGAGGAGATAGGCAGCGAAATAGTGCTTTCGTGCTATGAAAATTGCTTCCCGCCTCGTCGCGAACTGATTAGGATCGCACAGGATTAGACACGCACCGGTTCGATGCGCCGATTTTCCGAACCACAACACCCGTGGCCGCAAGAACTGCACAATTCGGAAGAGGCCGTGCTTCTTCGCGCTGGCGCGGTCGCTCCGCCCCTCGCCGTCCCTCGGAATCGCCAAATGCCCTTTCGGGATCTCGGCACTCGCGCAAGTCTCCAGGCCCAGACCGAGGTTGCATTCGACAGCGGCAAAGTATCGACATAACGGGGGCGCCGACAGCACGAAGTCCTGCCGTCGAAGCAAAGGGACATCGGCAAGACAGCCGCCGGCAAAACACCAACAAGACGACCACCGGCAAAACACCAACAAGACGATCACCGGCATAACATCGGCAAGACCGCTGCACGCGCCAAACCGTTCGGAGCTCTCGGGGCTCTCTCAGAGCCTTCAGAAGGGCTAGGCCGGGTCAGGGCCGGTCCCAGTTCTCAAGACTCGCTGCGCGCGCCTGAGAAAGCCCTCAAGGCTCTCGGAAGAACTCGCCGAGTTCAGAGCTGGCTGAGTCTCAGATCTGGCTGACTTCATAACTGGCTGAGTTTCAGAACTGGACGAGTTTCAAGCTCGCCAAGTCCTAAAGCGCTCTCGGAGCCGGACCTCAGAGCGCTCCCTGAGTCTTCAGAGTTCGCCGAGCAGCCGGCCCTCCCGCGTCTTCCACAGCTGCCAGCCGTTGACGTCGTTCCTGCCGAGGACCTCCGCGGCCGCCTTCGAAGGATCCTGATAGGAGGTGTGCCCGAGGAGGAGGGTGCCGGTCGAGGTCAGCGTGGCCATCGTCGGGCTCCCATTCTTCCAGATCTCGAGAGTCAGGGGCGTGACGCTCCGACTGGCGATGGCCACGAGTCGGCCGGCGGGAGTGAGAAGCTCGCGTTCGGCGGCGCGGGCCACGGCGTCCGAGGACGCGTTGGCCGCAGTCGTCTCCGAAAAGGTCTGCGGCTGTCGACGCTTTCCGTCGCGCTTGGGGGCGGACTTCTCCCACAGCAGCTGCTCGGTGCGCGGCCGCCTGACCTCCTGGTCATAGCGGGCGCTGATGTACGTCGGCGTCTCGTCCGCGCCGTCCTCGGTTACACGCCAAGCCGGAATCACAGGAATCTTCATCTGGTTGAAGGGGTCCTCTTGGGCACTCTGATCTGCCTGTTGATCCTGCTGTTGATCCGGCTTCTCGTCCTCACGAGCGGCGCCCTGCCCCTGCTCACGGTGGGCCGAACGACGCGAACGCCTGCCCGTCGGCCTGTCGCCGGCCTCGGCGTCCACGGGTTGGGGCTGTTCGGCAAGCGGAGCCTCAACGGCTTCGACGATGAGGGTCTGCGCGGGATCGGTGACGTCGGCGTCGTCTTGCGAGTCGATGTGCCCCGGAAAAGCGGTGAACCTGGGGGTGGCGGGGATCGTGAGAGTCGGCTGAAACTCTTGGGCCTCGCGCGCACGCCCACGCCTGCGAGGCTTGGTCTCTTCACCGCTCTCGACGTCTGGGGCGGGGAGAAACTCTACTGTCTCATCGGCCGACGGCCCCGATCCCCTCTTGCGACACGCCTCAATGGACACTTGGCGCACGCCGTTGGTGTCGAAGATCGACGCTGAAAGAAGCTGCACCCTCTCGGAAAGCGTGGAAAAGACGGGAAGGACGTCCTCGTCGATGTCGAGCGCGATCACGATAAGCCTGGGACTGACGCCGCCCAGCGGCGGGCGGCCGGAGCGGAACTCCTCCCAATCCGGGCCGAACTCTTTCGCTCCCTTCGAGTAGACCTGCGCCATGTCCACGGGCCCGGTATGGGCATACCTTCCCGATCTGCTGACAACTTCGTAGAGGTCCACCGATGTGAGTCGCTGGCGAAGATTCACCATGACGACGGTTCCGTCTTGATCAATGGCCACGAGGGACTGCCCATGCTTTCCCGCGGCGTCGCTCTCTTCCCACATCACTGGCAAAAGCGGAACGTCGACGACCTCGAGGATGCTCTCGCGGATGGCTCCAAGGACCTCCGCGGCGATGCTGCCCCGCGGCCGAACGGCCTGTGCAGGAGCGATGCGCCCGTTCGCCAAGGCGTACAGCACCATCGGCGAAACCTCCTTATGTAAACTTGCGTGATGAAACAAGGTTAGCTTATCGCGAGCGAGCCGGTATCCTCCCCTCGTCCGACATATGGCGTCGAACGGCCATCCCGTCGCGGATGAGTTCGGCCAGGTGTATGCCCCGAGAGGCGGACAGCTGCCCCGCCTGCGTGCGGCAAGAAAAACCGTCGGCCAGGAAGACGGCGTCGGGATTCGCCCTTTCGAGCGTCGGCAGCAAGCGGGCACCCGCGATCCTCACGGATACATCGTAGTGCCCCTTCTCCATGCCGAAGTTGCCTGCCAAACCGCAGCAGCCCGTCACCTTCGTCAGCTCGGCTCCCGCCGAGAGCAAAAGCGCTTCGTCCGCAGCCCATCCCATAACAGAATAGTGGTGGCAGTGCGGCTGGGCCACCACCTCGAGGCCGGTGAGATCGGGCATGCTCCAGTTTTCCCCGGGGCCGAACGGCTTTGGCGCGCTGAGCAGCTCCGCCAAGGTGAAGGTCATTTCTTTGACCAGATCGACGCGGGGGTCGCCGGCAAGCAGATCTTCCATGTCGGAACGCAGCACCGCGGTGCACGAGGGCTCGACGCCGACGATGGGAATCCCGTTCGCGGCGAACGGCGCCAACGCGCCAAGCAGGGAGTCCAGCTTTCGCTTGGCCGCGTCGAGCTGCCCCGTGGTGATCCAGGTGAGGCCGCAGCAGGCCTCGTCGGGGGGAAGCAGCACGGTGTATCCGGCCTCTTGGAGCACGGAGACGGCCGCCCGCGCTCCGCAGGCGTCGAGGGTTTCGGAGAAGGAATCCGCCCACAGCGCGACGTAACGAGGCTTCGCGTCCGATTCGCCCGCCGTCGCCTCCCCCGCCAAACCGCTCGTTCGAGCGAGCGCCTTTCCCCGCTCGGGGGCGCTGCCCCGCTTTTCATCGGGAATGCCGCTTTCATCGGGAATGCCGCGCAGCCCCTTCTTCCACGATTTTCGGAAGGCGGCGCGCAGGCTTCGGGCCTCTTTACGCACGCTCCGGGCCTCTTCGCTTCGAGAGAAACGGCGGGTTTCGAACCCCGGCATCGCGCGCCGCGGGTCGACGCCGACCAGCCGGAAGGCCAGCCTCCGCAGCGGGCCGAGCCGCATCACAGCGTTCGCGATCCTCGCGACGACGGGAACCTTCGTGACCATCCTTGCCCACAGCGGCAGCCTTCCCAGAGCGTAATGGACCACAGGCCTGAGTTTGCCGCGGTAGGCGCGGTAGAGGGCCTCGGATCTGTACCGGGCGACGTCGATCCCCGTCGGGCAGTCCCGCGAACACGCCTTGCAAGCCAGGCACAGGTCGAGGGAGTCGAGCACCTCGGGAGAGTCCCACGCCAGAACCCCGCCGCGTGCCACGTCTTGGAGCACCCTCGCCCTGCCGCGGGTCACGTCCTTCTCGTCGCGCGTGGCCTCGTAGGAGGGGCACATGAAAGCGCCGAGGTCGAATCTGCTCGCCCGGCAATTGCCCACGCCCGTGCAGCGGTGAACGGCCCGGGCCATGTCTCCGCCGTCGTCGGCGAAACGGAAGCCTCCGGCGTAGGGAATCGGCTTCGCACCCGGCCTTCTCAGATGTTCGTCGATGCGGTCGGGCCGGACGAGCACTCCCGGGTTGAGCAGGCATTCGGGGTCGAAGACCCCTTTGACGCGCTCGAACAGGGCGACGACGTCGGGTCCGTACATCCTCTCCAACAGCTCCGAGCGGGCGCGCCCGTCGCCGTGCTCGCCCGAGAGGGACCCGCCGAAGCCTGCGGCGAGGTCGGCCGCCTCCCCCATGAACCGGCGGAAGGTTTCGGTTCCCCGCCGGGATTCGAACGGGAAGTCGATGCGGACGTGGACGCATCCGTCCCCGAAATGCCCGTACATGAGGCCGTCGAGCCCGTATCCCTTCATGAGGGCCTCGAGCGCGCGGAGGTATTCGCCGAGCCTCTCGGGCGGAACGGCAGAATCCTCCCAGCCGGGCCACGCCTGGTTTCCCGCCGGGGTCCTCCCACCCAGGCCCGCGCCGTCGGCACGGATTCGCCACAGCCGGGCCGCCTCCGGGCCCGCGGGCAGTATGTCGACGGCCGTGGAGGAGGCGGAGCCTGCCAG
>ERZ773083.2165-NODE-2165-length-12470-cov-3.421265_pt1 | contig 12470 bp, 10 predicted proteins | sample MGYA00511465_ERZ773083 | MGnify/ENA primary metagenome ERZ773083 (study PRJEB29015, sample SAMEA2738001) | human oral metagenome | biome: human oral; feature: human-associated habitat; material: dental | place: China | collected 2060 ... | reverse complement strand
GTTTCGAGGCGAAAGAAAGAGGAAGAGGTGATAGGCCTTAGGCCATAGGCACTAGGGGAAACATCCCCCTTTACACATACCCAGCTGTCGCTGGCTACCTCCAAAGGGGGAATGTAGCGACGGAAAAAGGGGAAGAGAAATTAGAGAATTAGCAAATTTGAAAATGAGAAAATGGGGTGGTGTGGAGTCTTAGGGCATAGGTAATAGGAGGGAGTATGACAGAAAAGGGGGGAGTGTGGCGAGGGAAAAGGCGAGAAATGACGAATGATGAGGGACGAAGGACAAATGTGAAACTTTGTTAAAGTAAAACAATAAAATAAGTTAATTCTTTTTATGGAGTGTGTTTTTTATTTTACATTTGCACCATTATTCACCATAAACAATATTTTAATGAAAAGTTTTATTTTCTTTCTTGCTCTTTTTTGTGAGCTTACCCTTTCTGCTCAAGCACAATACACTGTAAAAGGCTTCGTCCATAACGCTTCGCTTGAGGGAATTCCCAAAGTAGCTATTAAAGTATTAGATGCTGATACGAACCTTATTGTAAGCGAACCTCTTACGGGAGCTAACGGACTCTTTAGCTTTACTTCTCCTTCTCGTAAGTTGCGCATTTATATTGAAAGTACGGGTGATTATTTGTCGTATACGGGAGAGCCTTTTCTGTTAGACAAGAATATTGATATGCTTGCTATTGCACTTAGCACTGCGGTAGATTTGGAAGAAGTAGTACTTACAGCTCCTCAGAAGAAAACTGCTGTGTATATGGAGCAAGGCAAGATAGTGTTTTCACCTAAAAACAGCCTAACACACTCTTCGGGCACGGCACTTGATGCACTGAAAAGTACGCCCAATGTGGTGGTAGACAACCAAAATCACCTGAGCATTGGCGGGAAGAGCAATGTGTTGGTGCTCATCAATGGGAAGCCTACTTATATGCAGCCCGACGATTTGGCGAACTACCTGAAATCTATTCCAATGGCGCAAATCAAGAAAACGGAATTATTACTTAATCCGCCAGCCGAATATGAGGCACAGGGAGGAGCAGGAGCGGTGAATATAGTATTAGACAAAAAGACGGTGGAAGGCACGTTCTTCTCTTTAAATAACGGGGTGTCGTATTGGTGGAATCTGCGACAGAACACAGAACTCCAATTGCAACACAGCGTGAAGAAGGGTATTTTGCGTTTGGGTTATAATCATCAGTTGGGGCATTACGCAATGGATTACGGCAGTGAGCGTCTACAAAATGGCTTGCGCTACGAAAGTCCTACCGATGATACCGAAAAGCGCAAAACGATTGCAGGGCATATTGGCTATGATTATTTGCCCGATGAACAACATACCCTAGGGGTGCAACTCTCTGCCAACACGTTATTTGGCAAAGGAACTACCAGCACGACTACCCGCTTTTTCAATGCTGCTAATGTATTGGAAAAGACGCTATCGGGCTATAACGATTACTTTATGCAAAAAGCCAATCGATACAGTGCCAATGTTTACTACACGTTTACTCCTTCGGATAACGAACGCTATCAGTTGGACATAGATTACGCTTTCTTTGATGGGGGCTCGGGCAATTGGCAGCCCAACACTTACCGTTCGCCTGAGGGTACTATACTTTCTCACGAGATGTACCTCTCCGAAAACGACCGTAAGATACATATCTTTGCTACTTCTTTTCGTTCGGAGCTACCGTTATGGGGAGGCAGTCTTACAGCAGGTGCTAAATATTCACAAGTATTTTCGGATAATAGTTTTCATTTCTTCAAGCACTTGCCTACCCACAATATCATAGATGTAAACCGCTCCAATGCTTTCGACTTCAAAGAGCGTATTTTTGCCGTATATGCCCAGTATCACTACCCTATTACCGAACGCTTGAATGCTGAGGTGGGTGTGCGTAACGAGACCACTTTTTCTAAGGGAGTACTATTGCCCGTTGTGGGCAGTGCAAATAGCCAACAAGAACACAAAAAGCACTATACCAATTTCTTTCCTACCCTGAGTTTGCAATACCAATGCAACGATGACCTACAACTATTTGCAGGTTATAGCACGCGTATCAACCGACCTGAATACCAGAATCTCAATCCGTTTGAATACCTCTTAGACGAATTATCGTATTGGAAAGGGAATCCGTTTTTAGCCCCTGAGAAGATACAAAAACTCACTTTTTCGGCTTCGTATAAAAAGACATCTTTTACAATGGCTTACAGCTATTCTACTGATTTTTTTAGCAGTATTAGCGAACCTTTTCAGCAAAATAAGATTATTTCTATCCCTCAGAACATAGGTAGCCAGCACCATTTACTTTTTTCGCTTTATCAAGAACTCAACTGGGGCAACGGCTATCAGACGACTATTACCCCTAACCTCAGTTATATGGAGAACAAAGGCACTGTGTTGGAAGGCACTGAGTTACATCTCAATCGTTGGCAGTACAGCCTAACGATGCGAAATTACTTTCGCTTGCCTTGGCAACTGAAAGGCGAACTCACGGCGGTTTACAATTCGCGCAGATTAGCAGGCATCAACGAGATAGCTAAATCGTCAGGAGGTATAGACCTCGGTTTGCAACGCCTTTTCTTAAATAATCGTCTTACGGCTACCTTTAGTTTTACCGATATTTTCCACACCCAGCGTTGGGACAGCGAGAGCCATTTGCCTAACTTAGACCTTTATGCTTACGGCAATAGCGAAAGCCGACAGCTTAGACTGAACCTCACTTACCAATTTGGAAAAGCTAAAGAGGCACACGTAAATGAACTGGAAGAAGTACAACGTTTGTGATTTTTTGGTGTTTTATTTCGCTATAATGGCAAAAAGCTATATCTTTGCATTTGAAATTATCCCTTGGAAATATATTTTTCAAGGCAATAAAATAAGCTAATGAAAAAAACACTTTTTACTATTATTGCCCTGTTACTTTCGGGCTACACTTTTGCACAGACGGATACTTCGGGACGAAGCCTCTATCGTGCTACTCCTGAGAAGAAAACTGCCTTAAAGCACACGAAATTGAAGGTAGATTTTAACTTCACTAACCAAACACTCAACGGCGAAGAATGGCTTACTGCTTCTCCTTATTTTTATGCTACCGATAGCCTTATCCTCGATGCAAAGGCTATGCTTATCCACAAGGTGGCTTTGGAGCAGAACGGCAAGCAACAGCCTCTTTCTTATAGCTATAAGAATGATATGTTGAGAATAAAACTCAACAAAACTTACCAAAAAGGGGAGACCTATACCGTGTACATTCGCTATACGGCACAGCCTGAAAAGGTAACCGATAAGGGCAGTCGTGCTATTACCGATGCCAAAGGGCTTTACTTTATCAACCCTAACGGAGAAGCCGACAAGCCTATGCGCCAAGTATGGACGCAGGGTGAAACGGAAGGCTCTTCGTGCTGGTTTCCTACCATCGACAAGCCCAACCAAAAGACTACTCAAGAAATAGAAATGACAGTGCCCGATAGCTTTGTTACCCTCTCTAACGGGGTGCTAAAAAGCAGTGATAAGAAAGGCAATATGCGCACCGACTATTGGGTGATGGACAAGCCTCACGCACCTTATCTTTTCTTTATGGGGGCAGGGGAGTTTGCCGTAGTAAAAGATACGCCTTGGCGCGGTAAGGTGCCTATTGAATACTATGTAGAAAAGGAATACGAGCCTGTTGCAAAACAGATATTTGGAAATACTTCCGAGATGATTACGTTCTTCTCTGAGCGTTTTGGCTATGACTATCCGTGGGCTAAATACGCCCAAATGGTAGTGCGCGACTTTGTGAGTGGAGCAATGGAAAACACTACGGCTGTAAGCCACGCCGAGAGTGCTTATCAGAGCGCAGAAGCTTTGGCTGACCAAAACTATTGGGAGCCTATTATCGCACACGAATTGGCACACCACTGGTTTGGTGATTTGGTAACTACCGAAAGCTGGTCGAATCTCACCGTAAACGAATCGTTTGCCAACTACAGCGAATACTTGTGGTTGCTACACAAATACGGCAAAGATGCCGCAGAATACCACCTTAGCAATAACACCCTTCAATACCAACACCGCGTTAATGATTTTGCAAAAGATTTGGTGCGCTTTGGCTATGATTCACGTGAGGATATGTTCGATTTGGTATCTTACAACAAAGGCGGGGCTATCTTGCATATGTTGCGCAATTATCTTGGTGATGAGGCTTTTTTTGCAGGGCTTACCGATTACCTCAAAACGAATGAATACGGCACGGGGGAAGCTCACCAATTACGTCTTTCGTTAGAAAAAGTGAGCGGTAAAGACTTGAACTGGTTCTTTAACCAATGGTACTTTGGCAATGGTAATCCTACTGTGAATGTAGAAAAGACGTTTAGCAATGGTAAATTGACCTTAAAAATCATTCAAACACAAAGCGAAGACCTCTTGTTTCAGTTTCCGTTGGATATAGATATTTACAGAAATGGCAAGGCAGAGCGTCATAGTGTTTGGGTAGATGCTCGTAAAGAAAATACTTTTACTTTCGCAATGAAGAAAGCCCCAGAGCTGATAGATATCAACCCCGAAGGTGTGGTGCTGATAGATGAGCAATATCAAAAAACGTGGGCAGAGTATTTGTACCAAATGCAACGCGCTAAATCGCTCAAGAGCAGAATGCAAGCGGTAAGTGCCCCAATGGCTCCTGACGGCAAAGATATTTTGCTCGCTGCTCTTAAAGACCCCTTTTTCCAAGTGCGCATACAAGCATTGCAAAAACTCGCTAGTTATGAACTGAATGCCAAAGAAATGGCAATGGTAGAAAAGATTGCGTCTTCTGACCCTGAGAACTTAGCTAAATCGGCAGCGATATGGGTATTAGCTACCTCAAAATACAAAAACAAATACGTTTCTTTATTTGAAAAATACCTTGAAACTCCTTCGGGGGCTATCAAGAATGCTGCTATCAATGGGATAGCTCGTACAGATCCCGCACGCGCTAAGAGTATACTTGAAAAAGGAAATGTTAAAGACTTTGATACCGACCAATTAGCGGGATTATCAGGAGTAATTGTAGACAACCAAATGGAGCAGTATCTCCCTGCGATACTTCCTTATTTTATATACTATCCTTTCTTTGAAAAGGACAATCCTGAAACAGCTGTCAACTTCAAAAAAGGCTATGAGTGGGCAATGCACTTAGACAATACTTCACACGTGGAGCTATTGGCTGAATCACTCAAAGAAATCGCTAAAGATATGGAGAACCCTGCTGCTAAAGAGATGCTCAAAAACGTATTGGACGAAGGTATTACTATCAAACGCGGCTTAAACCAAACTGAATCTGTAAAAAAACAGATTAAGATGTTGGAAGAGATTAAAGAAATGTTTAAGTAGTGGTTAGTGGTTAATGGTTAATGATAGACTTTGCCAAAGGTGCGAGCCGCACGGGCAGATAACTTTGGTAAAGTCTATTTATAAAATATTTAAGTTTATGGAAGCACTTCACACAACACGCCTTTTGCTTCGTCCTTGGAAAATAACAGATGCCGAAGCCTTATACACACAAGCGCATAATCCTATTATAGGCAAGATGTGCGGTTGGTTACCTCACAAAAGTGTAGAAGAGAGCCGAGAGATTATTGAGGTTGTCCTTAGCAAGCCTCATAGTTTTGCTATTTGTTTAGCAAACAACATTCCCATAGGAAGTATAGGCTTGCTTTTACAAGGAGAGAGCAATCTTCCTGTAAGCGAAAATGAAGCTGAAATAGGCTACTGGCTTGGAGAAGACTTTTGGGGTAAGGGCTATGTTACTGAAGCTACCCTAAGGGTAATACAATATGCTTTTGAACAGTTGAACCTTACTCAACTATGGGCAAGCGCATACGAGGAAAATATTGCCTCACAGCGAGTGCTTAAAAAATGTGGGTTCCGTTATCATCATACCCTTGAAGATTTCTTATTTCCACTTATAGGGGAGAGACATACAAGTTTGATATATACATTGAACAGAGAAAATTGAAGATGAATACTCAAGAAATCGACGCACAAAGTTTGCAAAATGCCTATCGTCTTTTTGAGAGTGGGACCATAGAGAAGATAGAAGTAGGTACCACTAAAGGATTATGCGAGATACATCGCTATCTTTTTGAGGGGCTTTACGATTTTGCAGGTGAGATACGTCGGCTAAACATCAGCAAGGGCGGTTTTAAGTTTGCCAATGCGATGTTTTTGCACGCTATCCTACCCGTAATAGACCAAATGCCTGAAAATACTTTTGAAGAAATTGTAGCCAAATACGTAGAGATGAATATTGCCCACCCTTTTATGGAAGGCAATGGACGTGCTACTCGTATATGGCTCGACTTGATACTCAAAAAACGCTTAGGCAAAGTAGTGAATTGGCAACGGATAGATAAAGCTCCTTATCTCCAAGCAATGGAGCGTAGCCCTATCAACGATTTGGAATTGCGCTTTTTGTTGCAACCTGCCCTTACTGATAAAGTAAACGACCGTGAAGTAATTTTTAAAGGTATAGAGCAATCATATTATTATGAAAGTAATGACTAAAACAATGAAAAGACTCTTATTGATAACTACTCTTTCTTTGGTAGTAATTTCTTGCCAACAGAAGAAAGCAACAACTGAAAAAACAGCAGTTACTCTCACTTATTCTAATTTAGTAGATGCCGCTACCCAAGATGAAGTGCAAAAAGCTCTTACAGCAGCGGGGATATCTCAGCAAAATGTAGCCTCTTTTTTGGAGAGTGTAGCCCTTTTCAACCAAACCGTAGGCGATAAAGCAGGCTTAGTACCCAAAGGATTTGTTACTATTGACAGCTTGCTACCTAAGTATGATGAGGTTGCTATACAAAGCATTTGGACGGCTAAATACCCTATGTTTCAAGGTTATAATTGCCGTCTTACCTCTTTTACCCTCTTGCGTGATTTAATTTCTTTTCCTACAGATAAAAAGTTTGCTAGCAAAAAGGAAGACGAGGTGCTTTTTATAGACCGAGAGTCCTTGCACAATACCCCTAAGAAGTTCTTTATCCCTGAGGAAGAAAATAACTTTTTTACCCTCTTTACTGAGGTGCCCACTACTAATACCAAAGATATAAATACCCATTTGCAGGTGATGCAACAAGCGTGGAAAGAGCGCGGTATCAATTTCCGTTATAAAAACGACCCGACTAAGGCATCGCTTATCTCAGCAGTCTTCCATTCCCAAATCACCCCAGAGGAGAACACACTTTTTGTAGGACACGTAGGGGTACTAGTACCTTTTGACGGCAAGCTACTCTTTATAGAAAAACTCGCTTTTCAAGAACCCTATCAGGTAATAAAATTAGAGAATCGCACCCAGCTCAGTGATTACTTAATGAACCGATATGATATAGAATGGGAGCAACCCAATGCTATTCCGTTTATAATGGAAAACGATGTGCTAATGGACGGTTATCGCCCCAATCCATATAAAAAAGAACAGCGATTGTAAGAAGATAATTGTTATTTGTCAATTAATTTCTATCTTTGCAAAAAATAAGTAGGTGTATTATGAGTGCTATAGTAGCCATTGTGGGACGACCTAATGTAGGTAAATCCACTTTTTTTAACCGTTTGATAAAACGCCGTGAGGCTATCGTGGACGCTGTAAGTGGCGTAACACGCGACCGCCATTATGGTAAAACCGACTGGAACGGGGTCTCTTTTTCTGTTATTGATACAGGTGGTTACTTAGCGGGAGGCGACGATTCTTTCGAGAAAGAAATCAACAAACAAGTTGCCTTAGCCATAGACGAAGCCGATGCGATTATCTTTATGGTAAACGTAGAAGAAGGACTTACCGGTATGGACGAAGCTGTAGCCGAGTTGTTGCGCAAATGCCATAAACCAATATTAGTAGCGGTAAACAAAGTGGATAGCAACAACCGTCGCAACGATATGCACGAATTTTATGCCTTAGGCTTTGAACATCTCTACGCCCTATCAAGTGTAAATGGTAGCGGTACGGGTGAATTGTTAGACGACTTGGTAGCGCTCTTACCCGTAAAAGAACAACAAGAAGAAAATACCTTACCGCGTTTTGCCGTAGTAGGGAGACCTAATGCGGGTAAATCGTCCTTTATCAATGCCCTTATAGGCGAAGACCGCTATATTGTTACTGATATTGCAGGCACTACACGCGATGCGATTGACACCAAATATAACCGCTTTGGATTTGAGTTTAACTTAGTTGATACAGCAGGTATCCGTCGTAAAGCCAAAGTGAAAGAGGACTTAGAGTTTTACTCAGTGATGCGTTCTATTCGCGCCATTGAGCACTCCGATGTGTGTATTTTGATGCTTGATGCTACGCGTGGTTTTGAAAGCCAAGATGCTAATATCTTCTGGTTGGCACAACGCAATCGCAAAGGCATAGTGATTTTGGTGAATAAATGGGATTTGGTAGAGAAGGAAAACAATACGGCTAAACAGTACGAAGCAGCTATCCGCAAAGAAATAGAACCTTTCACCGATGTGCCTATCTTGTTTGTATCAGCACTGAATAAGCAACGTATCTATAAAGCCATAGAAACGGCTGTAGCAGTGTACAACAACCGCACCAAGCGTATCCCTACTCGTAAACTCAATGAGGTAATGTTGCCTATTATTGAGAACTACCCACCCCCTGCGATCAAAGGGAAATACATCAAGATAAAATTCTGTACCCAGTTGCCTACACCTATGCCACAGTTTGCTTTCTTTGCTAATTTGCCACAGTACGTAAGAGACCCTTACCGACGTTTTATCGAGAACAAACTCCGTGAGAACTTCGATTTTAATGGGGTACCTATTGATGTGTATTTCAGACAGAAATGATACTATTGAAAAAAATGAAAAAGAATATAGCAATCATAATGGGAGGTTACTCTAATGAAGCTCCCGTTTCTTTAAAGAGTGCTGCAGTAGTAGCCAAACATCTCAACCAAAATAAATATGTACCTTACCTCGTTCGTATCGACCGCAATAAATGGGTTTATGTAGATGCTCAAAACAACGAACACCCTATTGATAAAAACGACTTCTCGGTAACAGTAAACGGACGTAAAATTACTTTTGATGCCGTTTTCAATGCCATTCACGGCACTCCTGGTGAAGATGGTTATTTACAAGCCTATTTCAATTTGATTGGCTTACCGCTCACAGGATGCAGTATGTATGCTTCGGCTCTTACGTTCAACAAACGTGATATGCTATCGGTACTCAAACCTTTTGGCATTCTTTCAGCCCCTTCTTACTATCTCAACAAAGGTGAAGACTACAACACTGCTGATATTGTAGCCAAAGTAGGTTTGCCTTGCTTTGTGAAGGCTAATAAATCAGGGAGTAGTTTTGGAGTGTATAAAGTATATGAAGAGGCTCAACTGCCTATGTATATAGACAAAGCATTTGAAGTAGACGACGAAATCCTCATCGAAAGTTTCTTGAAAGGTACTGAAATCTCTATCGGGGTAATCAACTATCGCGGTAAAATAAAAGTCCTTCCAATGACTGAGATTGTATCCGAGAATGATTTCTTCGATTATGATGCCAAATATAATGGCAAGTCGCAAGAAATTACCCCTGCGCGCCTTTCTGCCGAAATGACTGCTAAAATCAACGCTTTGGCTGAACGTGTATATAGATTGTTAAAGATGGAAGGCTTCAGCCGAAGTGAGTTCATCATCGTAGGCGATACACCTTATTTGCTTGAAATGAATACTACACCAGGGCTTTCAGAAGCTAGTTTACTGCCTCAACAAGCTAAAGTAGCAGGTATCAGCCTTGAAGAACTATTCGAAAGCGAAATAGAACGAGTATTGAATCACTAACCATTAATCGTTAATCATTGAAAAGAGCTTTATTTCCAGGGTCGTTTGACCCCATTACCTTAGGTCATTACGATATTATTACTCGTGCTTTAGACCTATTCGATGAAATTGTGGTTGCCATAGGTATCAATAGCGACAAGAACTATATGTTTACGGTAGAACAACGCAAAGAGTTTATCGAAAAAGCCTTTGCCGATGAACCTAAAGTAAAAGTTACTACCTATCAAGGGCTCACAGTAGACTTCTGCAAAGAAATTGATGCTCAATTTATCCTCAGAGGTTTGCGCAACCCAGCCGACTTTGAGTTTGAGAAAGCTATTGCGCATACTAACCGCAAATTATCTCAAATAGAAACTGTCTTTTTACTAACGGCAGCGCGAACTTCGTTTATATCATCGTCTATTGTGCGCGATGTTATTCGCAATCACGGTGATTACACGGTGTTAGTCCCCGAAAGTGTGAGAGTTTAGCCATTAGGGATTAGAACTCAGTAAAAGAAATAATAATAAAACTTAAAAATATGTGTGGAATTGTAGGTTATTTAGGCAAACGTGCCGCTTTTCCCATCGTGATTGATGGGTTAAAACGCTTAGAATACCGTGGATACGACAGCGCAGGTTTTATCTTAAACGCTGAGAGTTTTTACGGAGAAAAAACCAAAGGCAAAGTATCCGATTTGGTAGCCAAGGCAGGAGAAAATGTTCCTACTTATGGCTGCGGTATGGGGCATACCCGTTGGGCTACCCACGGAGTGCCTAACGATATTAATTCACACCCTCACCGTTCCAACTCTGGCAAGATTGCTATTGTACACAACGGTATTATTGAGAATTATGAAAGTATCAAGCAAAACCTCATCAAAGAGGGGTTTGTATTTCATTCTGATACTGACACCGAAGTATTAGTAAACTTCATCGAATACTTCAAAGAAAAAGAAAATGTCAATTTAGAGACTGCCGTGCGCTATGCGCTCAACGAGGTGGTGGGCGCTTTTGCCATTGCTGTAATGGAGGAAAGCAAACCTGAGGAAATAGTAGTAGCCCGCTTGGGTAGTCCGTTGGTAATAGGGGTAGGTGATGGCGAGTTCTTCATCGCTTCCGATGCCTCTCCTTTTATAGAATATACCCAAAACGCTGTTTATTTAGAAGATGGCGAAATGGCTACCATTCACCTCAACCAACCGTTGAAAGTGATAAAAATAGGTAGTAACGAGCAGGTGAGTCCGTTTGTACAACAACTCAAACTCAACCTCGAAGCTATTGAAAAAGGCGGATACGACCACTTTATGCTCAAAGAAATCTACGAGCAGCCTAAGTCTATCCAAGACACGATGCGCGGTCGCCTCTTGCCCAACCACTCTACCAAACTATCAGGAATAGATAATCATTTAGAGACCTTCCTCAATGCCAAACGCATTGTTATTGTAGCGTGTGGAACTTCGTGGCACGCAGGCTTGGTAGGTGAATATCTGTTAGAAGAATACGCTCGTATTCCTGTGGAAGTAGAGTACGCCTCAGAGTTCCGCTATCGCAATCCAATTATCAATAAGGGGGATATCGTCATTGCTATTTCACAATCAGGCGAGACCGCCGATACCTTAGCAGCCCTCAAATTAGCGAAAGAAAAAGGGGCTTTTATCTACGGTATTTGCAATGTGGTAGGTTCATCAATTGCGCGTATCACCCATTCAGGCACTTATACTCACGCAGGTCCTGAAATAGGGGTAGCTTCTACCAAAGCCTTTACCACCCAACTCACGGTGCTTACCCTTATCGCTTTGCATTTAGGACATAAGAAGGGCACCCTCAGTACGGAAACCTATCACCGCCTTTGCAAGGAATTAGAACGTGTGCCCCAGTTGCTCGAAACCACTATCGAAACAGTCGATCACAAGATAGCCGAGATAGCCGAAAGCTATAAAACAGCTACCAATTGCTTGTATTTAGGTCGTGGTTTTAACTTCCCTACCGCTTTGGAAGGGGCTTTAAAACTCAAAGAAATATCCTATATTCACGCCGAAGGCTATCCAGCTGCCGAGATGAAACACGGACCTATCGCCCTTATCGATGAGAATATGCCGGTGATATTCATCGCACCGTCTAAAGGACATTATGATAAGGTAGTTTCCAATGCACAAGAAATAAAGGCGCGCAAAGGTAAAATTATAGCCGTAGTAACCGAAGGCGATACCCAAATGGCGGGCTTAGCAAACCACGTGATTGAGATACCCGAAATCAGTGAGGCGCTTACCCCTATTTTAGCCTCAGTACCTTTGCAGTTGCTGTCCTATTATATTGCTATCAAGCGCGGTTGCAATGTCGATCAACCTCGTAATTTAGCCAAATCAGTAACCGTAGAATAATTTGGTAATTTCCCAATTTCTCAATTAAAAAAAGAGTCAATTTGTATACTTACAAATTGACTCTTTTTTTGTTTGAAGCGAGCTCGATATAACAAAATTCTTTTTTTTATTTACTTTTGTACTATATACCTTGCCAAAGTTTCTAACCGCTTTTTGCGCTACGCCCCTTACCAAAATAGAAATCCCTTAACTATTTTCTTTTTAGTTCTATCTTAGCTTTAACTTACTTCCTATTTAGGTTCGTCTTTTGTTCGTTGTAGACCCACTGTAGACCCACTGTAGACCCACTGTAG
>ERZ773083.2164-NODE-2164-length-12472-cov-2.315455_pt1 | contig 12472 bp, 11 predicted proteins | sample MGYA00511465_ERZ773083 | MGnify/ENA primary metagenome ERZ773083 (study PRJEB29015, sample SAMEA2738001) | human oral metagenome | biome: human oral; feature: human-associated habitat; material: dental | place: China | collected 2060 ... | reverse complement strand
CTAATATCGTCATTCGCACGGGTTTTGCCGAATGACTTGCATAACCCCGTGATGATAAGACCGCCCTTTGCTTTCGCCGCGGACACACCCCCGGATAAGGAGGAACCAGAGATACCTGCCATAGGTGCTTCAACCTGCCTTATGCTCTTGTCGTGAACACCGAATATGCAATAGCGTATCCCCGTTTTTTCGGCGTACCCGTGACATTCGTCAGGGATGCAGGCTAGGGCATCCTCGCGTCAAAAAAATTCGACCTTGAAACCGGTTCGGCAATCCATGACATTTAACATAGGCGCCTTCCGTTCGCCGGTGTATGCTCAAAGAGCCCCATTCATGAGGGATACAGTGTCCGGCAGCGAGTACCAACGGAGCGAGCATGACAACGACGCGCACACCGCATGTCTCTCAGTACGATGCGGGTACGCCGGAGAACCGCCGTCTTCAGCCAGGTACCGCAGATGTCCCATTCTTCGATAAATCGGGTATTGTGCGGAGCCTCGTCTGGGGAAGCTGCCTCAATAGTTCCGCCAGCGGTTTTATACTGATCGCCATCAGTAACACCGGTGAAGCTGAGCTCGTCAAAAGTAACCTGTTCCTGTGCACGCTGCTGTACCAAATATGTATAGTGCTGTTCTTTGCCGCCAACACAATGCCGCAGCTGATGCCCGTGAAAAACACAGTACTGCGTACAGCCTTATGGTGTGTTCTGGTGACGGTACCTATCGGTTACGTTATTGCCTTATACCCGCAGGGTATCGCCGGGATGCTCTACACCATATCTCCCCTGTGGGTGGCGCTGTGGCTGATGAACCTGCACATACCCTTCAAACTGGGGGTAAAAACAGCCGTTGCAATCGCCGTAGTCTTCACCACTAACTACTTTGTTGGTGTGGTGGGGCAGGGGTATTTCGATGACTCACTCACTGCCCCGTTCCCAGTCGTTTCCGGCGATAAAACCCTCAACGGGTTCTTCATTTTCGATATTGTTACCACGTTCCACATTATCGCCTACTTCGTGGGGCGCAACATGCACAAGAGCCGGGAACACAAGGCTATTGAGAAAGAACTCGATATCCTCACCGAACGCGAACGCATCGCCCGCGACGTGCACGATGTTCTGGGGCATTCCCTCACGATCGTGAACCTCAAAGCCGAGCTGGCCGCAAAACTCGTAGAAACCAACGCCCCCGCCGCACAGGAGCAGATGCGGCAGGTCGCCCAGCTCTCCCGCCAAGCCCTCGCGGAGGTGCATTCTACCGTCACCCGTTTGCGCGTTCCCGACCTTGAAGGTGAGATTCTGGCATCCTCACGCGCCCTGGAAACCGCCGGAATACAGGCGAACCTGCCCGATGCGACAACCGCCGCGAACATTGCGGGTATGAACTCTTCCCTGTTCAGTTGGGCGCTGCGCGAGACTGTTACCAATATTGTGAGGCACTCTCACGCCACCTACGCCACCGTGCGGCTGAACTCCACCGGGTTAGAGGTTACCGACAACGGCATAGGAATTGGTGATGCCCCGTGTAAGAGCGGGCTCACCGGTCTGCGCACCCGTATCGAAGACGCAGGCGGCACCCTCACGCTCGGGAATGCACCCGAACACTGGCTGCAGCAGGCGCCTGTGTCAGGTGTGGGGGATGGGTGCCGCATTCGCATCAGCATGGACGAGAAGACTGACGAGATTATGGGGTAGCCGTGCCGCTGAGAATACTTCTTGCCGACGATCAGCAGATGATTCGTGAAGCGCTTGCCATGATTCTCGATCTTGAAATTGATCTTGAGGTGGTCAAGCAGGTGGGCCGCGGTGATGAGGTGTTGCCTGCCGTGCGTGAAACCCGCCCGGATGTGGCGCTTCTTGATATTGAAATGCCCGGCGCCACCGGGATTGAAGCTGCCGCCGAACTTGCCCGTTCGGGCCTGACATCGCAGACGGGCGCGCCGGTTCGTTCGCTTATTCTGACGACTTTTCGCCGTCCCGGGTATTTACGCCGCGCCCTGGAGGCAGGGGCGAGCGGGTTTGTGGTGAAAGATGGTACGGCATCGCAGTTGGCGCAGGCGGTTCGCCGTACTGCGGCGGGGTTGCGCGTGGTCGATTCGGTGCTGGCTGAAGAGGCAAAATGGCAGGGTTCTTCACCGCTGACCGGGCGTGAGACCGAGGTTCTTCGCGCCGCCGAGACCGCCGGGAGCGTCAAAGAAATTGCGGGGATGCTCGGACTGTCTTCGGGAACGGTACGCAACCACCTCTCGGCGGCCATGGCGAAGATAGACGCCATTAACCGGCATGAGGCGGTGCGCATCGCCCGCGACAACGGGTGGCTTTAGTCGCGCTCTCTTACCGTAAGTCGTACATTTTCCTGCATATCGTACGTTTTAACCCTACGAATATGCAGGAAAGTGTACGATATATACCGTTATACCGTGCCTAGGTGCACACATACCGACAATACATTCTCCCGCCGCGTCAGGCAGCGGGAGAGAAAGAGAACTCGGTGAAATACCTCAAACCATATTTTATATTTTGTGCTCGCGTTATGACTTTAGCCTGGCGAGTATCATCCCCGAAAAACCTTAGCGTACTGGCCGCCGTCATTATCTCTGCGCTCGCTCTGATCGCCTGCCCAATTCTGCTGGGCTATGGTGTTCAGCGCACCCTTGAAAACCCCGAAGTTTGGCGTCAAAACCTTGCCATTCTCGTGATCCTTTACAGTTTTCTATGGCTAATCGGGCAGAGCTTTCGGTATCTTTTCTACCCTGCCTACGGGTTCATCGAGCAGAAAATGCAATCGCGCCATATGGCGGATGCACTCGTCACCAGCATCGGCGCCGACCCGCGCGCACGCGCTATGCTAGGCGCCTCCGAAATTGCGTATGCCGTCGATGCGCAGGCCGCATCCATTCGCGAAACCCTCGCCACCTTGTACCTCTCAATTCTGCCCGCCGGGGTTGGTTGTATCGCCGGTGCTGTCTCAATTCTGGTGATGAGTGGCGTGCCGGAGCTGGGCATATTTTGCGGGTTTGTAGCTCTCTATCTGGCTGGAAGCATGCCGCTGATTGCGCGTCATCAGAAGTTTCAAGGCGAATTCTTTGACGGCTCAATGCGCAGTTTCGGCACCCTGGAAAACACGCTCCGCCTGTGGCGTGAAAGCAGAATCCTTGGGGCAGCTCCCTTTCTGCGTGACCGATACGCCCAAGGCCGCCTGCCTGTAGAAGCAAAAGCTCTCAAAAGTTACCGTTACACCATGTTGTTACACACCTGGCAGGGCGCGATGCTGGCTCTATGCCTACTCGCAATAGTGCTCAAAACCGTATTATTCGGTGAAGGTTCTCCGGCGCAGATTACGGGTACTGCGGTGGCACTCATCGGAGTGTGCGCGGCGGCAATTGGCCCGCTCCAAGCCTTCGGCTTTGGGGTATCGACCATCGCGGTCTCGGCGGAGCGTTACCGGCAGGCGCACCATAAAATAGCCGCTTTTGCCGCTGAGAATTCGGGATATCTCATCGACTATGTCGTAACCACAGGTGAGCTTTCCCTCCGCGTGGATGCACGCAACCTGAGTGAAACATCCTATGGTGTGCATACGGTGAAGCCGAGACGCCCATGTTGGGTGCGTGGCGCATCCGGTGCGGGAAAAAGTTTGCTTTTAGAACGGCTTCTTGGTGTGCGTGCGACAAATAGCACCACTCGCCTGTCGATGAGCGCGCCGCAAGGCACTCTTCGGTTCGTCTACCTGCCGCAGGAAGCTGGGCTGCTGGTTGGTACCGCGCATGAGAATGTGGCGTTTGGGCGCGACATTCCGGCGCATATATGCGACCGGTACCTGCAGGCGGTGGGGCTAAGCGAATTTACCTCTAGTGGTGCTCGATGTCATGACACCGTCGCGGGTGAGAGCGGCAGCGTGTCCGGGGGAGAGGGCAGGCGCATCGCCTTGGCGCGTACTTTGGCGGCGGCCGAAACCTTGAATGAGCAGAAAGCCCTGAGCCCCGCGACCGTCATGGTTCTCGATGAGCCGACCGCCGGGCTGGATGCGCCTACCCGTGCCCGAGTCTGGGAACTGATTGAGCGAGCGGCCCATACCGCAATCGTGCTGGTGAGCACCCACGATGAGGATGCGCCCGCCCGGCAGGACGATACCGTGATCGAACTCTAATGCGGGGCGAACCCTAAGAACGAGAAAGTTTTACCTGTAAAACATGCGGTAAAGTTGAATAAACCCTTTTCACCGGGGTAAGAGCACACGGCATGCATTATGAAATTTACCCCCGTGATGACTCTTAGGGTGGAGACGGCTGGAGCACCGCAGATTCCGAGCGCGCGAGGCACCAAATCTGCGTGCGGAAGGCGCGCAAGCGCAGTAGGAATGCTGTTCTACGAGATAGTAGAAACGGCTCAAGCGATCCTCATCAGCTACATTCTGATTGATGGATCGGCTCAAGCCGTTTCTTACATCGTAGGCGTTATCTCAACCTGGATTAAGAATCTGAGGTAACGACCCTGCTCACTGGAAGGGCTTGGTAGCGGGAACTACTGAGCCCTTCCGTTCATGAGCGTTTGCATCATGAAATATGCTCTTAGCCTAGCACACCACCTGCTCCGGGGGCCGTTCTTCCGCAAGAGAACCTTAGATGCAACCTTTGCCTGGAAAGCGCAATAGCTTCTGCAACCGTCTCAGAAAATACGGCTGCGCGGTAAGTTATCTCAACTTATCCCCAGAAATCCCTTAAAAGGGATAACTAGTTTTGCCGCTTATCTCAACCTATCGGGACTTATCTTAAAAATTCCGATAACCCCCGATAGGTTCCGATAACTTCCTGTAGACTAAAAATCTAAGGAGGCTTTCGCAGACCATGACTCTCAACCCATTCCGCCCGGGCGCCGGGCATACTCCGCCCGAATTTGCGGGCAGGCAAGAACCGCTTAATACGTTTACTAACATCCTGCGTCGTACTGAGATAGGAGCCATTAGCCGTGGCATGATGCTTTACGGGCTGCGGGGGATGGGCAAAACCGTGCTTCTGCGCCGTCTGCAGGAAGACGCAAAACGTGCCGGATGGGTAACGATCTCTCTAGAAAGCGGAATGGGGAAGAATGCATATACTCAAGTTCGCACCCGCCTGGGTAAAGAACTTGCCCTAGCTGTTCGAGGCTACCAACAGCAAAGTCACTGGAAGAAACTCTTATCGAATATTGCTTCTCTATCAGCGACGCTTGGTTTTGCCGGAGCCTCCGTCGTGCTTAAAGCTGATACGCACCCCTCCGATACAACGGGTCTTCTAGACTTTGATCTTCCAGAGACACTACTGTCTATGGCTCGGGAGCTCAAAGACCAAACGCCTAGTACTGGTGTGGGTATTTTCATTGATGAGATTCAAGATCTTGATAACGAGATGCTCGATATTCTGCTGACAACCCAACATGAAGCCGGGCAAAAAGAGCTTCCATTCTATATTTTTGGAGCTGGACTGCCTTCAGTTCCCACGAAACTGGGCGAGATTAAGACTTACGCCGAAAGGCTCTTTAGCTACCATCCTTTAGAGCGTCTCAATGATGATCAGACCAGGCTGGCTTATGCTGATCCTATTGCTAAAAATGGCGGTAGTATCACGCAGGATGCGCTTGCAGAACTTGTGGATCAATCTCACGGATACCCTTATTTCATTCAGCAGTTTGGGCGGGATGCCTGGGACTGTGCCAGCGCGGGCAATATCACTCAGGATGATGTTCGTGTGGGCGTTACTTTGGGCTGGGAAGAACTAAACCGCGGGTTCTATATGACGCGGTGGAACAGGGCAACAGAATCTGAGAAACACTACTTGGTGGCGGTTGCCGATCTTATGTCTGAGGAAGAAGGAGATTCTGTGCCGGTCTCAGAGGTATCCAGCCGGATGAAATCTATTACAACGTCTTTGAGTGCCCGCCGCGCATCCTTAATTGAGAAAGGTGTACTGTACAGCCCTGCATATGGTCGGATCGCTTTTACGGTGCCGGGGATGGATCGGTTCATTAAGCGGTCGGCACAGTAGCTGCGCGAAGTTATCTCAGCCTATCGGGACTTATCTTAAAAATTCCGATAATCTCCGATAATCTCCGATAACTTTTGCCCCCATAAAAAGAGCCTTTATGTGAATAAAGCGGTGAAAAATACTCTTTATTCACATAAAGGCTCTTTTTTATACCAGGGGAGAGGCGGGAGAGAGCCTATCGAATGAGTGAGAGCAGTTCCTCGTGCACGGTGGTATCGCCCGTGACTTCCGGGTGGAAAGAAATGCCGATAATGTTCCCGGCGCGCACGCCCACAATCTTGCCCTCATGATGCGCCACCACCTGCACGCCTTCACCGGCGCGGGTCACAATCGGCGCGCGAATAAACGCCGTATCGATCACGACTTCCTCACCTGAGGGTGTAAGCCACGGCAGATGAACCTGCGCCGAATCGACCTGCGAGCCGAAGGCGTTACGCCCAACCGAAACATCCAAAACACCGAGCGACTGCTGCCCCGGAGCCGGATCGTCAATCACAGTCGAGAGCATAATCAGCCCGGCACAGGTTCCCAGGGTCGGTAAGCCCCCCGAAATCGCCTCAATCAACGGCTGACGCAGCCCAAAAATACGGGTCAGCCTGTCAATTGTGGAAGATTCGCCACCGGGCAGAACCAGCGCATCCAGGTTCGCCAGCTGCTCGGCACTTTTGACGAGCACCACCTGCGCACCCAGGGATTCGAGCATGCGTGCGTGTTCGGCGACACCGCCCTGCAGTGCCAAAACACCCACAGTTTTGCCCGCACCGGGCAGGGCAGCCGGGGGAAGAACCTCAGTCTCGCTCATGAGCCTATCTTTCTGCAACACGAGGTTGCGCACTTTGTAGAACGTTGGGTTTCGGGCTGCGTTTGAGAGCACCAAACTCACCCGAGCGGATAACGCATCTGAACAGAGTCGGGGGCGAAGCCCGCACCGAGCTTCACCCCCTGCATGCCTTGGCCGGGCGCTCGCCTGATCCGAAATATACCGATCGGCGAGCGCGCATCCGCCACGTGGCGGCACGTACTACCAGCCGCGCTCCGCCAGACGATGCGGCGCGGGCAGATCGGCAACGTTGATGCCGACCATGGCCTCGCCCAAACCGCGTGATGCATCCGCCAGTTTTTCGGGGTCGTTGTAGAACGCGGTTGCCTTCACGATGGCCTTGGCACGTGCCTCGGGGTTGCCGGATTTGAAGATGCCGGAGCCGACGAATACGCCGTCCGCGCCCAGCTGCATCATCATGGCGGCGTCGGCGGGGGTTGCCACGCCACCGGCGGTAAACATGACCACGGGCAGCTTACCGGTCTTCGCAACTTCGAGCACCAGGTCGTAGGGGGCGGCAAGTTCTTTCGCCTTCACGTACAGCTCGTCGGGCATGGTGTTGTACAGGCCCTGCAGCTCGGCGATCTGGCGCTTAATGGTGCGGATATGCTTGGTTGCCTCCGAGACGTCACCGGTGCCAGCCTCACCCTTCGAGCGGATCATAGCGGCACCCTCGGCGATACGGCGCAGCGCCTCGCCCAGGTTGGTGGCGCCGCATACGAACGGCACCGTGAACTGGTGCTTGTCAATGTGGTTCACGTAATCGGCGGGGGAGAGTACCTCGGACTCGTCGATGTAATCCACCTTGAGGCTTTCAAGAATCTGCGCCTCAACAAAATGCCCGATGCGCGCCTTCGCCATCACGGGAATCGAGACGGCGTTAATGATGCCCTCAATCATGTCGGGGTCGGACATACGGGCCACGCCGCCCTGCGCACGAATATCGGCGGGTACGCGCTCAAGCGCCATGACGGCGACGGCGCCAGCATCTTCGGCGATCTTGGCCTGTTCGGGGGTGACGACGTCCATAATGACGCCGCCCTTGAGCATGTCGGCAAGCCCGCGCTTCACGAGCGGGGAGCCGGTTACTGGGGAATTAGTCTGTTCAGTCATGCCCCCATTTTCTCACGTTCGGTGCATGTACGCTCACTTTGCGACGGAATTTCTGCGGATGCGCGCGCATCTTTGTGTCTGCGTGACACGAATCGTCATATTTCGTGAGGTTCGCGGCGCTATAAAGCCTCGTAAGCCGACTCCTATAGAAACAGATAACTAGACCGCTCGGTGTGCACCCTGCACAGGGCATCTCACATGCGCGCGTCTTTTGCACCTAGAAGTACAGCACCGCGAAGAGAGTGCCGTTCAGCATAAAGCCCCGTATTTTTACCCGTGATATGTTGGAATATGCGCGCCTTCACAGGTGTTATTCTGGCGCTGTTTATTCCTCTTCAACCTCCAACACACATCAAGGAACATCACCGTGCTTGAAGTCATTATTGCCCTATCGCTGGCAATTCTTCTGGGTAATATCCTTGCCCATAAAATACGAATAACCCCCGCTATTATGCTCATTTTTATGGGGCTTGTGCTGGCGCTCATCCCCGTTCACGCCATGCACGAGGTGCGTGAGGCCGGGCTGCCCCCGCACGTGATTCTCGAAATCTTCCTGCCCGTGATGCTGTTCTGGGAGACCCGAAATACCTCTTGGCGTGAGGTACGCACCCGTCTGCGCGGCATTCTGCTCTCGGGCACAGTGCTCGTAATTTTTACGGCGTTCGTTATCGCCTGGGTGCTTCACACCTTCATGGGCATCTACATGTGGCATGTGGCGCTGATTATCGGTGTGGCGCTCGCCCCCACCGATGCCGTGGCTGTGGCAACGCTCAACGGCAAACTCCCCAAAGCCTCCATTACCACCCTCAAAGCGGAAGCGCTCATTAACGACGGCACCACCCTAGTTCTTTTCGCGCTCGCTCTGCAGCTTGCGGGCGGTCATGAGCTGGCCCTGGGGAACGCATCCGGAATGTTCTTCTTCTCGTTCCTGATTGGAACTCTCGTTGGCCTGGCCGTCGGATGGGGCGCGAATAAGCTGCGTGCACACATCGGCAACCCCATGAACTTCAGTGTGTTCATGTTTACCATACCGTTTATTGCTTTCTTCCTGTCTGAAGAGATCGAGCCTTTTGAAGGCATGAAAGGTTCCGGAGTGGTAGCCGTGGTGGTCGCCGCCTTCTACCTGACCTATCGTGGGCCGGATACCATCAAACCCCAAAACCGCTTCTACGGTCTGCCCATCTGGTCGTTTGTTTCCTATGTCATGAACGGTGCGCTCTTCGTGCTTGTGGGTGTGCAGCTGCCCAGCGCCACCGAGCATATGGAAGGCGTCATTCATGAATACAACTATGCGTGGGCTTCTGCACTCGCCGTGATTGTGGTGGCATGGCTCGTTTCCATTGCGGCGCGTTTTATCTTCCTGCACGTCACGATCGGTATTATTCGTGCCCTTGACCGTTCAGAAAAGCAGAGGCGGCTGCGTACAACTTTCCGTGGTCGTGTGGTGAGCACCTTTGCGGGACTGCGCGGCGGTGTTTCCCTTGCGGTGGCTCTCTCTGTGCCGACTGGTGTTCCCGGGCGTGACTTTATTATCTTTATTGTTGCGGGCGTGGTTCTGTTGTCGATGGTGGTTCAGGGGATGCTCCTGCCGCTCGTTATTAGGTGGGCGAAAATTCCGGTTGATACCACCGAAGAAGATGAGATTAATGAAGCAGCGCGCACGATGATTGCTGAGTCCTTCGACTCAGTGGCTGAGATCGGCCAGGAAATTGGTGCGCCGCAGGAGATTATCGACCGCATTGCCGAAGAACAGATGTACAACGCGAGTATGTACCGCAACCTGCACACCATTCGTAAGCACGGTGCGAACGCGCCGGAAGAAGCCCGCCGCATTATTGAGGCGAGTGACCTTGAGAAAGAGCTGCGCCTGCGGCATTTGGAGAAACAGCGTGAGGTGCTCAAGCGCCTGCGTAATGAGCGCAAGATCGATATGAACGTGCTCCACGCGATTCAGGAACGCCTAGATATTGAGGAGATACGCGTGCTCGGTCCAGTCGAATTGGAGTAGCCCCGAACGGCCCCTAGAAGTGCTAAACCCCGGGTGTATTCTATATTCCATATATGGAATATTAAGGACGCTCCCGGGGTTCTATGCGGAATTTTAGGGTGCTGCACGGTATTCTGGTACACGTGAGCACGAAACCCTCGGCATCGACCCCGCCCCCGAGCGGAAAAGTTCCGCGCGCTGTTGGTACCGCGCAAGGGCGCGCATCGTTAATGCTGCACGCGCTGATATACCTTATCTTTGGGATTATCACCGTTTTTGTGCAGACCCCTGATAATGTCTTCACCAAAATACTTTTGGGCCTCTGGATGCTCGCGCTCGGCACCTCACACGCGCTCACGGCCCGCGGGATGCACTACGGACCCGCGACTAGCGCATCGCTCAGCTCGGCGGCACTCGTGCAGGCGGCATCCGGGGCTTTGCTAGTGATAATGCCGGATACCCTTGCTCTTATTATTCTGGCGGTATGCGCCGGTTCGGGTCTGCCGGGACTGATTAAGCTGCTCTTAGGGATGCGCTACCGTAGCGCGGTGGCTGTGTGGCGTGACTGGGTTCTGGAAGGGGGCGTGCTTCTTGCGGTTGCTTTACTTCTGCCGTTTGTGGGGGAGATCGGGGCGAAAGCGACCTTAGGAGTTCCCGGCGGCGGGGCGCTGATTATCGGCGTTTTTCTGCTGGTGGGTTCTCTGGGGCCGAATGAGAAAGCGGGCGCTGACTGAACAAAACCTTAGTTCATATAGCACCCAGGTTTTAGAGGTGTATTGCAACGGCGCGTACACTGGTTAGACACACACAAGAGGAGGAACGAGTGGCTGAAGAACGCCCCCGCGGATTTAAAGCGCAGGTGAAAGGTCCCCTGCTGGTTGCCGCTGCTCTGGCTGTAGCGGCTTTCTTCGCCGTATTTATTTTTGCAACCGGCGGCACCCGCAACCACCCCAACCTTGGCCTTAGGTGTGGCGGGCGCGGTTTTTGTGGTCACCCTCGTAGTGTGTGCAACCCTGATCTTAGCGGAACGCCCGAACGATCCGTCCCTAGGGCAGGGTACAGGTATCAACAAATCCTCGGCGAAGCTTTACGAACAGGCGAAGGCCAAGCGTGAGGCGGCGGAGCGTGAAAAAGCCCGGGAACAGGGGAACTCACAAGCGACTGGAACCAAAGAGACAACAGCCGGGAATAACGCTGAGCCCTCTAAGACGACTGACAGCTAATCGGCGCGCTGGGGCGGTATGCTAAGCTGGTTCTATCTTTATGAGTTATACGCCTTATGGCGAGAGGAGCTGGTAGCACTAACTGCCAACTCCTCTCTACGGGTAGAACAATTACCTTAGGCTCTTGGTGCTTTATGCGCATCAAGAGCCTTTTTATGTCGTGTGTGGGGCCGCAAGAAAACTATTTTGTGTGGGAAAGAGTCGCTTTTCGAGCGCCCATCATCGCGCGCTGTACTCCGAGGATGGAGGCAATCACCAGCACGAAGCCAAGCATCGAAAGCGGCGTCATGCTTTGCCCCAAGAAAATCCAGCCGAGAATAAACGCGGTCACCGGGCTGAGCGGTCCTAGGGACGCAATGACCGCGGGCGGCAGTTTCGAGAGCCCATGAAAATACACGCAGTAGGCGAGCGCTGTGCCCACCAGGCAGAGGAAGGCGTATCCGCCGATATTTGCGGCGGTGAGCGGTGGCAGCGGTTCCTCGGTCAGTAGGGCGATGGGTAGCAGGAATATTCCGCCCACGAGCAGCTGCCATCCTGTCATGGCGAGAGTCGAGAGAGACGATGTGCCCATGGAGGTGAAGAAAATACCGCACGCCATGGCGACAGCCCCGGTGAGCGCCGCGAGAATGCCGATCATATCGAAGGTGGTGCTGGGGGATGCGACCAGCAGAATAATGCCGATAATGCCCATAAGTGCGGCAAGCCATGCCGATGCGGGAGTCGCTTTCTTGGCAACCGTTCGGGTGAGGACGAGGACGAAAATAGTTTGTGTTGAGCTGAGAATCGCCGCCAGTCCGCCGGGCAGGCGGTATGCAGAGACGAACAGCATCGCCTGGAATAGACCGATATTGAGGGTGCCGAGAAGAATAATTCGGCCCAACTCGTTCTTGCGCGGGAACTCTCGGGTGATGAGCAGTAGCAGCAACCCTGCTGGCAGCACGCGGATCAGTGCGGCGGTGAAGGGACGGTTGGGCGGCAGAAATTCGGAGGTGATGAGGTAGGTTGACCCCCAAACCATGGGGACGAACGCCGTGATGATCAGCAGAGGAAGACGGTTTTTCATAGTTCTTCGCAGTCGGATAGATGCCTTGAGTTCAAGATAAATCCTAATCACTTTTTGTCTTGAAAGCAAGATAAAATAGTAGTGAGCCGACTCTAGGAGGAATATGTCGAGCGCCCGTTCCCGCAGTATCCACCCCGATGCCGTGGACGTCATTATTGATCAGTGGAAACGTGAACTCCCTGAATTGGCTTCTGAAAATATGGCCCTGATTGGCCGTCTTAGGCGATGCTCCATTCTGCTCGCGC
>ERZ773083.2162-NODE-2162-length-12479-cov-25.446314_pt1 | contig 12479 bp, 11 predicted proteins | sample MGYA00511465_ERZ773083 | MGnify/ENA primary metagenome ERZ773083 (study PRJEB29015, sample SAMEA2738001) | human oral metagenome | biome: human oral; feature: human-associated habitat; material: dental | place: China | collected 2060 ... | reverse complement strand
GTCAGCTCGTGTCGTGAGATGTTGGGTTAAGTCCCGCAACGAGCGCAACCCTTATATCTAGTTGCCAGCAGTAAGATGGGGACTCTAGATAGACTGCCAGTGATAAACTGGAGGAAGGTGGGGATGACGTCAAATCATCATGCCCCTTATGACTTGGGCTACACACGTGCTACAATGGATAGGAACAAAGAGAAGCGAGCTCGCGAGAGTCAGCCAACCTCATAAAACTATTCTCAGTTCGGATTGTAGTCTGCAACTCGACTACATGAAGCTGGAATCGCTAGTAATCGCGAATCAGAATGTCGCGGTGAATACGTTCCCGGGTCTTGTACACACCGCCCGTCACACCACGAGAGTTTGTAACACCCAAAGTCGGTGAGGTAACCTTTTGGAGCCAGCCGCCTAAGGTGGGATAGATGATTGGGGTGAAGTCGTAACAAGGTAGCCGTATCGGAAGGTGCGGCTGGATCACCTCCTTTCTAAGGATAAGGAATACGTTGATAATTCGTTTAGTTTTGAGTGTTCAAAACATTCAAAAAAAGAATAAAATTTAATAGGGGCCTATAGCTCAGCTGGTTAGAGCGCACGCCTGATAAGCGTGAGGTCGATGGTTCAAGTCCATTTAGGCCCACCATTTATTCTTTTAAAATAAAATATTACTATGGGGCCTTAGCTCAGCTGGGAGAGCGCCTGCTTTGCACGCAGGAGGTCAGCGGTTCGATCCCGCTAGGCTCCACCATTTTTAAATTGAATTTAAGCCTTTATTGGCGGCGTAGCTCAGCTGGCTAGAGCGTACGGTTCATACCCGTAAGGTCGGGGGTTCGATCCCCTCTGCCGCCACCAATAATGTTTAGTGAATTCTAAAGGAACACGGACTCTTAGCTCAGTTGGTTAGAGCTATCGGCTCATAACCGATCGGTCGCAGGTTCGAGTCCTGCAGAGTCCACCATATCAAGGAGGAATACCCAAGTCCGGCTGAAGGGATCGGTCTTGAAAACCGACAGGAGTGTAAAAGCTCGCAGGGGTTCGAATCCCCTTTCCTCCTCCATTTTTATTATCGCGGGATGGAGCAGTCTGGCAGCTCGTTGGGCTCATAACCCAAAGGTCGATGGTTCAAATCCATCTCCCGCAATTTTTTAATAATTAGGTCCCGTGGTGTAGCGGTTATCACGCCTGCCTGTCACGCAGGAGATCGCGGGTTCGATTCCCGTCGGGACCGCCATTTTTTTATGTAAAAATTAATACTTGCCTCGATAGCTCAGTTGGTAGAGCAATGGATTGAAGCTCCATGTGTCGGCAGTTCGACTCTGTCTCGAGGCACCATGTTGCCGGCCTAGCTCAGTTGGTAGAGCAACTGACTTGTAATCAGTAGGTCGGGGGTTCAAGTCCTCTGGCCGGCATTTTTTTATATAGGGAAGATAGCGAAGAGGCTAAACGCGGCGGACTGTAAATCCGCTCCTTAGGGTTCAGTGGTTCGAATCCACTTCTTCCCACCATTTAGGGACGTAGTTTAACGGTAGAACAAAGGTCTCCAAAACCTTTGGTGTGGGTTCGATTCCTGCCGTCCCTGTTCAGATGGATGTAATCATAAAGATTACATCTTTTTTTTGTTTTTATTTCAATAAATTATATTTTAAAATTAAATATATAGTCCGCATTGTAGTCAAGGAGAATAAATAACCTCTCCTTGACTATTTTTATTACCTTGAAATTTTAGTGATTTAGGGAAATAATCCTAAGAATGCAATGTAATTAAGCCTTAGTAGATAAAATTTATTGGGAAATATTTTTGACAAACAAACATATATATGTTATTGTATTAGTGTAATGTTTACTAATAGGAGGTAAAATATGATAGAAAGTGTAAAACCATTTAGTAAATTATATGATTTGACACAGAGAGCTGAAAAAGTTGGTATTTCAGATGATGATGTCTTACGAGAAATATTAGTAGATAAAATAGTACCAAATAAATATCAACCACGACATGAATTTACAGAAGAAAAAATAAAAGAACTAGCGGAATCTATTAAACAAAATGGCTTATTACAGTCTATTACGGTTAGGGATATAGGGAATGGATTTTATGAGTTAATAGCTGGCGAACGTCGTCTTCGCGCTATAAAATACTTACAACACGCGACTACTAAAGCAATAGTAAAAGAATTAACTGAAGAACAAATGGCGACACTAGCGCTTATTGAAAATATTCAACGAGAAGAGCTTACACCGATTGAAGAAGCACACGCTTATCAAGAGTTATTGCGTATAAACAAATTAACACAAGATGAACTTGCTAAATCATTAGGTAAAACTCAGGCGACGGTTGCTAACAAACTGCGTTTATTAAAATTAAGTAAAAAAGTAATAGAAGCAATTAATTCGAAAAAGATAACAGAGCGTCACGGACGAGCAATGGTAAAATTAGATGAATCTGCTCAAGAAAAGATTTTATCACAAATTTTATCACAAAATTTAAATGTTTCGCAAACAGAAGAAAAAATAGATACATATTTAAAAATCAAAAAAGATGTTAAACCTGTATCTGGAAATGCTAATTACGATGCACAGAAATTAGTAATTAAACTAACAAAAGAAATAGCAAAATTAGAAGAAAAATATGGAATAGATTTAAATAAAGAGGAAGAAGAGAATATGGAAAATATAGTTATAAAAGTAACTATTCCTCGTTATTTGAAGAAAGAGGAGAACGATGAAAATTTTAGCGATATGTAACCAAAAAGGTGGAGTAGGTAAAACTACGACTTCAATAAACTTAGCAGCATCTTTAGCACATCTTAAAAAGAAAGTGTTGCTTATAGATACTGATCCACAAGCGAATGCTACTAGTGGGGTTGGAATAGATAAGGCAGGTCTGGAACAATCTATCTATAATATTTTAGTAGACGAAGTTGATATTAATAATGTTATTATAAAAACTGCTTATGAGAATTTAGATATTGTGCCTTCTAGTATTGCTTTAGCAGGTGCGGAGGTAGAATTAGTATCTGCGATTAGCCGTGAACAACGCATGAAAAATGCAATAGCAGATATAAAAGAAAAATATGACTACATAATAATAGATTGTCCACCATCATTAGGATTAATCACTTTAAATTCGCTTACAGCTGCTGATGGTGTTATTATCCCTGTTCAAACAGAGTATTATGCTCTTGAAGGTCTTAGCCAATTGATGAATACATTTAATATAGTTCGTAAACATCTTAATTCTAGATTAGATATATTTGGAGTATTGCTTACAATGACAGATAGTCGCACAAATATTTCTAATCAAGTAGGTGAGCAAGTGCGTGAGCATTTCAAAGGGAAAGCATTTGAAACAGTTATCTCTAGGACAGTTCGTCTAAGTGAAGCGCCGAGTTTTGGGGAACCAATTATAGAATATGCAAAAAATTCTAATGGAGCAAAACAATATTTATCATTAGCTAAAGAGGTGATTGAACGTGGTTAAAAAGTCAGGTAAAGGATTAGGGCGTGGTTTAGATGCTATTTTTGCTACTGAACATATAGACTTAGTAGAAGATAGTGATAAAGTAGTGGATATTCCTCTGGAAGAAATCAAAAAAAATCCATACCAACCACGTACAGTTTTCAACGAAGAAAAATTAAATGAATTAAAAGAATCTATTGAAAAGAATGGATTATTACAGCCGATAGTTGTTAAAAAAGCAGTAAAAGGATATTATATTATCGCTGGAGAGCGACGCTTCCGCGCTTTTGAGCTTTTAGGTAAAAAAACTATACCGGCTATTATAAAAGAGATGAGCGACGAAGAGATGATGATTTTCGCCGTTCTAGAAAATTTACAACGTGAAGATTTATCGTCGTTAGAAGAAGCAGAAAGTTATAAAAATCTAATGGACAAGATGGACCTTACTCAAGAAGAGCTTGCTAAAAAACTTGGGAAAAGCCGTCCATATATAGCTAATAGCCTACGCCTTTTAAAATTGCCAGCAGAAATAAAAGCAGAACTAGAAAAAGGCATAATTAGCGCTGCGCATGCAAGAACATTATTAGCGCTTAAAACTAAAAAGGCTATGATTGAAGTGTGTAATCGCGTTAAAGAACGTCAGATGTCTGTTCGTGAACTAGAAGAGTATATTAATAATCTGACTAAACCCAAAACGACTAAAAAAGTAAAAGCGAAAGATATTTTTATAGAAGAACAAGAAAATATCTTAAAAAAACGGCTTGGAACAGTTGTTACGATTAAACAAAATCGTAATAAAAAGGGTAAAATAGAAATAGAATTTAAAGATAATGATGAATTCGAAAGAATTATAGCATTATTTAAGGACTAGCGTATGAATTTTATTAGAGAAAAGATAAAAAACATATTCCATAATATGGATCTTTGGCTTAATATTTTAGAAAAAGCATTATTAATAGTTATAATAATTGTAGTAGCAATAATAGGCGTGAAAATCCTAAACAAAATTATAGATTATATAATGACAACAAGGGACAATGCCAACAAAAAATTCAAAATTAAGTTTAACGAAAAAAGATCAGAGACTCTGCATAAACTTGTAAAAAGTGCGGTTAGATACACGGTCTACTTTATTGCTTTCTTCCAAATTTTAGCAACTGTAGGAGTGAATACAACTAGTATAGTTGCAAGTGCAGGGATAGCTTCTGTCGCCATTGGTTTTGGTGCTCAAAATTTAGTTAAAGATATTATTTCTGGATTTTTTATAATTCTTGAAGGGCAGTTTGATGTTGGAGATAATGTAAAAATTTATAATCAAGCGGCATTTATTGCGGAAGGAAATGTTCTTTCACTTGGACTGCGCTCGACAAAAATTCGCTCTAAAGGTGGAGAGATTTATTTTATTCCTAATGGTACAATTAATCAAGTTATCAATTACTCATTGACTTATAATCTAGCAATCTGTGAGTTTCCAATTAATATTGAGACAACAATAGAGGATTTAGAAAATGAAGTCCAAAGTATCCTTGATTTTGCTAATAACAATGACGCTTATAAATCTTATTTATACAAACATGATAAGTTAAGGTTAGATGCAATTGACAAGATAGAAGATAATATAGCTTATATAACAATTGTCGGTAAGGCAAAAGCGGGAAAAAATTCAAGCATAGAAACTATGTTACGTCGAGATTTTTATAATGTTTTCAAAGATAGGCTTAAAGGAAAAGATGAGAAATAGGAGGAAAGAAGTATGGATTATGGCTTAGGTGATATAGTAGAGATGAAAAAGCAACATCCATGCGGTACAAATAGATGGGAAATCACACGCATGGGAGCAGATATTAAAATAAAATGTCTAAAGTGTGATAATAATATTATGATGCCAAGACGAGATTTTAATAAAAAAATAAAAAAAATAATTGAGAAAAAATCGGAATAGATTTTTAGCAATGAACAACTTAGCTAATAAAGCTAGGTTGTTTATTTTTTAATTTAGAGTAATTATTCCCGTGTCTTCATTAAAAATAACTTTTAAGTAAACTTTAATTATAGATTAAAGTATATGTAAAGTAGCAATACTATAATATGGTTATACCAAAACTTAATAATATTTTTTTTCATAATATATGGCTCGCCAATAGGCGAGCCGTTCTCCTTTTTTAGACACTTTAATTAAATGCTTTTTATTAATCTTACTTCAATTCCATTAGGATCTTTTATAAATATAGCATCCTCAGTTTCTTTTCTTATAGTAGTATTAGTTGCTTTAATATTTTGAATAAGCTTTAGATATTCATCTTTATCTGTTACGATAATTTCGAAATAAGCTAATCCAGGAAAATCTTTTTGTCTATCATTCAAGTTATTACCTGCCCAGTTATTTACAGCAAGATGATGGTGATAATCTCCATGGGCAATCCAGCTTGCAGATGGCACTGTGAATTTATCTAAAAAGTTTAAAACACTTTGATAAAATGCAGATGATACTTTAGAATCACGGACACTTAGGTGAATATGCCCGATAATAGTGTCAGCGGGTAATTCGTATGGGGAGATAGTTTTAGAGATATCAAGTAAATGGTCTGCGTCTAATCTCTCGGTAATGCCGACGATAGTTCCATCAGGACGTCTATCCCAAAAACTTTCGTCTTTATCATAGTATACTTCAATACCATTTCCTTCAGCGTCACTTAGATAAATAGCATTAGAATAGCCGTGGTCAGCCCCACCTTCTAACATAGTTTTTGACGTTGCAAAATATTTAAGAATATCTGCTAAATCTTGTTCAGTTGGAACTAGATATGCAATATGATATAATCCGTAAGAATTCACAAATTTATGAGCAGTTTTTTGCAGTTTAAGAAGCGGAGTCTTATTTGAAGTACCTAAAAGAACGAAGTCCTTATCTTCCTCCAACACCGCCATTCCCATAATATGTCTATAAAAATTAGTTTGTTTTTCCAAATCTTGAACATTAAGACTTGCGATACCAAGTTTAATATTTGAGTTGTAGTTTTTCATTATTAAGCACCGTCCTAACAATTTATTAGATATATTTATATCTTACAATATAGTTTACCTACTAAACTATATTTTGTAAAGTACGCATTTTTAGAATAGTTAGTATCATTTTAGATACTAATGGATAAAATTAATTATAATTTGCAAAAAATAATTCAAATAATACAATATTAAATGCTAAGTTATAGTTTTTATGTTATAATATGATAGTTGAGTAGGTGAAGGCCTAAATGTTTTAGAAAAATAAAGAATATTTGTTTTTCAATATATAAATAATAAAGAGAAAAGGAGTGATTATTACTATGGCATTAACAGCCGGAATAGTAGGATTACCAAACGTAGGGAAAAGTACACTTTTCAATGCAATAACAAAAGCAGGAGCCCTAGCAGCAAACTATCCATTCGCAACAATTGATCCAAATGTTGGGATTGTAGAAGTACCTGATCATAGATTAAATAAATTAACAGAATTAGTAGAACCGAAAAAAACAGTACCGACATCATTCGAATTTACTGATATCGCTGGTATTGTAAAAGGTGCGTCAAAAGGTGAAGGACTAGGAAATAAATTTTTAAGTCATATCCGTGAAGTAGATGCAATTTGCCAAGTTGTTAGATGTTTTGAAGATGAAAATATTACACACGTTGCGGGTGGCGTAGATCCATTATATGATATTGAAGTAATTAACTTAGAGTTGATTTTAGCTGACCTTGAAAGTGTAGAAAAACGCATAGGACGTGTCGAAAAGCAAGCTAAACAAAAAGATAAAGATGCTATGGCTGAGTTTGGAGTATTATCAAAAGTACGCGATATTCTTAAAGAAGAAAAACCAGCGCGTCTTTTAGAATTAGATAAAGAAGAACAAAAAATCGCTAAAAATCTACACCTATTAACTATGAAGCCGATGCTTTATGTAGCAAACGTTAGTGAAGATGATTTACTAGACGTTGACGCTAATAAACACGTAGCAAGTGTTCGCGAATTTGCAGCGAACGAAGGAAGCCAAGTAATCGTAGTTTGTGCAAAAATCGAAGAAGAGATGGCGTCTCTTGAAGACGAAGAAAAAGCAATGTTCTTAGAAGAATTAGGAATTGATGAAAGTGGTCTTGATAAACTTATTAAAGCAAGTTATAGTTTATTAGGTCTTGCGACATACTTTACTGCTGGTGTTCAAGAAGTACGTGCTTGGACTTTCAAAAAAGGAATGTTAGCGCCAGAATGTGCTGGGATTATTCACTCTGACTTTGAGCGTGGATTTATTCGTGCAGAAACTGTAAGTTACGATGATTTATTAGAATATGGAAGCATGGTAAAAGCAAAAGAAGCTGGACGTGTTCGTCTTGAAGGAAAAGAATACGAAGTTAAAGATGGCGATATAATGCTATTTAGATTTAATGTATAGGAAAAACAAAAAAATAGGAATAATCTTAAAGTTTTAAAAAACTTTAAGATTATTTTTATAATGATAGGGAGAATAGTTGGATTAAAAACAATATTTTTGAAATATTAAGATGGATATTTTTCAGAATACATATATGTTTATAATAAAAATATTGATTTTTTTAAAGAAAAATGATAGAATTGAGTTGTTGTATGCCTCGATAATAAACTGTAATTTAAACTTACAAGGTATGTATTGCGTGAATAGTGTTTGTAGAAGAGTAAAAAAAGAGTAAAATAGCTAGCAATTTAATTATAAAAATACTATAAAGTACAGTTAAATATGAAAAAATTATAAAAATAAAGTGGGCGATAGATATAGTTAAGAAATGGAGAAAAATATATGAGAAAAAAACTTAAACAAACAATTACAATTGGTACAGTTTTAGCTGGGAGTGTATTATTAGTAAATGTTCCAGAAGCAAAAGCAAATGAAACGACAGAATCAACATCTACAACCCCTGATAGTGAATTAATTATAAAAACTAAAGAAGGGAAAACTACTGAAAAAGATGTTGAAGTGGCGAAAGTACAATCAGATACGGCGAAAGAAAGAACAGATGCTTTAACTGAAACTGTTGCAGAGAAAACAGACAAAGTTAAATCGGCAGAAGAAAAAGTTTCAAAAGTAGAATCAACTAAAAAAGCGTCAGAGTCTGTAACACCTGAAAAAATCAAAGAGTTAGAATCTGAAACTACAAAAACAACTACAGAAAAAGCAGCTAAAGAAAAAGAACTAGTAAACAAACAAGAAGATTTAAAAGCTAAACAAGCAGATTTAAATACCGAGAAACAAGGTTTAGAAACTGCGAAGACTAGTATTCAAGACAAAAAAGCTAAAGCAGATGAATTAAGAGGTAAAATCAAAGAGTTAGCTCCTAGTCTTAAAGAATTAGAAGATAAAAAAGCTGAAAAAGTAGAACTTGAGAAAAAAGTTAAAGATTTAACAAAAGCACAAGAAGAAAAAACAGACGCGTTAAAAGTTGCAAAAGAAAAAGACAAAACTATTTCTGATGAAAAAGTTAAAGCTACTGCGGATATGAATCAACAAAAAGAAGTATTAGCTAAAGCTAAAACTGATGAGCAAACTGCTAAAGAAAAAGAAACAGAAGCTAAAACTAACTTAGAATCTAATAGTAGATTATTTAAATACGCTCTAAAAGAAGCTAAATTAGCACCTGAGTTTGTGGAAGGTTACAAAAAATATCGAAGAAATGAAATCACACTTGAAGAACTAAAAGCTATTGAATTAGAAGTATTAGAAAAATACAAAAAAGAGAACTATTTCTTTGAAGATGATAAAAATGGTGATGAAACAGTTGATGTTAATAACTTATCTGAAAAAGATAAAGAAGAATTTTCACAATACTTCGTATACTTATTAAATCAAGTACGTGCACAGTTCGGATTAGAACCACGTAGAGTTAATAAAAATACTCAAAAATTAGCTGATGATATAGCTAAATACTCTCGCACATCAAATTACCAAGAAATGGGGCATGATAAAGAAAGTATTAAGAAAGCAGCTAAAGAACACGGATTACAAGAAGGTCAATTTTATGAGAATTTAACTACTACTTCAGAAATGGTAAATGAACAAGGTAGCATTCGTACAAAACGTGAAATTTTCCACGATATTCGTAATTCAATTTTCGATTTCTTCTATGAAGGAAATCTTAATGGCCATTACAGACATGCAGAATCATTATTAGAAAACGACCCTACTACGGCTGTTAACTTTTCATATAAAGAATTAATTGACGATGAAGGTGATAAAGTATACCATTTACGATTCCACGTTGTTAGTGTAGCTTTATCAACTGTTCGTGATAAAGCTACAGCAGAAGCAAGATTTGGTAAAACATCTAAAGATAACTTAGAACCATTAAAAGTACCTAGTCAAGCTGAATTACAACAAGCTTACGACAAAGCGAAAACTGAAGCTGAAGCAAAAGCTGAACAAGTTAAAGTTGAACAAGCTAAATATGATGCTTTAGTTAACAAAGTAAAATCTTATGATAATGTAGTACCATCTAGTCCACAAGCACAAGCAGAGTTAGATGCCGTAAATACAGAATTAGATAAAGCACAACAAGAACTAAAAGCTGTTGTTGATACTATTAAAACTTTAGAAGATAAAAAAGCTATTGCTGATGAAAAAGTTAGACAATTACAAGGTCAACTTAATACATTAACTAACGAAATCAAAGCACTGGAAGATAATTTAGTAGCTAAAGAACAAGCTGTTCGTAATGCTGAAGCTAAAGTAGAAGAAGCTAAAACAGAAATTGCTAATTTAACTAGTGATATTCAATCACTTACTGATAAATTAGCGAACTTAGAAAGAGAACACACTTCTGCGTTAGAATTACGTGCTAAATACGATAAAATCGAAAAAGATTTAGAAATAGCTAAGGAAGAACTTGCGTTAGCCAAGGAAGAATTGGATTTAGAAAAAGAAAAATTAAAAGATGCTAATACAAAAGCAAAACTTGCATATGATAAATATATAGCAATCAAAAAACAACATGAGTTAGAAAAATTAACATATGCGGTTACTAAAGATACACCAGTATTAGAAAAACTAGAGTTTCACTTTGAAATACCAAAGGATGCACCAGTATTGGAAAAACCAGAGTTTGATATTAAATCATTAAATAAACCAACAAAACCATTAAATTCAACAAATTCTACAACTATAGTAGAAAAAGAAACTTCAAACACTCAAAAAGGAGCTATTCTTCCGAAGGCAGGTGAAAAGAGTAATTCATCAGTAGCTGTAGGATTAATGGTATTAGTTGCTTCATTAGTGCTAAACCGTAGAAAAGCAAAATAGTAGATAACATAAAATGGTTCTTTGTCAAATTCGGTTGATGAAGAAAAATAAGGAGAAAGCTATGCTATGTTAAATAGTATAGCTTTTTTCTTATTCTTACGTTTTACTTTTAATTCTTTCCTTTTATCAAGAATAGCTTGACGTTCTTTTTTAGAATATCTAGGTTTTTTATCAGTATTAGAAGAAGAAAATAGACTAAAAACAAGAAGAATTTTACCTCTAAAGTTACAAAAAGATCTATATCCATAAGAAATACGTTTAATAACTTTAATCTTATTATTAATCCCCTCCAAAGGACCATTTGATAATCCATTATAATACATAGTATTTTTAATCTGTCTTTTATATTTTCTAAGAGTTTTAATAGCCGTAAACATATATCTAGGTAAAGTAGATTTATCATTAACCAAAGTATTAAACTTATTAAAATCATCTTTTTCAAGAGCTTCTCTAAGCTCTTGAAAAAGCCAATAACATTTATAAAGTGCAGAATCTTGTTTAATCAAATAGTTTACAATATTGTCTTCTGTAGTAATATACTTAAAATGTTTGAATTTCTTATAAGTAGAGTTATCTAACTCATCGTATTTCATAAGAAGATTTTTCCAATAGTATTTTAATTGCCTGTATAAGTCTTTATCTTTATCTTTAATGCTATTCATGTATGATATTCTATATTTATTAAAAGCTCTATTAACTAGTTGAACAATATGGAATCTATCGACAATGATTTTAGCGTTAGGGAAAAGTTCCCTAATAAGACACTTATAACCTGAATTCATATCAATGACTATAGCTTTAACATCACAACGTTCTTTGTAAGAATAGTACAAAAAGTAATTTTTTATAATATTATTTGTTCTACCTTGAAGTATGTCTTGTATTTGATGGTTCAATGCATCAGAATAGACAAAACTCATATTACTTATTACTATCAGAAGTAGATGAAAGCTCATCAAAGCACATGTATGCAGGTAATGATGTAGGTCTATCCAGAGTTTTAGAGAGTTCACATTGTACTCTCCATACAGTATTAGTAGAGATAGCGTAGGATTTGGCTATTTGTTTCATAGTTAACTGATTAGACAGTTTTTTAATTATACCAGCTCTTAAATTTTTAGAAGTATTAGAATATTTTCTAACTTCGGTAGTCTGAGTTGCAAAGGACTTATTACGGACTTTACATATAAAACGTTGCTTATCTAGGAAAAGAATGACAGGTTTATCAGAGATAAAAGGCATTTTAAGCTTCATCCTTCTATGACTATTTTTACTTATAAGAGAGGGAGAATTTTGTTTACAATGAGGACAAGTTTTAGGCGAATGTGATAATATGCCGTAATAAATAAGATGTATTTGGTTATTTATTTTTACTTGATTTATTTTATCTAGAATATTTATATTTTCATCGGTTATTTGTAGAGTTATTTTATGATATTTGTTATAATTAGGCATATGAATGTAAAGTTCCTTTCGATTTTGTACGCACTTAAATTATATAGGGATTTTACATTCTTTTCTATGTTCTTATAAAATTTAAATACAGTTGATTTTTTTATCAACCGTATTTATTATAGAACCTATAAAATCAGAGTCTAGATTTTTTCTAGACTCTTTTTTATTGTTTTATTGAATATATTTTGTGATATAATATAAAAAGAACTAGAGAAAAATTGTAGAGAAGAGGGATTAATATGTTTTTACGTTTTTTCCATAATCCGTTACTT
>ERZ773083.2151-NODE-2151-length-12512-cov-8.768243_pt1 | contig 12512 bp, 13 predicted proteins | sample MGYA00511465_ERZ773083 | MGnify/ENA primary metagenome ERZ773083 (study PRJEB29015, sample SAMEA2738001) | human oral metagenome | biome: human oral; feature: human-associated habitat; material: dental | place: China | collected 2060 ... | reverse complement strand
CGTTCTGTGCGGCCGCGCTGTCGCACCTGGAGCCGCGGCCGCGCTCGCGTGACTCCACCACCAGGAGGCCGTATCGGTGTTCGAGTGTGTTGCAGGCGCGCTGCGCGCGTTTCTGGTCATACCAGGCGTTCCACTTGGTGCCGTCTTCGCGCACGATGGTGGCCGCGATGTGAATGTGGTCGCCGCCGTTTTTTGCGCTCCCGTGGTGGATTGCGACCCACCGGCATGGCGCTTTCCCGTCTGACCCGGTAAAGCCCATCTCATCCATGAAGTCTGACGCGATCCGTCCCCAGACCTCATCCCCGAGAGCGGCTTCTTCTGGCGACAGGGAGAGGGAGCAGTGCCAGACATGGTTGGCCTCGATCTCGCCAGTCCACTCCACCTGCCCGGTGGCTGGATTGAAGCGACGCGTCTTGCCTGTGGGGAAGGTGCCTGTTTCGTGCATATACGCGTCTAGGCGCGTCGCGATCTCGCCGGCCTGCGAGACGCTGATCGTCTCCCAGTCACCCCACTTGCGCACGATGTCGCGCGAGCCCGCGATCACGTGCGGGTTCTCGTGCTCATTGGCGCGGCCCGGTCCCACCAGGTAGCGCATGAGCCCGCCGGTGTCGCCGCCGGTGACGATGTTGGGAATCATCGCCGAACCCCATCGAGCCTGGCGTTGATGTCCTCGATTGTGTCGGCCACGCCCGCTACGACAGCCGCAAAATCCTCGGGAACCTCGCGCATCGCGTTCGCATGGTGGGCAACTTGATTCAAATTTGTCATCGCGCCCTCAAGCTGACGCCGATAGGCACGCAACAACTCAATCAGCTCCTCCACATGGGGCGCCCCAGCAACCCCATCCGAGGCGGTAACCGGATGCAGCGCAGCCTCTACCACAAACCGCGACATCGACACGCCACGAAGACGAGCACCCTCCTCAATGAGAGCGCGCTCCGACGACGTCAACGACACAAGCAGCCGAGACCGCTGAACCCCACGTACCGACCGCCGCGCCCTGCGAGCCATCCGAGAATGCGACACCGCTTCACTACTCATCTGACCCGCCCTCCTCACACGTTCTTCAGGCCAGCGCAGCGATCCTTCGGACCACACATCTAGTGTGCCACGCGACGCCATATGCGTCACGCCAAAAGCTTAATACCGATATCGGTATTATACAGCTTGCTACGCGAATCTCAGGTAGTGGGATACAGCGAAGACCGCGCATGACAACGCAACGACATAACCTGAACGTTCGCACCCGAAAACTCAGCCAAGATTCTCGTTCCGGGCGGACCACGATAGTGGTTCGTCCGGGCTTTCGACGCCCGCCTCCTCACGCTCTCTCGGCCCGATCGTGTACACACTGTGGCGGTGGCTCCTGTTGCACATTCGCATCTGTGAGGCGCACAGGTGAACGGACGTGGCCCCGAGTGTCAACAGCGGACTCAGGTGGTCCTGTTCTTCTGGTTTGGTTGGGGTGGGGTCGTGCCCCCAATGGAGGGGGCACGACTGCCGCTCCACGCTGCTCATCTGTTCCGCTTGCGGAAGCTTCCTTTCGTCCTCGCAGTGTGTGCGTGCACACCAGCACGGATTAAGCACCAGGCGCCACACCCGGTGGCACCACCAACGAAAGGCACACGCCCATGAACCCGGTCGACAAACTCCTCAAGAAAGACGAGCACAGAGAAGCCATGCTCCGCGCACTCGGCAGCGCACACACCGCCCTCGACGACGCCATCGCGAACTACCGCACCGCATTCAAAACCGCCACCACAATCGGCTGGCCCAAAGCCGACCTCACCAAGGCCGGCTTCCCCGACCCAATCCGCCTCCCCAAGACCTCGGGACGTACCCCCGACGCCGAAGCCTGACGACTCACTCAACCCCTGAAAGGACACATCAATGAACAGCGTCATTCTTTTCCACATCGCGTGCGGCATCGTCATCGCCGTTGCCGGATACTCGATCATCCCATTGCCAGCGACGCGCCCCGGCCACGGCCCGGGATCCGCACCGCGGCGCGGCCTTCCCACGATGATCTACCAGGTCGTCGGGATCGGGATTGTCCTCGCAGTAGCTGCAGCGATCTACGCCGGCGCAACGTACCTCGCCGCCCACAACCCCGACGACAGTGCATACAGGTCACTCACGTCCGTCACCGGCGCCCTACTCGTCATCGTCTGCTGTATACGGGTTATGACCACACGAGGACCGCGCCGAATCATCGGAACAAACACACTCACCGTTGTTGTTCTCGGGCTCGTCCTCTTCATCAGCGGTCCAACCCTCCCGTGACTAGATGGTGGGGTGGCAGACCGGTGGGCTGCCACCCCACCGTCCATCGCAGGCTAAACTAGACACGCGAGCCATTAGATCACGGGCGTGAAAGGGGATTGTTATGAGTGGGCGGATCACATACCGCGATACAAAACCTTTTTGTGTTCCCGCGTCGCTCTATGAGCTCACGGGTCCATCCACGGGTCTCGTGCATCTCCCCGTGCGCTTGAGCTGGGCGCCAGGGGACGGCTCCTTTAACCTCGATGACGATGGTGAGCGAACGACGGTCTACCAATGCGTCATCGGTGAGGGGAGCGTGGAAGACCAATGCCGTTACCTTAACCGCGACATCCTTACCGACATGTGGCCGACGCTGCGCCTCGACCTTGCGATCACGGCCGCCTGGGAAAACCGCTTCACGGCGTTGCGTGGGAGGAACAAATGGCTCGCTCTGTACAGCAGACGCAACGCCAGCTAATCGCATGCGCGCTCGAGGTCCTCGCAGACGCGGACTTCGCCCTCGCTGGTTCGGGCGCGATCCGTGAACACGGGATGACACAGCGCCCCACCAACGACATTGACCTGTTCACGGTCATGCAAGCCTCCGCGCGGTTCCCCCACGCAGTAGACAGCCTCATCGAGCACCTCACCGCGAACAACTACAACGTCACCGTCGAACGGGCAAGCCCCTCTTTCGCCCAGCTCTCCGTCACCCCACCACACGGAGCTCCACTCAGCGTCGATCTCGCTATCGACTGGCGCGCCCACACACCCGTACGCCTCGACATCGGCCCCGTCCTCACCCTCGAGGACGCCATCGGCAACAAACTCAGCGCCCTCTACTCCAGGAGCTACCCACGCGACTACCTCGACGTCGACGCGATCCGATCCACCAGAACAATCAGCGATACGCGCCTCATCGAACTCCTCCAGGAACGCGACGCAGGCTTCGACGCAGGATTCTTCACAGAATGCCTCCGCGGAGCATGCAACATCACCCTGACACAAGTTGCGGCCTACGGCGTCAACGCCCCACAGCTCCACGCGATCCAACAGCGTTTCCGCGCCTGGGCCGACGACATCGACAATCAACGCAACGAACAGCCCCGAGGAATGCGCGACGTTCTCCGAGCAATCCCACAGCCCACACTGCCGCCTACGCGCTCCGCGCACCCGTCGCTGCCGACCACTCCCAGCCCAAGCCTCGGGCACCCGCAACAAGGCCAGGGACCCACCCTCTAAGCACCCCCGAGCTCGCGCTCCTGCCTGCGCTTGGCGAGTGCTCGCGTCACCGTCGACCGATGCACCCCCAATGTCAATGCGATTTGCTGATGCGTCATTCCCGCCTGAAACATCGCCTCGGCAGCCTCCAGGCGATCCCCAGTCACTCGCGGCCGACGCCCCCCAACACGCCCCTCAGCGCGCGCATGCGCGAGACCTCTGCGCGTGTTCTCCCGGATCGTCGACACCCGCAGTTGGGCCAGCACGGCCATGATCCCAATGATCGCTTCCCCCATCGGCGTGGACGCGTCGACGTCCAGGAACGGCTCGGTCAGCGACCGGAGCCGTACCCCACGCTTGCCCAGATCCCGGATCACGTCGATCGCGATTCTCTCCGAGCCTGCCAACCGATCCAGCGCACGGACAACAAGAACATCACCCTCACGCAGATACTCCACGCACGCATCCCACGCGGGACGGTGCTCGAGCCGAGAACTCACGCCGTGGTCGACGAACACCCTCTGGGCCCCGGCCGCCCGCAACTCTGCTTCCTGCGCATCCGTATTCTGCTCGTGCGTCGACACTCGCGCATACCCGATGATCGCCATCCGCCCACTCCATTCATTGACTTTGACCGGTGGTGTTGAAACGGTTGAGTACCAACGTTGTGCACCATTGGTTTTGCACCTGGTTTCTGCACCTCGTTTCTGGCGACTTTCGGTTGCCGTCAGGGCTGTTGCGTGGCGGGTGCGATATCGGCCGTTTACGCACCCGACACCACGCCAACATTCACGGCCGTCACGAACGCCCACACGCACACAAACGAGAGCACTGAGGACGCCACGAAAGTGGCGATCGCTGCGCCAACATGAAAGCCGACGGACGGCTTCATGCTCCTGACGCACGCGACATACAGGGCATGGATCACGCAATTCCACCACAGTGTCCCCAGAAACAGGAACGGCATGATCAACGACTTGGGGTCACCACGGTCGACTGCCAGCCCATAGAGCCGCACAACGACAACGCTGATGGCGGCAAGAAACGCCAGACTCGGCAGGGCACACAAGCGCCACCACCTCCAACGCCACCGATCCCCCGCCTGCACAGGCGTAGTAGCAGGCGCACGCCACGGGTTGACCGAGGTACTCGAGGGTGGGTTAACGATTGGCTCGAGGTAGGACAGATCCTCATGCGAGCCCGCCGGCGCAGCTACCGGTGGTGGTTCCGTCGTACGGCCGCGGCAGCGTTCCTCCTCGAGCGCCATCATCACCGCCCACTCCTCATCAATCGACAAGGCGCGAGGCGCCGTTGGGTCGCCTCCAACCTGCGAGGACTGGGGCGGGGTTGGCTTGCGGTGAGACTCATCATTGACACTCATGCCTCAATCATCCCCCACCAGGCCCACATGTGCGTCCACCTCACACCGGCCTGCGGACCGGCCACCACGCCATACCCTGCCAATACGGCGTGTCGAGGCGCGTCTCTTCGACGACGCCCCCGACGTCCGGCGCATGCACCATGATCGGGTGCCCATCGGCGTCCGCGCCGGCATAGACGCCAATATGGTGCACGTGGCCTCCCGGTGCGTGCGAGAAGCCAATGAGGTCACCGGGTGTGAGCTGGTCGCGGGCGATCGGTGCAGCATCACTGTTCTTGGTGATCTGATCGGCCGTGCGAACCGATACCGGGAGCGGGTGGCCGAGCTCAGCATAAGACAACACAATGAGCCCCGAGCAGTCCAAACCAGCGCTGGTTTCCCCGCCCCACACGTAGGGTGTGCCTAGATGGGTGCGGGCCTGCGCGAGCAGGGTTCCGTCGCTCGAGGGCCCCGAGGTCACTGTCTCAACAAAACCGGCCTGCGCCTCACGAATGCTCTTCACATACCCCTGCGTCTCCTTGAACGGGGGAACTCCACCCCAGGAACGCACGGCGCCAGGGCCAGCGTTGTACGCGGCAAGCGTCAAATCGACGCGATCACCCGAAACGAGACCTGCCGCGAGCCACGAGTCGACATTCTTGGCGAGCTCGCACATGTACAGGCCCTGCGAATAGATCGAATCAGCCCCGTTGGTGATGTCAGCTCGCCCATCTCCATCCCCATCATGCCCATGGGTAGCCCACGTAGCCGGCATGAACTGAGCAATCCCCTGAGCCCCTGCCGGGCTCGTAATCCGCGGATCCCACGTGTGTGCCGACTCGTGATCCGCCTGAGCAGCAATCAGCGAGGGCGAGACGACGTCGCACGCCTGACCGGCACGCCACACCGCATCCTGATACTCCTCGGGCACGCCCGACACGCGCCCGCTACCGCCTCGAGCGTTCCCAGCTGGCGTATTCGACTCACTGAGCATCGCAAGAGGCATCAGAGCTGCTCCGGGAAGCACAAAAAGCGCGACAACAAAGACTCCCAGGCCCTTCTTCACAGTGCCCTGCCTCGATGAGCCTGCACCTCGGCCGCCGGCGTAGGCACACGGACCTGAGTTCCTCGAGCAGGCAGGTGTGCCGGCGTAGCGGCATCGACGATCGCGCGAATCCGATCGGGGCGAAAACCGGCGCTTCTCGAGGTGCCATCGTCAAGGATTGGAGCCTGCAGCAGTCCTTCGCTGCGCAGCTGCTCGACGAGATCCGGGCGCTCGCTCAGGTCAATCACCTCATAGGTGATGCCAGCGCGATCCAACGCCTGGCGTGTGAGATGGCACGACGGGCAGTTCGGCGTCGTGTAGATCGTGAGCATTGGGGCATCTGGGGTAGGGTTCATCATGATTCCTCCTTCGCCCCTCCCCGTAACACCGTGAACGCACGCGCCCCCTTCCGCGTGGCCACGTCAATGTGGCATACTGAAGGGGAGCCGAACAGCGTCACCTGTCCGACTCCCCGGGTATCCGGGCTGGTCTCAGCGCCCGATGAGGGCACTGAGCAGGAATGCAATCGCCCAGATCAGCTGCGGCAGTGTCGTTACCACTGCTACAGCGATCTGGGTTTTCTGCTTCCCATCCAGACCCAGCCGCCTCACTCGAGGCGGCCGATGGCCTTTCGTCATCACCCAGTCACCTCCTCTCGTCGGTGTCAACTCCCCGGCAGGAATACTGCTGGTCCGGGGTCGACGCCGCGGAGGCCCCTCAATTCTCTCACGCTCGGCCACACCGATAGCACCGCTAACGACGCCGACACTCACTTGAACGGAAGCAAACCTACCGGCGTCCCTTGGGGATCCTGTCTGCGGCAAGCGGCTTATACCTTCGCCCCCGCTTCTTCTCTGCTCGAGCGAGTGCGGCCGTCATTGCCTCGACGATCCACGCCTCGAAAGAGGCAGGTCCCCCCTCGAGCACTCCGTCGATGTACGCCGCGCGACACCGGCCAGCAATGTCGGCGCTCACCCGCGCGGTCACTTTGACAATACGCTCGTCCATATCGCTGGCATTGCCAGCATTGCCGGAGTTGGCGGCTTTGCTGGCACGTGTGGCACGGCTGGCAGATATCGCACCCTGTGGGGGTGCGATAACAGCGACGGGACCCGTGCTGAGGTCCGACTTGATCGGGGTTGGCCTACGCGGAGTCATCGACCGTTCTCCTCAAGGTTGGTGAGCATCGTTGCAGTGTGGCGGGCGTACATCTCCGACAACTCGGCAGGTGCGCCGGGGTACTCATCGAGGCCCATTTGGGCCTCCGCAGCGTCGGAGATCACCACGCGCCGGGGGATCGGTGGGTCGAACAGAGGCAGGTCTTTCGACCTGCAGGCTTCTCGCACGTCGTCGAGCCAATGCGAGCCTGCAACGGTGCTCGCTTCGTGCATGTTCACCAGGACCCCGACGACGCGGAGAGCTGGGTTGAGGTAGTGACGCACAACGCCCACAGTCTCGAGGAGATGTGCCAGGCCCGTTGTCGATAGCAGCTTCGATTGGGTGACGACGAGGACGCCGGCGGCCGCGGCTAACGCGTTCGAGGTCAGCAGATCTAAAGCCGGCGCGCAGTCGATCAGAACCACGTCAAAGTCTTCATGCACGAGAGCGAGTTGTTCAGCGAGTCTTGCTTCGCGGCCGGGGCCAGCGATGACGAGCTCGTCTCGCACGCCCGCTAGTGCTTCACCTCCCGATGGGGCCAAGAGCACACGCTCCCACATGGTGGTCGTAATGACGTCGGGGAGCGAGAGCTCAGAGTGCGCCGACAAGGCGTTGGCCACCCCTGCCTGATTCTCAACCAGCGGAGGGGAAGCCAGAAGCGAGCTGGCGTTGGCCTGGGGATCCAGGTCGACGACCAGGACGCGGTGGCCGGCGCGGGCCAGGGCGTTGGCGAGGTGGAAGGCGGTCACTGTCTTGCCGACCCCGCCCTTCTGATTGGCGATCGTGATGACGTGCATGTTGGTTTCTCGTTTCTCTGAAATCGTTGGGATTGCTAGTGGCTGGCATTGCCAGCAGTGCCGGTTAAGCTGGCGGTGCTGGCACTGTCGGGTTGTTTGGCTATGCTGGCGATTGGATGCGTGTTGCTGCGAGAACCGCGTCGCGAGCTCGGGGGGATGGTGCGATGTAGCGGACGGTCGTCTGGAGCGACGCGTGTCCGAGGAGCTCACGAACAATGAGCAGGTCGTGCTCGGCCGAGTACGCCTTCGTTGCATACCGATGGCGCAACTTGTGCAGTGTCCAGGTGCCGGGCAAAACCCGGCGTCCGATTTGCGAGACGGAGTTGGCGGCCATATGGCCGCTACAACGTCCAGGAAACGCGTACTGTCCAGTTGTTGCGCAGCGGGTGATGATTGCCTGGGCCAGGTCGGTCGTGATTGGCACAGTTCGCGTGCGACCTCCCTTTCCTCGGACGAAAAGGCTCCACCCGTCGGCATCCTCGTAGACATCGCCGGCCTCGACTTGAGCGATCTCGACGCACCGCAGGCCAGCCTCGGCGGCCAACCGCAAAATGAGAGCGTCACGTGGACTTGCGTTATCGACGCAGTGCGCCAGGATGGAGTCAGGTATGGGGCGTGGAACTCCTGAGGGGCGGCGGATGCGGGGGAGTACCGTGGAAATATTGCCGCAGTGGTGTGTGGAGTCGAGCCACCCGAAGAACTTCCGGAACGTGCTGTAGTAGGCGTGTCTCGTTTCGTTTGCCCAGGTTCGCAGGCCGCACCACTCGACCAGGGAGCCGGGATCGAGTTCTGTGGGAGGAATATCGGGGAACGCGCGGGCCAGTTGGAGTACATGGTTGCGCTTAGTGTGGATTGAAGTCGCAACGAGTCCCTGAGAGCGCAGGAAGACGATGAAGTTGTCAACGTGGCCCTCCCACATGAGAGGGGTCGGTAGTTCCAAGACATGATGATGAGTGCTCATGGTCTCCAACGTTTCCATCTACGTGGAAATGACGGGACCCATCATCCGCCGCTGACAATAGCGGCAATGCTGGCGTAGCTGGCAGTGTCGGTAACGCTGGCACAAGTGGCAATGCTGGCAAATGAGCAAGAGCATCGAGGATGACCAGGGCTGCCAGTAAGTAAAGCCCGCGGAGACTCGAGATATATCCGTCGGTCGTCGGTTCAAGCCCGACTTGGGGCACCACAGAACCGGTCGGTTGAGCGACCCCGCAGGCTCTGAGCGAGAGAGGTCGGCGCCTCGTCCCGTGAATCCCTGCACATAACACAAGCTGCCTTGACTCGCGACGCGACTCACGGTAGCCTGAGTATTTGCGCCTTATCATGCCCGAGGTGACCCGTATCCAGCCGCCGTAACAGGCGCTTGGCGGACCAGGACGCGTCAGATAATGGGGGATAAGGCCGCGTGCGCACCGTAAAAGCAGGGAAGGACCCCCTTTGGCTGCCAACAGCACCGCCAAACAGCCCAGGCACCGCATCTCGTTCGCCAAGCTTCACGAACCCCTCCAGGCCCCCAATCTGCTCGGCCTTCAGGTCGAAAGCTTCGACTGGCTGCTGGGCAACGACGCGTGGAAGGCTCGCGTCGAAGCCGCACAGGCATCCGGCCGAGGAGACGTCCCCGACGTCTCCGGCCTCGAAGAAATCTTCCACGAGATTTCCCCCATCGAGGATGTCGCAGGCACCATGAGCCTGTCGTTCCACGACCACCGCCTTGAATCCCCCAAGTACTCCATGGAGGAGGCCAAGGCCAAGGATTACACGTACTCCGCACCGATGTACGTGACCGCCGAGTTCATGAACTACGAGACCGGCGAGATCAAGTCCCAGACCGTCTTCATGGGCGACTTCCCCCTGATGACGCCCCGCGGCACCTTCATCATCAACGGCACCGAGCGCGTCGTCGTCTCCCAGCTGGTGCGCTCCCCGGGCGTCTACTTCGAGAAGCTCTCGGACCGCTCCACCGACAAGGACACCTTCGGCGCGAAGGTCATCCCCAGCCGCGGCGCGTGGCTGGAGTTCGAGATCGACAAGCGCGACGCGGTCGGCGTGCGCATCGACCGCAAGCGCAAGCAGTCGGTCACGCACTTCCTCAAGGCCATTGGCATGACGGAGTCCGAGATCCGCGACTCCTTCGCCGACTACCCCGTGCTGCTGGAGACCCTGGAGAAGGACACCGTCAACACCCAGGAGGAGGCGCTGCTCGACATCTACCGCAAGCTGCGCCCCGGCGAGCCCGCCAACGTCGACGCCGCCCAGACCCTGCTCAACAACTTCTACTTCGACTCGCGCCGCTACGACCTGGCGAAGGTCGGCCGCTACAAGATCAACAAGAAGCTGGCCATCGAAGCCGATCCCAGGGCGTCGACCCTGTCCCTGGAGGACATCGTCGCCACCGTCAAGTACCTGCTGGCCCTCCACCAGGGCGAGGCGTCCTTCGCGGGGACCCGCGGCGGCGAGGCCGTCCAGGTGCGCGTCGAGACCGACGACATCGACAACTTCGCGAACCGCCGCATCCGCGCCGTCGGCGAGCTCATCCAGGGCCAGGTCCGCACCGGCCTGGCGCGCATGGAGCGGACCGTGCGCGAGCGCATGACCACGCAGGAGACCGACTCGATCACGCCCCAGTCGCTGATCAACATCCGCCCCGTCGTGGCCGCCATCAAGGAGTTCTTCGGGACCTCCCAGCTCTCCCAGTTCATGGACCAGAACAACCCGCTGGCCGGCCTGACCCACAAGCGCCGCCTGTCGGCCCTGGGCCCCGGGGGCCTGTCGCGCGACCGCGCCTCCATGGAGGTGCGCGACGTCCACCCCTCGCACTACGGGCGCATGTGCCCCATCGAGTCCCCTGAGGGCCCGAACATCGGCCTCATCGGGTCGCTGGCGACCTTCGCCCGCATCAACCCCTTCGGCTTCATCGAAACGCCCTACCGCATCGTGCGCGACGGCAAGGTCACCGATGAGATCCGCTACATGACCGCCGACGACGAGAAGGCCCACTTCATCGCCCAGGCCTCCTCCCCGCTCACCGAGGACGGGACCTTCGCCGAGCGCGATGTCCTGTGCCGCGTCGCGGGCGAGGAGCCGACGCTGATCGCGCGCGAGCGCGTCGACTACATGGACGTCTCCGCGCGCCAGATGGTGTCCGTGGCGGCCGCCTTCATCCCCTTCCTGGAGCACGACGACGCGAACCGCGCCCTCATGGGCGCGAACATGCAGCGCCAGGCGGTGCCGCTGCTCACCACCGAGGCGCCGCTGGTCGGCACCGGCATGGAGGAGCGCGCCGCCCACGACTCCGGCGAGATGGTCCTCGCCGCCCACTCGGGCGTCGTCTCCGAGGTGAGCGCCGACCTCATCGTGGTGTCCACTGACGCCGGGGGGCGCGACAGCTACCGCCTCGAGAAGTTCGAGCGCTCCAACCCCGGCAACTGCACGAACCAGCGCGTCATCGTCGACGAGGGCGACCGCGTCGAGGCCGGGGACGTCCTGGCCGACGGCCCGGCGACCTCCAACGGCGAGGTGGCGCTCGGCAAGAACCTGCTGGTCGCCTACATGTCGTGGGAGGGCCTCAACTACGAGGACGCCATCATCCTGTCCCGCCGCGTCGTGGAAGAAGACATCCTAACCTCGATTCACATCGAGGAGTACGAGGTCGACGCCCGCGAGACGAAGCTCGGCGAGGAGGAGATCACCCGGGACATCCCCAACGTCTCCGAGGAGTCCCTGGCCGACCTGGACGAGCGCGGCATCATCCGCATCGGCGCCGAGGTCACCGCCGGCGACGTCCTGGTCGGGAAGGTCACGCCCAAGGGCGAGACCGAGCTGACCAGCGAGGAGCGCCTGCTGCGCGCCATCTTCGGCGAGAAAGCCCGCGAGGTGCGCGACACGTCCCTGCGCGTGCCCCACGGCGAGGAGGGCATCGTCATCGGCGTGCGCGAGTTCAACGACGACGAGGACGACCTCAACCCCGGCGTGCGCCAGACAGTGCGCGTCTACGTCGCCCAGCGGCGCAAGATCACCATTGGCGACAAGATGGCCGGCCGCCACGGGAACAAGGGCGTCGTCTCGAAGATCCTCCCCGTCGAGGACATGCCCTTCCTGGAGGACGGCACCCCTGTCGACATCATCCTCAACCCGTTGGGCGTGCCCGGGCGCATGAACGTCGGGCAGGTACTCGAGTACCACCTGGGCTGGCTCGCCCACCAGGGGTGGGACGCCTCGGGCGCCGTTGAGGCCGGCGAGGAGTGGACCCGCCAACTGCCCTCCGACGGCATCGCCACCGCCCCCGGCACCCGCGTCGCCACCCCCGTCTTCGACGGCCTGGAGGCGGACGAGCTGGCGGGCCTGCTGCGCAACGTCAACCCCAACCGCGACGGCGACGTGCTCACCAACCCCGATGGCAAGGCGCGCCTCTTCGACGGGCGCTCCGGCGAGCCCTTCCCGTACCCGATCTCGGTGGGCTACACGTACATGCTCAAGCTCCACCACCTGGTCGACGACAAGATCCACGCCCGCTCCACGGGTCCGTACTCGATGATCACGCAGCAGCCGCTGGGCGGCAAGGCCCAGTTCGGCGGCCAGCGCTTCGGCGAGATGGAGGTGTGGGCGCTGGAGGCCTACGGCGCCGCCTACGCCCTCCAGGAGCTGCTGACCATCAAGTCCGACGACA
>ERZ773083.2149-NODE-2149-length-12517-cov-7.894078_pt1 | contig 12517 bp, 2 predicted proteins | sample MGYA00511465_ERZ773083 | MGnify/ENA primary metagenome ERZ773083 (study PRJEB29015, sample SAMEA2738001) | human oral metagenome | biome: human oral; feature: human-associated habitat; material: dental | place: China | collected 2060 ... | reverse complement strand
CTACAAGAGAATCTGCTATTCTTGTTGCAGAAGGAGAAAAACAATCTGCAATATTGAGAGCTGAAGCTGAAAAAGAAGTTAAAATTAAAGAAGCAGAAGGTAAAGCACAAGCTATTCTTGAAGTACAAAAAGCTGAAGCTGAAGCTATTAAAGTTTTAAATGAAGCTAAACCAACAAAAGAAATTTTGGCATTAAAATCTTTCACTACATTTGAAAAAGTTGCTGATGGAAAATCTACAAAGATTCTTATTCCTAGTGAAATTCAAAATTTGGCTGGGTTTATACAAGCTATTAAAGAAATTAAATAATAAAAAATTTACACAAAAAATAAGAGGTTCTACACTTTGTAGTAACCTCTTACTTTTTATTGTATTAAAACTAGGGGATTCTATATTATTAGAACTTATAAACCGCATTTACTCCAAATTTTGTAGCTTTTACACTACCTTCTTCTCTTGTTACTCCTACTCCTATTTGATGTCCTGCATTTGTTTCATATTGGATTTGAGCTCCTACTTTAAATATGTCTCTTACTTTCTTTGGTTTTTCTAAATCATAGTAGCCTGCTTTTGACTTTCTTACTCTGGCTTGATTTACTCCATCATATACCTTTCCTAATTCATATTCTGCTGTCGCTACTCCTACTAGACTTACTTTTCCTCCTTTTGTATAGTGATTTAATGCTAAATCTACTCCTACTCCTGGTCTTACCATATACATATTATTTGATCTTATTTGTAGCTCTATTCCATCTCCATTTTCTCTTACATTATTAAATCTTCCATAACCTAAATTAAATGTTCCAAATGCTCCTGCTGTTACAAGTCCTCCTGAACTTCCTGTTTCATAACGCAATTTATTCTTCCATTCCAATGTTTCTGACCAATATTTTCCCTTATTTTCATATACTCCATTGTTTAGATGTATCTTTCTTGTTGTATGGTGTCTATTTAATGTAAATTCTCCTCTTGTTGAATACTTCCAATTCTTATCTGTTAAGTAGTTTTCAAATCCTACTCCTATTTGTCCTGAATGTACTCTTTCTTTTGAACCATAATCAAATTTGAACTTTGTTTCTGTAAACGCTAAACTTATATTTGCACTTCTTCCATAAGTTATAAAGTCTTTTTCTCCTATAAGCATTAATCCATTTGTTCTTGTCTTGTAATTTATTACTCCTGGATTCTTATCTTTAGCATCTCCACTTGCTATTATTGCTCCTGCTTTAAATCTTCCTCTAGCATAAAGATTGCTATTCTTTAAGTTTTCATATGAATTATAGAAGTTTTCATTTATATCTAACATTCTTCTTTGAACATTTGCATAAACATTTCCTCTTAATTCATTATCAAATGTTGCTCCTAATTCATCTTTATCTGAAATCATTCTTAAAGCATCAAACATATCTTGTTCTTTATTAGATTTTGGTGCTTTAGGATCTTTCTTACCTAAATCTTTGTATAGATCATCTAAACCTTTTCCAAATTCTTTAGCTGGTGTTTCTGCTAATAGTTTAGCATAAGGTATCTTTACTAAAACAACTCTAGTTTTATTATGGTCAACTGGATCTTTTTGTATATCAGCTACAAATGACGCAGAGTATGATATAGCTGTTATAGTTCCATTATTTGGCACATTTTTAATTCCTCCAAGATATTGTATAGTATACATATCTTTACTTGTTCCTAGAGCTGCATTAGGAAGAACCATAAACTTACCTTTTTCAAAAGTTTCTGCATTTATTGTTCCTATATGTCCTGCTGTACTTCCTAATTTTATAGTTCCTAAATCTAAAGGACCATTGATATTGATAGTTCCACTATTTTGAATTTCTACATTATCAATATATGCTTTTCCACCTTTTTCTATTCTTATAGCTCCAGCTTGAAGTTGGCTACTTCCATCATCTTTACTTGCAACTGCTCCTGCTACTCCTACGTTGATAGTTCCTGAATTTTTGATTACTCCTCCAGTTCCTGTTAAAATTCCAGTACCTTTTGAGTTATTTACATTTATAGTACCACCATCATTGTCTACTTCTGAACCAAAATCAACAAAAATTCCTTGAGTATTTTCACCATTAACATTAATTAATCCTGTATTTTTTACTTTAGAATTATTTGTAGCAGCCATACCTCTTGAATCTTTTCCAGCTACATTGATTGTACCTTCATTTATTAATGTTGAAGCATCTGTTGCTTGCAAACCATAAGATAGCTCTCCATTGACATTAATAGTAGCTCCTGCTCTATTTATAGCAGTTCCACCTTTATTTGCTACCATACCAACTCCCCATTTATCAGGGACAGTGATGTTACCAAAGTTTTCTACTATTCCTTTTTCAACTGCCATTCCAACAGATACCTTAGCATCACTAGAACTTACTAAAGATTTTCCTACTGTTACATTTGCATTATTCTTTATTAGTCCTTCTTTTGTATACATACCTATACTATAATCACTTAAGGCAAGATTTGCATTATTTACAGCATTTCCTTTTTCAGTATAGATATATGTTGAATTTGTTCCAACATCAAAATTAGTAGCTGAACCAACAGTTATGTCTCCTTCTTCAGTGGCAAGACCAACTGAATTAGTACCAGTCTTTATAGTGCCTCCAAGAGTATTTATTCCAGTTTTACCTGCGCCAAATATACCTGAAGCCTCCGTATTTCCCACAGTTATATCTCCACTGCTAGTAATAGTCTTTGCAGTAGTTGAAGCAGCATAGATACCATTAGATGAATCACCTAAAGTTATAGAACCACTGTTCATTACATTACTATCTTTTCCATAGATACCATTATTATTCTTTCCAGAGTTTGAAATACTTCCAGTATTTTCTATACTAGAGTTTTCTCCATAGATACCAATAGCAGATTCTAACATCTTAATGCTTCCACTATTTCTTACAGTTGTTTGGTTTTTACCATATAGTCCAACTGCTGTTGCACTAGTTGTTCCTTTTGCTATTTCTATTTTATTTGTATTTTCAAGTAAGTTTCCACCTTCTGCATAAGCTCCTATACTTGAATCTCCTGTAAGTTTAATATCTCCAGAGTTTACTGTATCTCCACTACCTGTATGAACAAGTCCTTTTACTTTTTGAGTAGTAGAATCCATTTGAGCACTGTAATCTATATTTCCATTCTTTGTACTTAAAACTCCTATACTATCTTCACCATTTAAACTCATTGCAATATTACTTTGGAAGTTTTTATCATTATTTATATAAATACCATTTCCAGATTTTCCAACATTTATTTTAGCAAGATTTTGAATAGTATTATTATCTACTTCTGCTGTTCCTGTTACATATACACCTGTACCATTTTCACCAACAGTAATATTCTTACCGTTAAAATCTGCTAATGTTGTTCCTGTTGTTCCAGCAATTGTTACTGCTGTTGTTCTATCTGGTAATGTAATATCAGAGCCTGTATAGTTTAATCTACCTTTATCAAGATAGAAAATAGTTGAATCTTCATCTATTTTAGTTGTTCCACTTACATTTACAAGACCATTATCTTTTGCATAATATGCTACTGATTTTTTACCTACTTCCACAGAACCAGTTGATATTGCTGTTGCATTGTCATTAGCATACATAGCTACTGATTTTTCTCCACTTAATTTAACTGCTCCTTGGTTATCTATTATTGTACTTAATCCAGTACCTACAAGCGCTTTAGCTTCATCAACTGTTCCATTTATTATTCCAGTTGAAGTATTAGTAATTTTTGCACCACTATTAGCTTGTAGTCCCTTAGTTCCAACTGTAACAGCTGTTGCATTTTGTATGCTTCCTTTGCTTCCAGATACAAATACATTTAAGAAATTGATATTAGGTACTGTTCCAGATTTAAAATCTAATTTTCCATCTTTCAAATATGCAAAGATTCCTTCTTTTGTATTTTCAACAGTTCCACCAGTTACTTGTAATGTACCTCCTGATTCTACAAAGAAACCTATATTATTGACTCCACCTATTTTAACTTTTCCAGCAGATGTTAAATTAAATGTTGAGTTATTTTGTACCATAGCTCCTATACCATAGTCATTGCTACTTGTTGAGCTAATATCTAATGTTCCTCCATAATCTACTGTACTTCCAAGTGTAGAATCACCACTTAAAAACATTCCAATAGCATCTGTTCCTGTAACATTCAAATTAGTATTAATAGTTCTTGGTGTTATAGAAGCTGTTGTATATATTCCAACTGCTCTCTTTGAAGATACTGAATTTCCTGCCATATTTAAAGTACCTGTAAAATTATTAACTGCATTATCATCCAAGTACATTGCTACACCATTATCTATAGCAAAATTATATGTTCCACTTCCTTCTATTGAACCATTTTTAGCATAGATTCCAACCTTATAATTTGTTGCTGTACTACCATTAATTGTTCCAATAGCATTTAATTTAGAACCATTATCTAAGTAAACACCTACTGATCTATCTCCATTTAATGTAATATTTCCTGAATTTGTAACTGATCCTCCATCTGAATAGATTCCTAAGCTATCTTCTTCAACAGTTTGATCCGCTGTATTAGTTAAATCAGCACCTTTAGAAAGAATATTTACTAAATTATTACCTGTATGAGCTACAGTAGTATTATTAGTTACAGTTCCTCCATCATAGTATATTCCAACACCTTTTTGACTAGGATCAGTATATGCTACTTTTAAAGTTCCTCCATTAACTGTACTTGCTTTAGAATAGATACCAACTGATTTTTCGCCTAATGTAAATGTTCCAGTATATGCTGTTAAGTCAACATTTCCTTTATTAGTATAAACTCCTAATCCTTCTTTACCTACTGTTACATCTCCACTTGTTAGATTAACTGTTGAATCATCATCTGAATATATAGCATTAGATTTTTCACCAGTTAATGTGATATTTGTTCCTGATAAATTAATAGTTGTCTTATCTGTTGCTATAACTCCATTTGCCTTGTCATCAACACTATTTATATCTCCTGCCAATAAGTCAACAGTTGTTTTATCTGTTGCTACTATACCATTTCCGCTCTTAATATCTATTGTTCCAGAGTTAGTAACATTAGAAGATGTTTTCGCATATAGAGCTACATTTTTAGATTCAATCAATCCACTAGCTGCATTTATTAGTTTTGCTCCATCTGCATAAGCTCCTATACTATTTGGAGGTGTAGCTGTATCTTCTGAAGTTAATGTACCTGAATTTGTAAATTCTCCTCCATCTTTAGCATAGACACCAATAGAACTATCAGCACTTGATATTATTTTATTTCCAACCTTATTTTCAAATTTGCCAGAATTTCCAGTAATCAAAGCACCAACAGAGTTTTTACCAGAAGCAGTTATTTCAGCTTCTGTACTTGAATTTCCATCATTTAAGTATAGTCCATAAGCATCTGCCGCTGTTACATTAATCTTTCCTTTATTAGTTACATCACTATTTTTAAAGTAAGCTCCTATTGATTTTGCGCCTACATCTATTATACCTTCATTAGTAAAAGTTAAGTCCTTACCATACATTCCAATAACTTCATCACTTGTCGAAACAATATCTATATTAGCTTCATTTTTAGTAGAATTTTCTCCATAGAATAAACCTATAGGTCTTATTGCTCCATCTGAATTAGCTTTTGTTGAAGTACTTTCTACTGTTACTTTTTCAGTACTTGTTGTAGTTGCATAAGAACCACCTTTAAAATATGAACCTATTGCCATTCTATCTTGGGTATTTTCTGATGAAAGATTATATTTATGAGAACCTGATAATTTTGAAGTATCATTTCCTTCTAAATATGCTCCTACTGCATTTGGAGATACTGTAAATTCAGTTCCTGCGCTAGTAGATGTGATAGTTAGGTTATCCCCTTTTGCATATATTCCTAATGGTATTTTTCCACTTCCCATATTTGAAGCTTTAACTTTTATTTGAGCATCTGTTAAGTTAATCTTTCCTTGGTTAGTTCCATCTGTTGCAGCAGATATACCAACTGTTCCATCACGACCTTCAACATCTACAAGACCTGGATCTGAAGCTGATTTTACTACATTAAATTCAAAACTATCACCATTTGCAAAATTGTGTATACCTATATTTTGTGTACCATCTTCATCATGCTTTACATCAAGAGTTCCTTTATGAGTTAGTATAGAATTTTCATTATAGATACCTATATTATTCTTACCTACTACAATTTTTCTATTTGTTACATTATCTGTATTTCTTACTTTTTTAAGAACTATACCTATTCTCTTATCAGCTTGAGCAGCAGAATCTGTTAAAGTTATATCAGAATCATTTATCAATTTTAGCTGATCACTAGTTGTACTACCATCTTCTAAGTAAACACCAATAGCTTGTTTACCATTTACTAACATAGCTCCAGCACCTTGATTTACAGTGATTTCTTTAAGAGATGATAATGTATTATCGCTCACTGCATAAATACCAATAGGTTTATTAGAGCTTCCATCACCTTGCATTATTATTTTATCACCATCAGTTGTAACTTTTGCATTTTCTGCATAGATACCAACAGCATCACTATCTGTTGAAGCATTATTTCCGACTTTAATAGTTCCATTATTTACAATATCTATACCTTTAGATAGAATTCCATAAGTTCCATCATTTTCAGCTGTTATATCTCCATTATTTGTTAAAGTTCCAGCTCCAGGTAATGGAGGAGTACTATTGACATCTCCACCAGCATAAAGTCCTACAAGATTTTTTGCATTTCCAGTATTATTAATACTGATATTTATATCATTATTAAAAGTATGAGTAGCAGCTGTTCCGATGAATCCCATAGCCATAGCAGTTGCTCCAGCTGAACCTGTATATTCTACATTTAAAGTTTTTCCAGCACCATTTATATTAGTTACTCCCTTAGTTTGTAGAGCAACACCACTATCTTTAATAGCTATTCCATAATCAGAAAGAAGATTAATATCAGAATTTTCAGCATATACACCTATACCATTTTGACCAACTTTAATATCTTGATTAGTACCAGAGTCTTCAAGAGTTATAGTTCCACCTTGATCATAATCAGTTTGGAATACTATAGCTTTCCCATTATCTCCCAAAGTAATAGGTGCTTTATTATATATAGTTGATAGATTTTTTGTTACAATATTACCAACATTATTTTTAGCATAGATAGCAATACCATCAGTACCAGTAATATCTATATTACCTTTATTTTCTATTTCTATCCATTTAGAATTAGGTACCATTTTAGATCTTATTGTAGAATCATTTATACCATAAGTTTCTGTTCCACTTACTGATTTTGCAAATCCAGCGATTCCTATACCTTTATTTATAGAATCAGAACTATCAACTTTTAAAGTACCTTCATTTATGATTTTACTTCCATTTACTCCATAAGCAGCTACGCCTTTACCAACTTCTATTGTTCCATTACTTCCAGTAATTATATGTCCAAAGTTTACATAAGTTGCTGCAATAGAATCATTAGGATGAGTTGTATCAGAAATATTAATTATTCCATCATTAACTGTGTATCCAGATTCAGCATTTGAAAGTCCAGTTGTATTAGAACCTAGAGCCATTAGATTACCTTTAGTTGAAGTTATTTTACTGCTATTTTCTACTATAACTTGTTTTCTTTCCATAGTGATATCATTAAATCCGTCACCTGGTGTAGGACCAGAAGATATCTTATCTCTATCTACATCTGTTTTAACTGTAATTTTTTTTCCTTCTAATGCTGATTTATACCAATAACCATTATCGTGAATTGCATTTACTTTAGGAATATTTTTTAAACCATTAGTTGTATCATTCAAGTAATTACTTGTTCCATCCCAGATTGCATCTATGTCTTTAAATACTCCTAAATTAACTCCATTATCTTTTAATTCAATAGTTACATTATTCATTTTATTATACAAAGCATTTCCTGCTCCTGCACTAAAATCACTTGCATTTCCATAGAAAACAATACCTTTAGAAATATTTACTGTTGTTGTCCCATCAAAAGTTAATTTAGAATCGTTAGCTGAATAGAATGGTAATTGATCAGCTATACTATGATTTATAGTTCCTCCATTAAAATTAATAACTCCTTTATCTAATGCAACTAATGAACCATCATTACCTGATGTCAATGTACTACCAGCACCACCAATAGTTATAGATGCGTTTTCACCTTTTGCATAAGCACCTAAACCTTTTACTACTAATTTTCCAGTTACATTTACTTCTGCTCCATCTCCATTATCATTTATTGCAATAGCACCTTTATTAGCATCTCCATTTTCTAATACTATATCTCCATTTACTGCTATCTTTGATGGAGCTCTGTCAAACCCAAGTTTTCCATCTAATCCACCGTAATTTTTATCTTTTTCTATTGAAGTGTAACCTGATGTTGTTCCATATTTTATTTTACTTAAAGCAAAGGCAGCTGTAGAACCAGCACCATAAATTTTAATTCCACCTGTACTTATATATGCACCATCTTTTGCAAATCCTGCCACTGCATTCTTACTACCCATTTCTATATTTTTAGTAGTTCTAACAGATGAGCCATATTGAGGAACATATTTTTGCCCTGCTCTTCCATCTGTTACAGTTTGACCTGAAGAAGCTACAGTAGCATCATTAGGTTTTATTACTGCTGGTCTTGGATTCCACCATACTCCTTCTGCAAAAGCTAAAATAGTTCCATCTGCTCTATTTGCATCAAGAGTACTAGAATTTTGACCATCTGTTATTGTTGTTGAAGATGGTTCTAATTCAACAACACTACCATTTCTTGCAACAACTGCTATATTATTTTTAGAATATTGTCCAAAATCTATCTTATAGTCAGTTATCTTTAAATTTTGAATAGCGTGAGCAGGAGCTTGTAGTCCAGGATAAGCTATTTGAGTTCCACCTGCTGTCCCTATTCCTACTCCATATGTATTTGTAGTACTATAAGCTTTTAAATCAGTAGTAGCTGGAAAATATCCATTAGCTACTGTCAATTCTTCTCTTTGTCCAGATGCTACATAGAGAGCAACATTTCCACTTGTATGTTTATCATCACCATCTGTATTTCCTCCAGTATTAGGATTAGTTAATTGTTGTGTTCCAATTAATCCATTTAATGAAACTCCTATCTTGAAGTCTATAGGCAAATCTCCCATATAAACTGCATTAAAATTTGGATGTGTTTTATGCCCTTGAAGATAAATTCCTACATTACTATCACCATTCATATATACTTCACCTAAATTAAGCATAGGTTTTTCAGCTGCTGGCATAGAAGAATTCCAAGCATATTTTGTTCTATCTGGAACATATTTCTTTAACCATGCTCCAATATTCCCAGCACCATTAAAAAAGAATTTTCCTTTTCCTGTACCATCTTCATTTTCAAAACGAAATCTATTCATTGTTGGGTTATATACCATTAATGCTTGTGGATTAGTAATAGCATTAAAGCCATTCCAACGATATGAATATGTTTCAACTAAAACAAGAGCAACATTCCCTCTGGTATCCATATTTATATCTGTTCTACCATGTACTCCTTCTTTTCCAACTGAACTGTCATCATAAGGTTTTCCAAATGCTGGTTCTTTTGAATTGACTTCAGGAGTGCTCCACGGATGACCATTATCAGAATATGACTCATACATATATAGAGTGTTGTTATTGCCTTTAAATTCATATTCAATACTATTTAATGTTAATCCTGTAGGATATCCAGTTCCATATAGAATATCTTTAACTATTGCTGCATTTCCATTAAGAGTTATTTTAGAATTTTGTATTGTTAATTTTCCATCATTTCTTGTTAAAATAACACCATCTTCCCCAACTTTATTAGCTTCACTTGGATCTTTTCCGCTATCTTCTGTTGGTATTCCATTTTTCCCACCTAATTCAAAGTCAATATTATCTATTGTATTTACACCATAATTTACATTGACCCATCTATTCATTTGTCCTACTATTTCTCTATCTGGAATTACTCCTCCAGTATATGCCACTCTTTTATTACTTCCAACTATTTTAAGCTGTGCTGGAGTCAGTCCTGTGTTTGATGTAGGATAATAGTATGGTTCATATTCACTAAATGTAGAAGTAGAACTTATATTTTTGTAACCTGTTTTTGCTTCACCTGTTTTTCTGTATGCATAAATTTTCCCTCTTCCTGGTTGTGAACCTTTTGTTATAGTCATATCTGCAAACAATGGAAAAACTGTATCTGTTTGTCTTCTTAATGCCCCTGTCCTTAAGTTTTCTTTAGTGGCATTTAAACCTAAAGGAACCACATTTCCATCTTTATCTTTAGGACTTGCTTGTGCAGCATTGGTTGCGGCTAAAATATCCCTATCAAAAGTATTAATACCACGTGTGCCAGCCCAACCACTTAACCACCATCCACCACCAGGTGTATAAATAGTAAAATTAGGTGCTGCTGGGGCTACTGGTGGAGTTATTTGTGGATTAGGTGGTGTAATATGTGGTGGGACTTGAGGATTCAATGTTACATTAACTGTTGGGGCTTGTAATGTTGGTAATGTTAATCCTGCTGGTCCTGTTACATTTATACTTCCTATATTTATTGCTACATTCGGTTCATTTACTGTTACTGTTGCTACTGTTGGTGCTGTTATTGTAGCTGGTGCACTTACTGTTGGCGCTGTTATTGCTGGGGCATTCACATTTATTGCTCCCATTGATATATTTATTTCTGTTGGTGCATCTATCTTCAATTCTGTTGGGGCTACTGGTGTAGTAAATGATACTGCTGGAGCTGTTGGTGATTTTACTACTGGAGCTTTCACCACTGGTAATATAAATAATTTCGCTTCTACATCATAGGCATTGGCTGTCTTTCCATAATTTGTATTTTTATTTACCCAACCACTTGAATATTTATTTGCAGTAGTTGTATACTTTCCTGCTTCTGATAAATCACTTCCTCCACTTTGTAGTGTATTAAATTTATTTCTCATTGCATCATATTCTGTTGTTGACCTTACACTACCTTGCCATTCTTTATCCACTCTTTTTGATTTTTTACTAAAATATGGCATTGAGAATAAAGCTCCATATTTAGGTTTTACATAAAAATCTGCTTCTTTTAATATATCCAAATTATCTTTTTGTAATGCTGCTTCTTTCTTATAATTTTCTTGAAGCATACTTTCTAATTTTTCTCTATCTTCCTTAATTCTTGAAAGTAATACTTCTTGATTTAATTCACTTGCTGCCGCAAAGCCCCCTGTTATTAAAAAAGCTATTAAAAGTGAAAATGTATAACTTATTTTTTTCTTTAAATAACGTTTTAATGATTTTTCTATCTCTTGTTTATTATTCATCATTTCCCCCCTTACCAATCTTTAACTTTTACTTCTAACTTATCTAAATCTGCTAATTGCTTTTGTATTTTTTCTCTTTCTGCCAAAATCTTAACTCTTTCTTCTTTTACATCTCCATATTTCTTAGAAATATTCTTCCTATATTCCTTTAAAAGTGGATCTTCACTGTCTTTTGCTTCTATAAAAGACATTCTAGCTTCTCCTATTTCTAAGGCCTTTTCATAAGCCTCTCCTTTATTTTCTGCACGACAATATTTGTCTTCCAAAGGTTCTTTTGTTATCTGCCTTCTCTTTTCTTTTATAAGTTTCATAGCAGTTTCTCTATCCTCAGTTTCTAAAATATCTTCTTGTTTTTCCACCTCCTCTTCTTGAAGTTTTGCTTCTTCTTTTTTACTTACTTTTTCTCTAAACTCATCCATAATTTCTTCAGCACTTTTTTCTGCCGCAAAGGAAAATACAGAAATAATAAATAGAAAAAATACCATACTTTTCTTCATTTTACCCCCTCCTTAGGTTAAATTTTAAATAGTTAATTATAAGTATATTCTTAAAAAATCTTATCAATATAAGATTTATTTGGTATATTTATATGATTTAATAAAATTTTGAATAATATTTGTAGTTTAATTTTAGTGTGTTTGTTTTTTAATTATTTAAGAAATCAGCTTTGTTTGAAGTGAATATGTAATGAGCCCTTATAAATAAAAAATGAATATACAAAACAAAAGCATCATCTTAAATAATCTATAATTGTTGATTTAAGTTTTTCCCCCCCCCCCCGTATTTTCTGTATCTGGGGAGAGACTCTTTATTTTGTCTATTCATAAGTAATTTTTATATTATAACTATCTTTTATTCTATTATAATACTTTTCTATTTTTTTGCAAATTTTATTTTGAGCAATAATTTATCAAATTTTCGTAAAAATAGTTCAAAACTCTAAATTAATAGAAATTTTGAACTATTTTTCAATTTTATTATTCTAATTATTTTACAGAAGCCTCATAAATTCCTTCAATAGAAGTTGCTAGAGCTTTGTTAAATTCTTCATCAGTTTGTTTAACTGATAAACCTTCTGTTAATGCTCTTGAAAAACTTGCAATAACCCCTTTGTTTTTAGAAAGAATATCATTTGCTTTTTCTCTTGAATATCCACCAGATA